>Ga0123354_10000192_pt1 | contig 51941 bp, 51 predicted proteins | sample TergutLab28metaG_2_FD_97872 | JGI IMG/M metagenome (GOLD analysis project Ga0123354, IMG submission 97872) | Labiotermes labralis P4 segment gut microbial communities from Petit-Saut dam, French Guiana - Lab288 P4 | ecosystem: Host-associated > Arthropoda: Insects > Digestive system > Gut ... | reverse complement strand
TGGCACCTACATACCACTTTACACTGATTTTATAAACAAAAAATGTTGTAAAAAATTACAACATTTTTGTTTGTATCAAAATAATTTCTTAATACTCGAATATTTTTCACCAGAAATTTTTTCTATTTCATGATAAAATACCGTTTTCCACCCCATAACTAATACGTAAGATTTTTGTTAAACTCCATATAGCATTTTGCGGATATGAATTAAAAATTACAGTAAAATCGAGTAAATAACCTTCACCATCGGGAATAGATATATTATCAGCGATAGTGTCAAATTCAAATGTTAATTCACCAGATGTTTGATTAGTTATTGTATAAATAAAATCGTTTCCAAATAATTGAAATGTTGAATTTGGATTATATAATTTAGCTTTTATCGAATATTGTTGTCCTTGTGCTAATCCAGAATATGCTACCGTAAATCGCCATTTATGAGCTTGACCATTTATTGTATTTTCTTTTAATTTGTTATTGACAATAATAGGAATTTGTGCATTTATTGGCCATTTAGTGTTATCTGAAATTGTGACATTCGCTGTTGATAAATTAAATGTTCTAAAAGCTCCAGAGCCATTAGGCCATGTTGTACCAGTAAAACTAACACCCTCAATATTTGCTGTTACATGTCCCGCATAATTTGGAGTTATCAGAGTACCCGGAAGTCCTTGTTCTCCCTGTTCTCCTTGAATACCCTGTTCTCCTGGAGGTCCCTGTACTCCTTGAAAATCATCAATTAATTTGGGAATTTGTGCGATAAAATCTTCTTGTTGTTGAGATAATCCAAATAAATCAAAATTATTATCTAACGTGATTCGTATTAATCTTGTATTCGGCATATATAAAACTTTTTAATTTTATTTATATATCCTATAAGTTTTAAAAATAAAATCTGATTGTATTTCCCTTATTTCTTGGACTTAACAATATTCTTTATTGTTAATACAAATTCGGAAGATTCTTTCTTTTCAATTTCCTTATGTTCTTTGGTCTTAATATTTTCAGTATTAAGTTTAATCAAAACATTCTTCTTAATGAACTTACAAACTTCGATAAATGGATAAACATTATATTGTAAGTCTTCAATATCAGTTATTACTAACTGTTTGATTTGTTGTTTTAATTCAATATAAGGCATTATTTCTAATCCGATAAATACTTGATTCTCCTCAGTGATATAAAGAGGTATCGAGACTTCATCTATCTTTATTTTGGACGTATATTCTATCTTAACTTGCATTTTTAATCAGTTGTTTATAAGTTAAACGGTAACCTTTTGTATTATTTAATAAATGAAGGAATCTTTCCCTTGGTACAAAAGTACATGTATTTCTACGAAATACAAATTCATCAACATAAGATTGTAAATGTTTTGACGAAACAACTCTGTAAACACCGATTATTCCTCTCTTTAATTGACTCCAAAAATTCTCAATATTATTGGTATGTGCTTCACCTTTAACATATTCACCCGTACCATGATTGACAACTTTGTGGTTATAAATTTCCTTAAGACAACGATATGCTCCCCATTCATCTGTATATGCAGTTCCAAAACTATTACTAAATCTTAAAATCACACGCATTAAATCTTTTTCTGTAGTGGAATTTACAACTTTAGCAACGACTTTACCACCTCGTTCAATCATTCCAAAGACAGGGGTTTTCCCTTTACAACTTCTTCCTTGAGATTGTTTTATCTTTTTATTGGCATGACGGTTTTTATTCTTGCCTCCCACATAAGTCTCATCCATTTCGATTTTATTATCAAGGAGTGATTGATTCTCACAACTTGAACATTTTCTTAATCGTTGCAACATAAACCATGCTGTTTTCTGAGTAACTCCAATTTCTCTATGTAATTCCATTGAAGAAAGCCCCCCTTTGTGTGTCGTGTAAAGCCAGATTGCTACAAACCAATCTTGTAGTTTAATCTTCGTATTCTCAAAAATAGTTCCAGTTTTTACATTGAAATACTTGCCGGTATTTTTGCAACGATATTTATTAGAACTACATCGATAAACTTTCGATGTTGAATCAAAAGGTGATACCGGTTTACCTTCCCAGATTATATCTTCCAAAAATGTTATACATTTCTGCTCATCTGAGAAAGTCCTAATCAATTCTATTAATGTATCAAATTTAAAATTAATCATAACTAAAAGATTGTTCATTATCTTCTTGTATTAGTGAAGATATGATATATCCTATAATTTTGAAAAATATAAACGCTGTAAAAAGTTGAGGAATTACTAATGTTTACGAAGTTTGAAAATTCTTTGTTTAAAGAGGTTTGAAATCATCGTAAATGGTTATATTTGCGGTGTCATGGAAACATGACATACATATTAGATTTTACACGAAAGTGTTTAACTGATTCTCTCTGACGAAGTCTGGTAAACTATAAAGAACGAGAATGAGTTAACTTCTTTCACGTCCATGTATTTGGCGTGAGAGATTGTTACTTATTTTAGTTCAAGGTCTTACCAGAGCCCGTCAGATGAAGTAAGTTAGCAGTCCTCGCGCTTTCTTCATTTAATAATAACTCTCTTCTTTGAGGCTGGGAAGAAAACAAATACATATTTTATTATGAGAAATTTAAAAAAATTGAAAATGCCTATCTTTCTTGGAATTTTAGGTTTATGTGTTGTATTTACTTCATGTGGTGGAAGTAAAAAAGATTCATCTACTGAAACTACTTTAGTATTTGAATTAAAACAAAAAACAATTGCGGGTGAATTGGGTGATTATTTCGAAATTGCAAAACATGAAATTGTTGATGCGAATGGTTCATTTCCAAAATTAGTAGTTACATTAAAACGCAATGATGTTGAATTACCTTATATTTCAGAATATATAGATAGTTATGGGGTCTCAAGTGACCAAGTATATATAAAGATTGGTTTAGGTATTGAATTATATGAAGATTCCGATATTCCAATATATATTTATAAAGGTACTACATATTCCGATAATGAAATTCAACCATTAATGAAATTAAATGCTGGAGAATTTGGAACTAAAACTTGGTATCTTTCTGATGTGGATTTGAAAAATTGCAAAAGTATAAAACTAACATCTTCAGTTGAAGTTGTTGATAAACGTGGATTAAAAACTACAAAGAGTACAAATAATAAATCTAATAATTGGGATTCTGTCCTTGATGAATATGAGAAATTCGTTGACCAATACATTAAACTTTATAAAAAGGCACAATCTGGAGATATGTCTGCATTAACAGAATATGTTTCCATGCTTGAAAAGGCTGAAAGTTTACAGAACAAACTCGAAAATTCCAAAAGTGATTTAACTCCAGCTCAAGTAACACGATTGAATAAGATTATTTCAAAAATGACACAAGCACTTTAATTTAATAAAGTCCGGAAGTAAAATCCGGACTTTATTTTTATCTTTGTGTAAAGTTGTATGTAGGTGCCTTAAAAATTTAATGGTTTATAAAAAAAATGATTTTTATTCTTTAATAAACTTCAGCGTTTGTCCCGAAATTTTCAAATAGTATATTCCGCTTGCCAAAGATGATACATTTATACTATTACCCGACAAATTTCCCTGCATAACGATTTGTCCCATCACATTGAAAATGCTGTAATCTGCCGCAACACCATCAATTCGCAATTCGTAACTGGTTGGATTTGGATAGATTGTTATTTGAGGCGATGTAATATCCGCAACGCCTGTTTCATCTTCAATCACAATGGACAATTCCTGCATATTGTGTCCTAAATTATTTGCAGCCTTAACGATAAAATCAAATGTCCCGATTGTTGTCGGCATTCCTGAAATTGTACCATTAGCGCTAAGTTCTAAGCCGCCGGGCAAGTTGCCTTCTTCCAATGTCCATATTATTGTACCGCTGCCTGTTGCCTCAAGGGTTTCGCTATAGGCTGTTCCGACCGCGCCGTTTTGCAGAGTTTCTGTTGTTATGATCGGAGCGGCAGGCGGGGTTACTGTAATAGTAAATTCTTTTTCGTCCCAAGCATAATTATCATTCCAGGTTCCAATCCAGATTGTGTAAACGCCTGTTTCGGTTGGAGTTCCCGATAATACGCCTGTTTCCTCATCTAATATTAACCAGTCCGGATAATCACCTCCGTCAACCCAAAATTCCCAATAGAGAGGCTCCTTGCCGGTTGCTTGCATGGTATAACTGTATGGCTCGCCTACATAACCATTGGGCAGAGTTTCGGTTGTAATTGTTACCGGAACTTTAATGTAAATCCAAACATAACTTGTTCGGTTTGTATATTCGAGATAATCGGGTTTGGAGGATACAGCTATATACTGCTCGGCTGTGTAGGATATGTCGTCAATAACGATGTATGTCGGGGCTGTAATTTCACCTTTTATGGTCACTTCTCCGCCATCTTTTACTTTAACACCGGTTCCTGTCTCTGCCGTAATACCACCGTAGCCGTAGCCTACATAAACGGCGGAACCTTCGTCCGTACAAAAAACACCCACTGCATCCTCGCTATTGGTTATGACGCTTTCTTCCACGGTTACGGAACTGCCCTGAGAGCAATGTACGCCAAAAGCCCCTCCCGCGATTATTTTGTAGATTGATGCGGTTCCGCCATTTTCGGCTACAATGCCGTTACCGCTACAGGTCAGGCGATTGTTAACCATAACGTTTCCATTGTCGCATTTGACGGCGGGTGTGCTGACCGGCAGGCTTTGCGCTTCCACAGTGCCGACACTGATCGTACTGCCATCCTTGCAGTCAATGACGCTTTTGGCACCGGCGGCGGTGGAAGTGAAGGTAGGAAGAGTTATATAACTGTCCTCGTCCAAAGACAGGGTTCCTGTGGCGGTAATCCTGTTGCTTCCCAGGCATTCTACTCTGCTACGCGTAAGCGACACATCCCCCATCAACGTTAAGCCTAAGCAGCTACCGAAATCAAGGATAATGTTCCTGTCCGTAAGGGTCATATTGTTGATGCTCATATTGTAGGAGCGCAACACAATGGTGGTGGGCGTGTTGTCTGTAATGCTTTCGAGAGCGGCGCTCAGAGTCGGAAAACCCCACGGTCCGATGGAACAGCCCGTGCTTGGAGTGATGAACGGAGTATGCATCACCAAGTCGGTCACGGCATGGTTCGGCATGACAAAGGTGAACTCGCGAGATGAATTGCTGACCTGCTGGTTCTGTGCAGGGGCAATATAGCTGCTCGCGCTGATCAAGGTGAGGTCAACCGTGTTGGAAGTCACCAGGAAAGCATAATAGCCTGCCTGCGTTGCGATACCGTTCATGGTGATTCTCACCGTAACGGTTGTCCCCGCCGCTATCGGGTTGTTTGGGGTTGTGGTACATGTGTAAGTGAGTCCGTTGAAGGTAATAGACTCCGGCAAGGTTACATTATAACTTTGCGCTTTTATCGCGCCTGCGAACAGACCGGTTAGCATAATTGTTGTAAAGATGCGGAATATCGCTTTTTTACTAAAAAAATATACATTTTCCATTTTAATTTAATTTTAATCCGGTACAAAGGAATGTAATATTTTTTTTGTAAAAATCAAAAGCTAGGGAAAAATATGTCCTGATAGTTACAATCGGGACAGATTTAATTGCAGCTCAGGTGTTGGATTTCAGCCATTGTGTCGGCGATTTATGTTCTGTTTTCCTGAATGCGGCATAGAAAGCGGAGCGCGAACGAAAACCGCATTCGCCGGCTATGGTTTCAATGGTAAGCCGGTTTTCATTCATCAAACGAAGTTTTTTCTTTGCTTCTTCGACACGCATTTCGTTAATCAGGTCGAAAAAATTCTTGTTCAGGTAGCCGTTAAGGGAACGTGAGAGGTTGCTGAACGATATTCCGGTTTCGACCGAAAGCATGGAGAGCGATAAATCGGGATTGGTATATACGCCCGATGATGCAAGATAGTTCAACGTCTTTTCGCATATCTCTTTCATCTGACCATGCGACATGGCGGGCAGGGAAGCGGTTTTTTCCTGTTTGTCGGCATCTGCGGGCATATCGGGCAGACGGTTGATATATGCCGTTGTGGAATGAAGAATGACTACGTAAATTAAATAAGTCACAGCCACTACAGTCATTATGGGACAAAGCCATGTATCTACACGTGGATTGACAATGTAAACCACAGCAGCAACGGAAAATAAAACGAAGTATACGATAAGAAAACTCAGCGTCCATTTGACGTTCATATAGTCGCTGTCCGAATAGTTGTCTAACAAATATTTTTTTCTTTTGCGGATAAAAACGTATATGGCGATGCAGTAGGCATAGAACAGTCCTATTCCGATAACATCATTGATAATTTCCGGCAGGTTCTTGGCTTCTTCTGACGCCATTATTGCCATTTCGACCTCAATCTGTTCGGCGGACAATGGGGCATAATATGTGATTGCCGAAAGTAGCGAAACGAGGGGCAGAACTACATGAAGCAGGCTTCGTGCAGTAAAGCGGAATGATTTGTCTAACTGTATCCGCGTAAAAAACCATAACGCAGGCATTAACAATACATTGAAAAAAGCACTTGTATAATTGAGTAACAAAAACATGTCCGCCCCCAAATGCAAATCCCGCACTAAATTTCTAAGAAATGACGGTAATAATGTTGTAATGATAATAATGACAATCCAGCTTACACTACCCTTCATTCGGGTAGCCGCAGCCATAATAGTCAACATGATAAACAGATATGCTATGCAGGCGATATTGATGATGATATGTGAATGTTCTGTGAGCATGATGAATTAATGAGCTAAAATCAGAGTGCAAAGATAGAGCATCCAAATAATAGCGACAAATATTATTAAGAATTTAATAATTCAACCCAAAAGCCCACAAAGGAATGACATTTTTATAACCGTATTCAATATCGTCTTTCACAATATATGCGTTTTTCAACCCTTCGATTTGTTTTTGAGTTTTACTTTTTCCGCCAACTTCAAAGGTCATATTGCCGATATTGAAATCGCCTTTTACGGAACGGTAAACGTTATTATTTACCCGCATTTGGTTTAAAAAAACGGTTTCGCGCAGATTCCCGACATCGGGTTCTTTTTCAGATAAGCAAAAAGCAAGGTTTGTATTGTCCAAATAAACCTTTTCTACTTTTCCTGCTACTAAATAACTTTCGGTTTTCTCGCGAAGCTGGGCTATCATTCCCGCTTTTTCGATATAATAAAAGTAGTCGGAAATATTGTTTTTGCTCACTTCTATCAATCTTGAAAGCCCGGAAAAATTTGGTTTAAATGGCACGCTGCCAGCAATTATTGCCAAAAGTTTTAACAGTTTCCTGCCCGTTGAAACGTTCATATTTGCATACAATGGAATATCCGATTCCATTGTTTGAACAATGATTTGCCTTAAGTGAGCCATATAATCTTCGTCGTTTCCAAACGGATAATATCCTCTTTGCAGGTATTCTTTGAAAAGCTTAACCGGATAACCGATGACAGGTTTCAAGTCGTTGCTTTTATGAGTCAGTATATCGTCAAGCGATAAAACAGGAACCGTAATTCCATGAAAAAGCTGTAAATATTCGCGAAACGACAAACCCTGCAAATGCAGAAGCAACGCCCTCCGGCTTAAATCTGCATTCCCTTTCAAAATATCCAATACCGACGAGCCGGTAAAAACCACTTTCAAATCAGGGTAATTGTCGTAAATATTTTTCAATGTTTTCGACCATTCGGGATATTTGTGTATCTCATCTATAAAAAGAAATTTTCCACCGTTTTTGTGAAAATCTGCTGCCGTTTCGAGCAGCGAATGAGCGGAAAAATACAAATCGTCCATAGAAACGTATAGTGTATCGGACGTACTGTGATTTTCCTTAATGTGTTGAAAGAGAATGGTTGTTTTGCCAACGCCGCGCGGTCCGACAATACCAAAAAGCCGGTTGTTCCAGTTGATTGTTGGATACAAATAACGCTTAAAATCCAATCTTGTCTTGCGTAAATGCTCTTCTAAAGTTTGATATAACGCTTCCATTGTCAATGAGTTTTCGGCAAAGATATAACATTTTTCCCTATCATAGTGCTTTTTTTATAAAAATTATCCCTATCTAAGTGCTTTTTTGTAAAAAATTATCCCTATCTAAGTGCGAAAATGATAAAGCACCCTCATTTTCCTGTAATAATAGCCGCTTTCAAAATTTTTGAGGATGTCTCAAAAAAACGCAAATTTTCGCAAATCAAAAAACAGATTAATTTTTACATATCGTTGATTAATGCAAATCAATGGTTGAAAAATATGTGCCGTTAGGCACAAAATATTGGTAGAAAGGAATATCCACCACAACCAAAGCCCCGTTAGGGGCGGAATATAAAACATATTTCGTTCCTAACGGAACTTAGAGCAGAGGGAAAACGTATTTTCTACCAATATTACGCCTCTAACGAGGCTAAAAACACAAGAAAATTCAACCCTTGATTCGCATAATTATAAGAAATATAATATTTGCGTAAACTTGTGTTTTTTGCGTCATTTGCGTTCAAAAATACTTTTGAGGCAACCTCAACCCAGCAACATCTTCACCTTTTCCGAAATAAGTTTTCCTTCTACTTTTCCTGCCAACTTTTTAGTCGCTACACCCATCACTTTTCCCATATCTTTAGCACTGGTGGCTCCTACTTCGGCAATGATTTCCTTTATCGCTGCGGTCAGTTCCTCATCGCTCATTTGCACCGGCAGGTATTGCTCGATAACGGCGACTTCCGCCAATTCGTTTTCGGCTAATTCGGGGCGTCCCTGCTCTTTGTAGATTCCGGCGGAATCTTTCCGCTGCTTTACCATTTTTTGCAGGATTTTTACGCCTTGTTCTTCAGTCAGGTTGCCGTCCGATCCTTTGGCTGTTTTGGCTTCTAATAACTCTTTTTTAACTCCGCGTAAGGCTTCGAGCCTCACTTTGTCTTTCGCAAGCATTGCCTGTTTTATGTCTTCGCTGATTTGTTCAAAAAGTCCCATAATTAATCCGGTTTATTGTGTAAATAATCGTTTTTATTCAATTTTAATTCGTCGCCTTCTCTTCCGATCGAGAAACGGGAAATATTATCGGACGACAAAGATTCGGCGCCGGAAACATCTCCGCCCTGTTTCCGCTTGTATGCAGGGATGTTTTCCATTTGATCCAGGTTCGCGTCGTCGTCCAGGTCTAAGGTCACCACTCGTTTGTTTTCCTCCTCATAGGCTCCCTGTTTGGGATAAGTTACCTGCAGAGGATTTTTCTTCACAAAATTGTCTGTCTCTCTTCCGTAATAGGATTCCAGATTGATATTTTTTTCTTCCTTGGGAGGAGCTTGAGTAACCGGCTTTTCCGGTTCTTGAGGACGCTTCTCGGTTGAACGCTGTATCTGGTTGGAAATAGCCCGGGTATCCAGGTTGAATCCGGTTGCGACAATCGTGACATTCAGCTCTTCGCCCAGCGTTTCATCAAGGGTTGCTCCCCAGATAATTTGAGTATTAGGTCCCACTTGTTTTTGCAGGTAATCGGTAATAATGCCGACTTCATCCATGGTAACCTCTTCTTCGCCATACGAAATATTGAGCAAAATATTTTTTGCCCCGCGAATATCCGTGCTAAGCAACAAAGGAGAATCCAGCGACTTTCGGATAGATTCTACGGCACGGTCGGCTCCCGCTGCTGTTCCGGATCCCATAATAGCGTCGCCACTATTTGCCATAACTGTCTTTACATCATTGAGGTCTACGTTGATGTATCCGGTGACGGTAATGATCTCTGCGATGCCTTTTGCCGCAATGGTCAATACGTTATCGGCTTTGGAGAAAGCGTTGCTCAACGTTAAGTCGCCATACAGCGACTTTATCCGCTCATTGTTGATAATCAAAATGGCATCGACGCATTTACGCATCTCTTCTACTCCTTCAATTGCCTGATAAACCCTGTTTGTTCCCTCAAAGAGGAAAGGAATGGAAATAATCCCGATTGTAAGAATTCCCATATCTTTAGCCGCCTGTGCAATGACGGGCGCAGCGCCGGTTCCCGTTCCGCCGCCCATTCCTGCTGTGATAAAGACCATTTCGGTGTCTTCGAGCATTTTCTGAATCTTCGGAAGGCTTTCGATAGCCGCCTGACGTCCGATTTCGGGTTTGTTTCCGGCACCCAGTCCTTTTTCCCCAAGTTGAATCTTGATTGGTACGTGCGAATTATTCAGGGCGTGCTTGTCGGTATTGCAGAGGACAAAATCAACATTGCAAATACCTTGTTTGAACATGTAGTTGACGGCATTTCCGCCGCCACCGCCGACGCCTATCACCTTGATGATTGATCTGTCGTCTTCGAATTTTATGTCTATTCCTTCACTCATAGCCGTAATATTTTATATTTTTGAATCTTCTGTAAAAATTTCTTCGAATTTATCAAACAGCGTACCGAATATTCCCTTTCCCTGCGTTTTGATTTTCTTCTTTTTAACACCTTCGCCATTTTCGGTAATGCAAGACTTTTTGGCTTGAATCAGCAATCCGGTCAATTGTGCGTATTCTACATGGAGGTATTTCGTGTCCATAGCGGGAGCCGCCTTTTGATCGGGGATTCCGATTCGGACATCCAAACCGGTGCGCAATTCTATCTTCTCCGTCAGATTCAGTAATTGAGAACCTCCTCCGGTAATGACAATTCCATTCACACGGTCGGCAAAACCTGACTTTTCTATTTGACCGGATATGTAATCCAGAATTTCTTCCGTCCGGGCTTCTATGATTCCGGCAAGGAATTTGTTGTCTACCGTTTTTCCTTCTTTTCCTCCCGCTGCCGGAATAGAGATGTTAAAATCTTCCGCCAATTCTTCCATCGCAGAGCCATATTTTACTTTCAGCTTTTCGGCGGCAAGCTCCGATATTTTCAGATCCTGAATATCTTTGGTAATCGTATCGCCTCCAAAAGGGATGACGCCGACATGACGAAGTATATTTTTGTAATAAACGACTACGGAGGTTGTTCCGGCGCCAAAATCAATCATCGCACAACCCAGTTCTTTTTCTTCTTCAGAAAGCGTTGCCGAAGCCGTTGCAACAGGCGATAAAACCACCCCGTGAATTTTGCATCCGACCCTTTCAAAGCATTCGTACAGATAACTTTTCAAGTCGGGATGACCGGCGATCACTTTGTAACAGCCTTCAATCCGCGTGCAGATGCAGCCTACGGGATTGATTTCGTTGAAATCGTCCACAAGATATTCCTGATCGACTACTTCCAGTACTTCCCGGTCGCCGATTTTTATATTGCGGCTTTCCTTGCATAATGTATCAATAATCTCTCGGGTGACTTCCGCTTTTCCCAAATTACGGGAAACCCGGCTGTCTACTGTTTTGATGTGCCCGTTCAATCCGACATACACGCCGCTTATTTCATACGTTATCTTCTCTTCGTCGGATCGTTCCCTGTTAAAAAGGATGTTGATCTTGTTTTTCAAAAGAGTCAATACATTATTAATACAGAAAGCGGCGTCTCCCAGATTGTAGATAGCGCCCCGCCTGATTCCCTTTGAAGGAACCGATTCGGAGGCGAGGATTTCCACGCAACCGTTATTATCTTTCCTTCCAATAACTCCGCATATCTCGGATGTCCCGAGATCAATGACTGTTATTAAATTGTCTGTCATAAAGTTTTGCATATCGTATTTATTTTAAATTATTATTTTTTTGTACAAACGACCTGATTATCGTATTTCAGGTTAATCTTCCGGTAACAGTTCCAACCGGTGCGGCTGAATCCGTTTTTGTAAAGCGAGAGCAATTTATTCAATTTGGACTCGTAGTTGTCGAATTTCCCGAGCAGGATAACTTGATTTCCGATGCGGGGAATCAACTCTATCTCTTGGTTATAATCAACATGTATTTGTTCGATCTGGGCATTCCAGAAAGCGTTTTTTTTCAAAAACAGCGCAAAATCGTAAAGAGCTCCCTTGGCAAAAGTTTCATCTATTGCGCCCGTTGCAATGGGAACGTATGCTGTAAAGTTAGACGAAACCGGCATAATTTCACGATCCTTGTCTATGTAATAGCTTCGTCCGCTATTCATAATTCTTAAAATGGGCTCGCGCTGCGTTATTTCAATGCAAACGGTTCCCGAAGGTGTTTTGTAACACTCTACGCTTTTAATACGTGGGAACTGTCTCAATGTCTTTTCTATATTTTCTATGCTGACGTTTTGCATGTTCGATCCTATCGGATTTAGTTTTTTTTCTTCCAGAAACAGAATTATTTCTGCTCGGGAGATAAAACGCAATTGAGCGCTGTCTCTTATCACCACTTCAACGTTTTTGCAAACCTGCTTGTCCGATTTATAGGAAAATGCAGAGATCGCGAAGGCAATATAACCGAAAACGGTTAATGTTCCTATTGTTATGAGAATTTTTCTTCGCATTTTGCTATGTTTTTATTTTGTTTATGATCTTGATGTGCTGCGGGTTGTTGTTTGACGCTGCTGGTCGTTGTAGAGACGTAGCGCGCTACGTCTCTACGGGGACGCGCAGAGGGTTCAACAGAATTTCCTTTATCCTCGGAACAAGCAACTCAATGTCTCCTGCTCCAATTGTAGCCAGAACTTCAAAATCGTTACTGCGAATACATTCTTCCAGCTCACTCTTGCTGCATATTCTCTTTTTTTCAATCGTCACTTTTTCAAGAAGTTTCTGAGAATTTACACCTTCTATCGGCTCTTCCCTTGCGGGATAGATATCGAGCAAAATTAATTCGTCCAATAAAGAGAGGCTTTGGGCAAATTCATCAAGAAAATCCCTTGTCCGGCTATAAAGATGCGGTTGGAAAATGCCGCATATTTTTTTGTCTTTATAAAGTGTCCTGAGCGACTTGATAAAAGCTTCCAACTCTTGCGGGTGGTGTGCGTAATCGTCTATAAACACCAAATTGTCCTGTTTGATGTGAAAATCAAACCGTCTTTTCACGCCGGCAAATGTTGCCATTGCTTCCCGTATTTCGCCGGGCGTCGCTCCGTTGAGCAGCGCCAGCGCCATGGCTGCAATTCCGTTTTCAATATTGATCATTGCCGGCACGCCGAGTTTAATGTCTTCAATTACTTCGTCGGGAGTGACAAAGTCGAAGAGGATTTCGCCGTTTTGCACCCAGATATTTTGGGCATGAAAATCGGCGTTATCCATTGCATAAGTGAAAAGGCACACTTCCTTTTGTATTCTCGGATTGAACGGAAGTCCTTTCTTCATCAGGAGAACTCCTGCGGGTTGAATCAGGGAGGTGAATTCTTCAAATCCGGCGCGATATTTTTCCTCGCTGCCGTAGATGTCCAAATGATCGGCGTCGACCGACGTTATGACAGCCATATAAGGAGAGAGGGTCAGAAACGAACGGTCGTACTCGTCGGCTTCTACGACAACCAAATCGCTTTTGTCCGACAGGTGCAGGTTTTGCTCGAAGTTCTTGGAAATTCCGCCGAGGAATGCGTTGCAATCGACTTGCGAGTGGCGCAAAAGATGCGCCGTCATGGTCGATGTAGTGGTTTTTCCGTGCGTTCCGGCAATACATATTGCACGTTGGGAACGGGTAATTTCGCCAAGCGCCTGGGAGCGTTTCAAAACAAGGAATCCCTTTTCGAGAAAATAGCGCAATTCGCTTAATGAGGAAGGAACGGCAGGGGTAAATACCACCAGCGTATTCTCCGGATTCAGGAAATTTTCGGGAATCCGCTTTATGTTGTCCTCATAGTGAATCTCCATGCCCTCTTTTTGCAATTGGCGGGTAAGGTCGGATTCGGTACGGTCGTATCCTGCCACGCAATAGCCTTTGGCTTTGAAATAACGGGCAAGGGCGCTCATTCCGATTCCGCCGATTCCTAAGAAGTATATGTTCTTTTTGTTTTGAAACATGGGTTAAAAAATTTTAGGACCTCTCCCCCCAACCCCCTCTCCACAAGAGAGGGGGAGTGGAGCGTATTTCATTATTTGTTCAATCATCAGAACGACCTTTCCGACTTAGTCACCCCTCTCTTGTGGAGAGGGGACGGGGGAGAGGCTTAATATCTCCTCTGCAATCCTATCCGCCGAATTCAACTGAGCCATCGCATGAGCATTTTCTCCAAGCAGCTTCAATTCCTTGTCGTCATTTATCAGCTTCAACGATTCGGCGATTAACACTTCAGGGGCGTCTTTGTCCGTAATCATTTTAGCCGCCTCTTTGTTTACCAAAGCCATTGCGTTTTTTGTTTGGTGATCTTCGGAAACATTAGGCGAAGGCACTAATATCGAAGGCTTACCCAACAAGCAAAGCTCGGATATGGAGCTTGCACCTGCGCGAGAGATAACCAAATCGGCAATGGCGTAGGCATAATCCATGCGCGTCACAAAATCGGTTGCCAACAGATTCGGATTGTTGGAAGCATCTGCGGCTTTTTTAGCATTTTCAAAATAGAATTTACCTGTTTGCCACAATACCTGAATACCGGATTCTTTCAATGCCTCCAATCCGTTGATTACACTTTGATTAATAGTCCTTGCCCCTAAACTTCCGCCAATAACAAGAATCGTTTTCTTTTCAGGTGAAAAACCAAAATGCTCATAAGCCACTCTCAACTCTCCACTCTCAATTCTCAACTCCCTCGTCGGGTTCCCCGTCAAGATAATCTTGTCTTTCGGGAAGAAGCGTTCCATATTGTCGTAGGCTACGCAGATTTTGGCAGCCTTTTTCGCCAGCAGCTTATTTGTCACTCCTGCGTAGGAATTTTGCTCCTGCAACACGGTAGGGACGTGCAGCTTGTTTGCGGCATATAGCGTAGGTCCGCTCGCGTAACCTCCGACTCCAACCACTACGTCGGGTTGAAATTCGCGTACAATTTTTTTGGCTATGGAGATGCTTTTGAAAAGACGCGCTACGACTTTGAAGTTTTTCAACAGGTTGCTTCTGTCGAAACCGCTTACGGGCAAGCCTTTAATGGCATATCCCGCACTCGGAACCTTTTCCATTTCCATACGTCCTTCGGCGCCTACAAATAAAAACTCGGCATCGGGATGTCTCCTTTTCAATGCGTTTGCAATGGAAATAGCCGGAAAAATATGTCCTCCGGTGCCTCCTCCGCTGATGATGAATTTTAACTTTTTCATGCCATAACTGTTTGAGTTTCTACTTCGGGAATTTCCTGTTCTTGAGAATTTTCTTCCGCACCTTCCTGTTTTTGGGTCTCTTCTCTTACGTACCGGCTGACACTCAGGATAATCCCGAAATAAATACTGGTAATAAGAATAGAGGTTCCCCCGCGGCTGATCATCGGCAAGGGTTGTCCCGTAACAGGCGCCAATCCTACCGCCACCGCCATGTTCAGAAAGGCTTGTACGACAATCATGCTTGTCAACCCCAGCACCAACAAGGCGGGAAAGGCGCTCGGACATTTATTGGCAATAACTCCCGCCCTGAAAAGCAGGATCAGGTACAAGAGCATCACGGCGACCCCTCCGAGCAGTCCGGTTTCTTCTATGATAATTGCATAAATAAAATCGGCGTATGCTTGAGGAAGAAAATCACGTTCTATGCTGTTTCCCACACCGCGTCCGTAGCCTTTGCTGTTTGCAACCGCTATTTTGGCATGGGCTTCCTGGTAGTTATTATCGTTTATAACAAAATTTTTCAGCTCTTTCTTTTCGCTTTTATTGAAAAAATGATTGTCTACACGTTCGCGCCAAGTGGAGAGCCTGTGAAATGGTTTTACATTCGGCACATAAGGCGCTACCAAGTACAACAAAAGACAAAAACCTACAATAATTCCAAAAGTTTTCCCCAGTTTTTTCAACGAAACACGTCCGAAAAACATCATCAGGAATCCGACAAGGAAAAGCAGGAAGGCGGTTGAAAAATTTTCGGGAATGATCATGACACAGGCAAGTACAAGAACGATCATGCCCATTTTATAGGCATCGTCTGCCGGTTGCTCTTCCTGTTGCTTTCTGCCTAATATGACGGCTAATATGATGATAACCGCCAGTTTGGCAAATTCGGAAGGTTGAAACTGTAACCCTCCTATTTCCAGCCACCGGGTGGCGTTATTGGCGCTTACTCCCATCATCAACGTAATACCTAACAGAATAAAGGAAAATACCAAGAGCAAAGCGCCTCCTACCGGAAAGAGCTTGTAGGGTATCATGTGTATTATGAAAACAACACAAAATCCTCCTCCGAGAAAAATAATATGTCTCCATACCGGCGAATTGTAGTTGCTCTGATTGAAAGCAAGGGAACTTGATGCGCTGTACATTTCTACTGCTGATACGGCTATCAGCAGCAGAAGGATCGTCCAGATGATTGGGTCGCCTTTGAAGTATTTTTGTATAAAGTCTTTCATAATAGTGATGAGTTATTAGTGATAAGTGATGAAGGTGGTTCTGTAGAGACGTTGCGCGCAACGTCTCTACGTGCAACTGGCTCAGAGATTCCTCACCTGCTCCTTAAATTGCTTGCCCCGGTCTTCGTAATTTTTAAAAAGATCGAAACTTGCACAGCAAGGCGAAAGTAAAACCGTATCTCCCCGCTCTGCCAGATGATATGACTTTTCTACAGCTTCTTGCATGGAACCGGCATCTACGATTGTATTTACATTGTCTTTAAAAAAGTCATGCAATTTCATATTATCCACTCCCAGACAGACAATGGCACGAACTTTTTCCTGTACCAAATATTCAATCTCAGTATAGTCGTTTCCTTTGTCTGTTCCTCCGAGGATAAGGACTACGGGGGTTTTCATACATTGCAGGGCGTACCAACATGAGTTTACATTCGTTGCTTTGGAATCATTTATAAACGTGACATTCCGAACCCTCGCCACATATTCGAGGCGGTGTTCCACACCTTCGAAATCGCTCAAAGATGCGCGGATAGCCTCCTTGTTGATGTCGGCGATGCAAGCGGAAATGCTTGCTGCCATTGAATTGTAAATATTATGTTCTCCTCTAAGCGATAGTTTTTTTACCTCCATATCGAATTTTTTATTTTGTAGTGATATTTCCAATATTTCGTTTGCTATGTATGCAACTGTATCTTCTTCTTTTTCAAGAGCAAAGGGGCATTTAAACGCTTTTATATCTCTTTTTTTCAACGCTACGCTAATGACGGGATCTTTGCTCCAGTAAATGAAATAATCCTTCTCTGTCATATTTTGAATAATCCTGAATTTGGAGTCGATGTAATTTTGAAAATTATATTCGTATCTATCCAAATGGTCGGGGGTGATGTTCAAAAGAACGGCTATATCCGCTTTAAAGTCGTACATTCCGTCTAATTGAAAGCTGCTTAATTCCAACACGTAATAGTCAAAATTGTCTTCTGCCACCTGCCTTGCGAAACTTGTTCCTACATTTCCGGCTAAACCGACGTTCAGTCCGGCTTGCTTCAGAATGTGGTAGGTCAGCATAGTTGTCGTTGTCTTTCCGTTGCTTCCGGTGATGCAAATTTTTTTGGCGGATGTGTACCTTCCGGCAAATTCGATCTCGGAAATAATTGGAATGCCTTTTTCTCTCAGATGCTTGACAATCGGAGCTTTTTCCGGTATTCCCGGACTTTTAACCACTTCATTGGCTGAAAGAATTTTCTCTTCCGAATGTTGTTTTTCTTCCCACGCTATGGAGTGTCTGTTCAACTCTTCTTTGTACTGGTCTTGAATTTCTGACAGGTCGGAAACGAAGACATTCAATCCTTTTTTCTGGGCTAAAATGGCAGCACCCACTCCGCTTTCGCCGGCGCCCAGGATGACCAGCAGGTTTCCTGAACTCCCTGAAAGGGAATTTTTAACGGGGTTTGAGTTGTTGTTTATATTTTCCATTTTTGCTCTAAATTTTCTATCGTAATTTTTTTAAAATCAATAATGCTCCGAGGGTCGTCATGTAGAGACGTGGCATGCCGCGTCTCTACGGTGCGCACACCATCATTTCTATCGTATCTTCAACGTCACAATTGTCAAAACAGCCAACAGCATCCCAACAATCCAAAAACGGGCAACAATCTTCGCTTCCGGAATGCCCATTTTTTGAAAATGGTGATGCAGGGGAGCCATTTTGAAAAGACGCCGCCCTTCGCCGTATTTCTTCCTTGTATGCTTGAAGTAAGAGACTTGCAACAGCACCGAAAGATTTTCCACCAGAAAGATTCCGCACAAAATCGGAATCAGTAACTCCTTGTGGATAATCACCGCAAACACGGCAATGATTCCTCCCAATGTGAGACTTCCCGTGTCGCCCATAAATACTTGCGCAGGATAGGAGTTATACCATAAAAACCCAATCGTGGCGCCCACAAAAGCGCAAATAAAGACCACCAGCTCTTCCGAGTGCGGTATGTACATGATGTTGAGGTATCCGGCAAATTCGATGTGACCCGAAAGATAAGCCAGAATTCCCAATGTCGTTCCGATAATAGCCGAAGTCCCCGTCGCCAAGCCGTCGAGACCGTCGGTCAGGTTGGCGCCGTTGGAGACTGCCGTTACAATAAAAATAGTGATTAATACAAAAAATATCCACCCGAATAGTTGAGCGTGCTCTCCCATAAAAGAGAAGATATCGGCATAATCCAAATTGTTGTTTTTAAAGAATGGGATCGTGGTCTTAGTCGATTTCTGAGCCTGACCGGAGTATTCTATAATTTCGGTGTTATCGTGATGGATTTTGCTTACATTTTCGCGAATAACCACATCGTTGCTCAAGTATAGCGTCAATCCGACAATCAGCCCAATTCCTACTTGCCCGACAATTTTAAACCTGCCTTGCAACCCTTCCTTGTGTTTTTTGAATACCTTAATATAATCGTCCAAAAAACCGATACAGCCCAACCAAAGAGTGGAAATCAGCATCAGAATCATGTAAATGTTTTCCAACCTTCCAAACAGCAGGCATGGGACGATTATGGCGATGATTATGATGATTCCGCCCATAGTCGGGGTTCCTTTTTTGCTTAATTGACCTTCCAGATTGAGGTCTCTGATCTCTTCGCCGATCTGTTTTTTCTGCAAATAGCGGATGATTCGTTTCCCTATGATCGTGGCAATCAGAAGGGAAAAGATAAAGGCGAATGCAGAACGGAAGGAGATGTATTTAAATACTCCGGCTCCGGGGACGTCCAACTCAGACAGATAATGGAATAAATAGTAAAACATATTCTTATTAGTTAAAATGTCATTTTCTTAAAATTCGACCGCTTTGCGGTAATGGATAAATCATTAAATTGTTGAATAAATTTTAATTTTATTCGGCTACCGACCGAACAGAAAACCCGTACCTGCAGAGGCGGTAGTACTCGTACACGTAGCCGCTGCCAAAATACATGTAATACGCGCTAGTACTGTGACTCTGCGTACCGCTCCAATAGTCGCCGCACAAGCCTGCATGATAGAGCGTGCCATAACCGTAGTCGTCGCGAAAACCAATGGCGGGCAAAAATATAGAATTACCTGTTATTTTGTCGGTAAATCTTCTGCCGTTAATACCGTTTTCGATTGCCCATTCTTGATTTACCTTGCCGGCGTCAAGAAGTGCTCTAAGTTCCTCTATGGCAGGCACTCGCCACCCTTCAGGACTTGGGTCATTGGCTTTTTCCCATTTAGAACCTTCTGATATAGTCGTATCATCCCAATCGGTTCCACCATTGGAATTTATCATCGGCTCGGTAGCACTCCAGCCGATTTTGCGGTTCCATTGGTAAAACATGCCTGCATCTTCGGGATTGGCGGCAAATGTTCCCGGTTTGTCAACATTGCAGGTTGCCCACTTTACACCGTTGATTATTACGCCCTCGTCAAATATTTTTGCCTCCATGTTTTTTTAATTTTAATCTTGTTAATCTCAAAAATCTTACTAAAAATTAATTCATCATTACATCACTAATCACCTCCTTGTCGTCAAAATGATGCTTAACCCCATTTATCTCCTGATAATCTTCATGCCCTTTCCCCGCAACAAGAATCACATCCCCCCGTTGCGCCAACATACAGGCGGTTTTGATTGCCTGATACCTGTCGGGAATAGCAATTACTTTTCGTTTTTGTATCACATCCAACCCAGCAAGCATATCATTGATGATCTCTTGCGGGTCTTCGTTTCTTGGATTGTCAGAGGTCAGGATAACCTGATCGCTTCCGTTTGCCGCTTCCTGCGCCATGACAGGGCGTTTTCCCTTGTCACGGTTGCCGCCGCATCCTACTACTGTAATCAGTTTTCCGGCGCCTTCGCGTATTTCGTTGATAGTGTCGATAACATTCGACAAAGCGTCGGGAGTATGGGCGTAATCTACGATAGCTCTGAAACCCGAAGGCGAGAGTATGACCTCGAATCTTCCGGAAACACTGTGTAAGGCGCTCAAATTGATCAGAACTTCATACTCTTCCTGACCGAGCAATACGGCAGCGCCAAATACTGCTAGTAAGTTCATCGCATTGAAGCGTCCGATAAAAGGAACTACAATCTCTTTTCCGTTTATCTCCAAAAGCATTCCGTCGAAATTGTCTTCCAGTACTTTCACTTTAAAATCGGCGAGACCTCGTGCAGAATAGGTATATTTTTTTGCTTTTGTATTTTGCAGCATTACCAAGCCGTTTTTGTCGTCGGAGTTGGTCAGTGCAAAAGCTTTTTCGGACAAATCGTCAAAAAACCGCTTTTTTGCCTTCAAATAATTGGCAAAAGTTTGGTGATAATCCAAATGGTCGCGGGTCAAATTGGTGAATACCCCCCCGGCAAACTCCAACCCTGCAATCCTCCGCTGTTCTACGGCGTGGGAACTTACTTCCATAAAGGCGTATTGGCAACCGGATTTCACCATGTCTGCTAATAGGGCATTCAGCGAAATAGGGTCGGGCGTGGTATGGGTAGCCGTCACTTTTTCCTCGTTTACATAGTTGCAAACGGTTGACAACAGTCCCGTTTTGTAACCCAAACGCATAAATAATTGATACAGCAGGGTGGCTACGGTGGTTTTTCCGTTTGTTCCCGTGATTCCGACCAATTTCAGTTTGGAAGAAGGGAAATCAAACCAAGCCGAGGCAACGCATCCTAATGTATCATTGGCATTTTTTACCTTTATATATATTACATCCGGATTTTTTTGCTCCGGCATTTTTTCGCAAATAACGGCTATGGCGCCTTTGGTTATGGCTGCCGGAATAAAATCGTGTCCGTCGCATTGCGTCCCGCAGGTGGCTACAAACAGGAAACCCTGTTCAACCTTCCGGGAGTCCGATTCTATTCCGTAAACAGGAATATTCAACTCGCCAATGCATTCTTGCACCGGGATTGTATGTAATATTTCTGCTATCGTCTTCATATACTTATGTTCTATTGCAATTGTAATTGAATAATATCGCCTTTTCTTATGGCTTTTCCGGGTTCAATGGATTGGGATGTTACTCTTCCCCTTCCTGAAATACGGACTTGCAATCCTTTGTTTTCCAGCAAAAAAACGGCGTCTTTTGCTCCCATTCCAATGGCATTGGGAACGGTGTTCACAGACATTTTTTTGGCGCTCATGCTTACGTTGTCTTTTTGCGCTTTGGAAGAAACCCACTCATCCGACTCCGCACCGTCAAAGGTGTATGGAATATCCAGCTTTTTCAATACAAGCTGCAACTCCTTCCGTTTGCCGTCCTTGGTTACGGGTATTTGTATGCCGGCGGTATCGCAGAGGGTTGTAGGCGAGGATTGCAGCAGCGGGCTTTGAGCGTAAATCCGTTCGGCTATGTTTTTAAATACCGGTCCGCAAATATCTCCGGCAGAGGGATATACTTTGCTGCTCGGACTCCAAACCACTACGATGCAACTATATTTGGGCGCATCGGCAGGAAAATAGCCGCAAAAGGTAAGCTGGTGCGATTTAGTTACTCCCCTTTTGCCGTAATCAACCTGTGCGGTTCCGGTTTTTCCGGCGATCTGGAAATTATCGGAACGAGCGGCTTTTGCCGTGCCTTTTTCTATCACATCAATCAGCATCCGGTTTACTTTTTTCAACGTACTCTCACGACAAATGGAGGATTTGATCACTTCTGTTGAGAATTGCTCTATTTCATTTCCGTCCTTACAGATTGCTTTTACGAAAAAGGGCTTGACCATTTTACCGTTATTGGCAATCGCGTTGTAGAATGTCAATGTATAAATAGGCGGTATCTGTGTTTCGTAACCGATAGACATCCAAGGGAGACTTATTCCCGACCAATTGCTCGACGGATCCTTAGGATGTTTTATCTTAGGTTTTCCGGCGCCTGGGATCTCCAGATCGATTGGCTCGTTTAATCCCATTCTATAAATAAGTTCCACGAATCGTTCCGGTTTTTTTTCATAATGCTCGTAAATCATTTTTGAGATTCCGACATTGGACGAATACCAAATAGCCTGAGCTACCGAGATTTTACCATATCCTCCTTTATTCCAGTTATGGTCTCTCATCTTTCTATTTTTGATTTCCCATATTCCTTTTTCGGTATCTACGATATAAGAGGTGTCGATCACTCCGTCTTCCAATGCAGCAATTATGGAGGCTACCTTGAAGGTCGAGCCGGGTTCGGTTTGGCTGCTGACTGCAAAGTTCCCTGTCTCGTCATAGCTGCCGTCTTTCATCCTTTCCAGGTTGCTGATTGCCCTTATTTCTCCCGTTTTTACCTCCATCACTACGGCGCATCCTCTTTGGGCATCTACCCGCAACAGCTCTTTCATCAAAGCGCTTTCGGTAATATCCTGTATATTTACGTCAATGGTCGTTTTAATATCCAGTCCGTCTACCGGGTCTACCTGATTGACCGTGCGGAACCTTCCGGCTATTTTTTGCTTGGATGAGATTCCGGGCTTGCCTCTTAACAGTGAGTCATACCGCATTTCCAGTCCACTGCTTCCTCCTTTATCTATTTCGGGATATAATCCGCCGATCGTACGGGAGGCTAATGTTATGCCGAAAGGTTTCTTGCGGCTTACCTGTTCGTAAACACACAGTCCGCTTACATTGGGACCTTTTTTAAAATAAGGATGCGCTTTTACCTGTTTCAGTTCCGTATAGGAAAGTTTTTGAGGGTTTAACAGATAATTCCGGCTTTTCTTGTCTTTGGGACCTTGTAATATGTGTTTTTTTATCTCTTCCTTATTTTTGTTTTTATAAATATCAGTTGCAAGAAAAACAGCAATGTCATCCATGTATTTATTCAATGTATCCATGTTAAATCCATCTGCCTTAAAATCCATATAAAGCTTGTAAGAAGGAATGGAACTTGCCAATAACTTTCCATCACAAGCCAATATATTTCCCCTGTTGGGTTTTACAATCAGACTGTCTTTTTTATATTTTGTCCCTTGACCGCGCCAGAAATCACCCTCCTTGAAAATGGTCTTCCCGGCAGAAAAGAGTATCGGGAGCATTATCAGGACGGCAATTGCATATACAATGCCAAAACGTGTTATGATTTCTTTTTTTACGGTCATTATTTTGATTTTATTCTATACGGAGGCGTTGTCGACTCCGTAAGATCTACATTTTTACTATTCATTAATTTATATACTTGCGACTGTTTTCCCATTTCCATCAATTCAGACGAGCGGGTCAGGGCTTCAAACTTTACATCTGTCAATCTTTTTTGCAACCGGTCTATTTCGGCAATTTTTTGTTCGCAACTGTAACGGTTTCCGATATAGATAAATGCAAGAAAGATGAGTAGCAAAACTAATCCCCACTGTTTTGTTAAGTTCTTTTTAGTCAGTATATTACCAGCCATTACATCGAGTATGGAGCTTCCGGTCATGTCGGTAAACTCCTTTACGTTGCTGAGTGGTTTTTTAATTTTGCCGAACATAATTTTCTATATTAATTCCGCAATCCTCAGCTTTGCGCTTCGGGATCTCGGATTGTTTGCTATCTCCTCCTCACCGGGAACGATTACTTTGTTATTGACTAATCGAAACGGCGTTTTCCTGTTTCCGAAAAAATCTTGCTCCACGTTCCCTTCAAAATTTCCCGATTTGAGGAAATTCTTCACCAAACGGTCTTCCAGTGAGTGGTAGGTAATTACAACCAAACGTCCGCCGGGTTTCAACACCTTCAGCGATTGTGCGAGAAATCTTCGCAATGCGTCCATTTCATCATTCACTTCGATGCGGATCGCCTGGAATAGCTGAGCCATTTCTTTCTTTTGCTTGTCTTTCCGGAAGAGTGGTTCTAATATTTCCAGTAGCGTTGCTGTCGTTTTGATTTTTACACTTTCTCTGGCTTTGACGATCGTTGCGGCTATTTTTCGCGCGTTCGACAGTTCGCCATAATAATAAAAGATATCCGCCAGTTGTTTTTCGGAATATTTTTCGAGAACATCCGAAGCTTTGACCGATGCCTTTTGATTCATCCGCATGTCGAGTTCGCCGTCAAACCGGAAGGAAAATCCCCTCTGCGAATCGTCGAAATGATGAAATGATACTCCCAAATCCGCCAATATTCCGTCTACCTTTTCTATCTGATGATATTTCAGGAAGTTGATCAGATACTTGAAATTACTCTGTACAAAGAAAAAGCGCGGGTCGTCGGGTATATTCCGCATAGCATCCTCATCCTGATCGAAGCCGATTAATTTCCCTTTGGGTCCCAGTCGTTTTAAAATCTCCCTTGCGTGCCCCCCTCCTCCGAAGGTTGCGTCAACATATACCCCTTCCGGTCTGATATTCAATCCTTCCATACATTGCTGAAGAAGTGCCGGTATGTGATATACTGTTTCCATCATGATTATTTCTTCTCATTTCCCATTTTTTTCTGCATCGCTTTGTCAAAATCATCTCCTTCATACAGCGACTCAAAGGTATCCTTGTTCCATATCTCGAAATAAGCGCCTACTCCAACGAACAATGCGTCTGTCTCTACCCCGATTACATCCAGATGTTTTTTCTGAATCAATACCCTGCCGTTTGAATCCAATTCGACATATTCCACGCGAGAAGTAAATTGGCGATAAAGTTTCAAATCTTCTCTATCCCATAAATTTAACTTCGCTTGAAACTCTTCATCCCGTTTTTTCCAAACCGATTCGGGATAAAGCTTCACACATTTGTTTTCTGCATCGATTTCCAAATACAAAGCCTTCTCCTCCCATCTTTCGAGGGACTTGCGATAAAAAGCGGGGACAAAGAGCCTACCCTTTATATCTGCACGTGCTTCTATATTTCCTAAAAATTGATGCATTCGACTTTCTTTTAAAAATTTACATGGGTAAAAGTAGTAATTTTTTCGATTCCCCCACTATTCCCCACTATTATTTTTTTCAACTTTATATCAACTATTTATCAACCGGTTATCGACAATTTATGTACAATCCCCTGCAATACCTTATTTCAAACATTCTTTTCAACTGGCTGATTTCTTATTATTTAACTATTTTTTCAATATAAAAAAAGTGAAGTGGGGGAAGAAGCCATGCAATTTTCATCGTTTTTTAGCAAACAATTCTTTCTATTGTAACAAAAAAAATATACTTTTGGGCTGGTTTAACGAACAACAGCATGCCTGAAGATATCGCAAGTCAAAAGGACAAAATAGATATTGACGCTATCCTTGAAAACAAAGCGCCAAGTTTAAAAAAGAAATTACCTCAATTTGTGATTCGTTATTTGAAAAAAATAGCGCATCAGGACGACTTGAATTATTTTTTCAGACAGTACGGACACTTGCACGGGGCTGATTTTGCCAAGGCTATCCTGGAAGATTTTAATATTACGCTGCGGATTGAAGGAGAGGAAAACTTGCCGGAAAACGGAAGAGCGATCTTTGCATCCAATCATCCTTTGGGCGGCGCAGACGGGGTGGCAATCCTCTATTTCCTGAGCAATCATTATGAAGAGGTGAAAGCGCCCGTAAATGATCTGCTGATGCATGTGGAAAATCTGTCGGACTTTTTTATACCGATAAATAAAATGGGTCCTTTGGCAAAAGATTCGACGGCTTTGATCAACGATACGTATGAGTCGGATGCTGCTGTCCTGTTTTTTCCGGCAGGAATGGTCTCGCGGAAACAGAAAGGCGGCATACAGGATTTGGAATGGAAAAAAACTTTTATCGCAAAAGCTATACAATTTAAAAGAGATATTGTACCTTTACACTTTGTTGGTTATAATTCATCTTTTTTCTATAATTTGGGTTATTTTCGGACAAAATTGGGCATCAAGGCAAACATCGAGATGCTTTATCTGGTGGATGAGCTGTATAAACAGCGCGGTAAGGTTTGTACAATCAAAGTAGGTCCTCCGATTCCATGGACGACGTTTGACAAGACAAAAGCACAGTCGGAATGGGCAAGTTGGGTGAAAGAAATAGTGTATAATTTAAAATGAAATAACGAAAAAGCTGAATGGAAGCGATTATCGAACCGGTAGACGTCAAATTGTTGGAAGCAGAATTGACTCCCGAAAAATTCTTAAGAAAAACAAATAAATGCGACAACGAGATTTATGTTGTAACCCAGCATAATGCTCCCAATGTCATGTTGGAAATAGGTCGTTTGAGAGAAATTTCCTTCCGTGCTTCGGGAGGCGGTACGGGTTTTTCTGTGGATATCGACGAGTATGATTCTATGGAAAACCCATATAAACAGTTGATTGTATGGAATCCGCAAGAGAAGGAGATCATAGGAGGTTACCGTTATATACACGGCTCCGAAGTTCCATTCGATGAGAATAATGTTCCGAAGCTGACCTCTTCGCATCTTTTTGCCTATTCCGAAAAGTTTATCAAGGAATACTTGCCTCGTACAGTCGAATTAGGGCGCTCTTTTGTCCGTCCGGAATACCAATCTACTCAAATGGGTTCTAAAAGTCTATTCGCCCTTGATAATCTTTGGGACGGATTGGGGGCTTTGATCATTGATTTGCCACAATCAAAGTATTTTTTTGGAAAAGCGACCATATATCCTTCTTTCGGAGAAGACGAACAAAATCTGATCTTCTATTTTATGAACAGGTATTTCCCCGACAAGGATCAATTGCTCTATCCTCACAAGCCGCTGGATGTCTCTTTCGAAATGAAGAAAATGGAAGAGATATTCCATGGAGCCGATTACAAGGAAAATTACCATATTCTGAAAGAAGAGATACGGAAAAGGGGAAAGAATATTCCGCCTTTGATTAATGCTTATATGGCGTTGTCTCCTACCATGCGCACCTTCGGCACAACGACCAATAATGAATTCGGCAAAGTGATAGAAACCGGATTAATGATTACGGTGGAAGAGATTTTCGAGGAGAAAAGGGTTCGTCATGTGCAAACGTATATTGAGGAGTGCATGACGAATAATAAGATGTATCCGGGGTATGGAAAGATTTGTTGATTTATTTGTAAAATAATTCGCAAATTCAAATAAATATTATACTTTTGCCTCAAAATATTTTAAGTTTAATTTTAAAAATAAATTTTATGAAAAGAAGTGTTTTTACATTAGCGGTTGCTTTAACCCTTTCGGGCAGTGTCATGTTTACATCGTGTATTGGTTCTTTCGGACTTTCTAACAAAGTATTGAGTTGGAACCAGAGTTTAGGAAACAAATTTGTTAATGAAATTGTATTCTTAGCATTTTGGATTATTCCTGTATATGAGATTACAATGTTTGCCGACGTGATTGTATTAAACTCAATAGAGTTCTGGACAGGAAGTAATCCGGTATCGGCAAGTGTTAAAGAAATAAAAGGCAAAAACGGAAACTATACCGTTGAAACAACAGAAGATGGCTACAACATTAGCAATGAAAAAGGAGATGAATTGAGTCTTATTTATGATAAAGACACGAATGTTTGGTCGGCAGTTACAGGAGATTATTCTACTAAACTTCTTAAGATTGAAGGAGAAACTGCCGTTGTTTTCATGCCAAACGGTACAGAAAAGAGCATAGAACTTAACGAAAAAGGTGTTTTGGCTTTCCGTCAAGAGGTAATACAAAATATAATGCTTTTTGCTGCGAAATAATTATAAATTTGAATACGATAAAAATAGCAGGTAAGAAGTTATCTGCTATTTTTTTTATATTACATGAGTTCGATGGAAGTTATTTTATTTAGAAAGCATTTAAACCTTGCACAGTAGAACTCTTGCGTTAAAAAAATAGCGCCGAAAAAATTATCAAGCACATAGACCGTGATATTACGCTGCTGCAAAGCCTCCGAAGGAGGCAAATGTGGATAACCCCTTGCAAGCGTAGCGCAGCTCGGGGTAGAAGGATATCTCCCGGTACACACAACTCCGATAGGAGTTGAACTACTATGTAGTTCCGGTGCCGTTAGTCAGGATTCTGTACCCCCGAGCTGCGCTACGCTTGCAAGGGGTTATCTACATTAAACGCCTTCGGCGTAGGGCGCAACCACGTTTTTCGTTCTCGTCTATGAGGATTTTGAAGAATGAATGTAAAACCAAAAATAGCACCGGAAAAAATTTCTTAGCCTAAATTCAGATGATTTTGATGTTTCCAAAAGAAGCATTATTTTTGTTGTATTATTAAGAGAAAACAAAACTCTTTGAAATTGAAAGCTTTAAGCAAGAATCATGAAGATAGAAACAAATTTTTCACTTTTACCATACAATACATTTGGCTTGAATGTCTTTTGCAGGCAGTTTTGTGAATACAATACGGTATCCGAATTGGAAAATTTCATAAAGTCAGGCGCTCTCGAAACTTCCGATTGGTTTCATATCGGAGGAGGCAGTAACCTGTTATTTCTTCGGGATTATGATGGTCTGATACTGCATTCCAACATAAAAGGCATAAAAATAGTGGAAGAAACCGAAAAAGATTGCAGTGTGCGGGTAGGATCCGGAGAAGTTTGGGATGATTTTGTGGGTTGGTGTGTGAAAAACCAGTTGGGAGGAGTTGAAAATCTTTCATCAATTCCCGGAGAAGTGGGAGCATCGCCCGTTCAAAATATAGGCGCTTATGGTGTTGAAGCCAAAGATGTTATACAATGTGTAGAGACAATATCGGTAAAAGATGCTTCATTTCGTACATTTGAAAATGCAGCGTGCCGGTTTGCTTACCGGAACAGTATATTCAAGGAAGAGAACAGCCATATTGTTACACACGTTGTTTTTCGCCTGCAAAAACTACCGTTTTACAACTACAAGCTGGAGTATGGAAAAATCAGGGAAGCTTTATCTTCTTATCCGGAAATAAATTTATCCAACATCCGGGATGTCATTATTTCCGTTCGGAGTGAAAAATTGCCCGACCCTAAAAAGTTGGGAAATGCAGGCAGTTTTTTTAAAAATCCGGTTATTTCAAGGGAGAAATTTACCCAACTCCAAAAAGAGTATCCCTCCATGCCGCATTATCCGGTTGGAGAGGAAGAGGAGAAAATCCCTGCCGGCTGGCTGATCGAGCAAAGCGGCTGGAAAGGAAAATCGCACAAGCAGGCGGGCGTGTACGACAAGCAAGCGCTTGTGCTGGTAAATAGAGGGGGAGCTACCGGAAACGAAATATGGGAACTTGCCAGTAAAATACAAAAATCGGTATCAAAAAAATTTGGAATACAAATTGAGCCGGAAGTAAAAATTGTAGAAAAATTTACTACCTTTACAAAATGAAAAAAGAATTAATTTCAAAACATACGTAATGAAAGTAGATGTTTTATTAGGACTGCAATGGGGCGACGAAGGGAAAGGAAAAATAGTCGATGTCCTAACCCCTGATTATGATTTGATAAGCCGCTTCCAAGGTGGTCCGAATGCGGGACATACATTAGAATTTGAAGGTCAGAAGTATGTATTGCGTTCTATTCCTTCCGGCATTTTTCAGGGAGGAAAAATAAATGTGATCGGAAATGGAGTGGTGATTGATCCCGCTCTTTTCAAACAGGAAGTGGAAGATTTGGAAGCATCCGGTCACGACCTTACCGAAAGGTTGCATATTTCAAAAAAAGCGCACTTAATTCTACCGACACACCGCCTGCTGGACGCTGCTTACGAATCGGCAAAAGGAAGCGCTAAAATCGGCACAACCGGAAAAGGCATCGGACCTACGTATACCGATAAAGTGAGCCGTAACGGGTTGCGCGTAGGAGATATTCTCTGCAATTTTGAAGAAAAATATAAAGCGGCTGTCGCTAAACATAAGGAGATTCTCAGCCACTATAATTTCCAATACGATTTGGCTTCCATCGAAAAGGAGTGGTTTGCAGGCATCGAAAAATTGAAAACTTTCAATCTCATTGATAGTGAATTTATTATTAACGATGTGCTGTCTGCCGGAAAAAGGGTATTAGCCGAAGGCGCGCAAGGAACCATGCTGGATGTTGATTTCGGATCCTATCCGTTTGTGACTTCTTCCAATACAATCTGCGCCGGCGCTTGCACCGGATTGGGCATTTCGCCGAGAAAGATAGGAGAAGTGTACGGAATTTTCAAAGCCTACTGTACCCGCGTCGGAAGCGGTCCTTTCCCAACCGAACTGTATGATGCATTGGGCGATGAGATGCGTAAACTGGGAAATGAGTTTGGTTCAGTGACCGGACGCCCGCGCCGTTGCGGCTGGATTGATTTGGTTGCCTTGAAATATGCCGTGATGATCAACGGCGTTTCGCAACTTATTATGATGAAAAGCGACGTGTTGGATCAATTCCCTGTGATCAAAGCCTGCGTTGCCTATAAAATCAACGGCGAAGAGACCGATGAGTTTCCTTTTGATGTAGCCGAAGGCGTAGAACCTGTCTATGTGGAGTTACCGGGCTGGCAAACCGATATGACCAAGGTACAGAGCGAAAACGATTTTCCGGAAGAATTTAACGCTTATCTCGATTTTCTGGAAGATTATCTTGAAATCCCGGTCAAAATTGTTTCGGTCGGACCGGATAGGGAACAAACAATTATTAGATACGTCGAATAATGTAAAAAAGAAAAAGCATTATCTTTACAAAAAATATTGAGAAAATGAGTTTTATAGAGCAAAATTCAGCCATTATTTTAGAGCTTTGTAAAAAATACAAGGTTAAAAATTTGTATGCTTTCGGCTCTATATTGACAGATAAATTTAACGACAAAAGTGATATTGATCTAATTGTTGATTTCAAACGAATGCCGTTGAAAATTTATTCTGATAATTATTATGATTTTAAGTTTTCTTTGGAAGATACATTTAATCGTCCTGTGGATTTACTTGAATACAAGGCTATTAAAAATCCATATTTCTTAGAAAATATAAATAAGCATAAAAAACTGATTTATGAAAATTGAAATAAAGGCGTGGTTATTTGACATTCAAACGGCAATCGCCAATATAGAAAATTACCTTGCCGACCGCCCTAAAATATTTGCAGAATATAAAAAAGATATGCGGACAAAGCAGGCTATTGAGCGGAATATTGAAATTATCGGCGAAGCGACAAAAAGAATTTTAAATTTTGACACCACGATACAAATTACAAATGCACGCAAAATTGTTGATACTCGAAACCGTATTATTCACGGTTACGATACGGTTATGGACGAGCATATTTGGGCAATTGTAATTAACGATTTACCAAAATTAAAAGAAGAGGTTGATAAATTACTGAAAATTTAGATCATCACGCTCTGTTTCGTCTTGAGCCGTGATTTTAATAAGATTTTAAAAATGAACAAGATTTTAAAAGGGTGTGTCAATTTTTTTTAACACACCCTCTCTTATTTCAATAAAACCGGTTACAACTCCATAATCTCCATACACATCCGTGCATTATGATACGGACATTTCCAGAAACCGGCTTTATCATTCTCGCGGTTAGGTTTGCCATCAGGAGAGGCGCCCCAGAACCATTCACCGTTTTCTTTATCTATAATGTACTTTTTAATATACTCCCAAGCTCGCTGCGCTTTTTGTAAATAAGCGGCATCGCCCGAAATTTTAGATGCGTAAGCCGAACCGACAACGGTTTCTGCCTGTACCCACCAATGGCGGTCACGGTCGAAATGGTCGCCTATCGACTCGTAAATCAGGGAACCGTCGTCTTGCAAGCCTTCGTAGGCAGCGTTGATGACATTCATGCAAGTTGGTATTACTTTAGCCAACAACTCTTTATCGCCCAATACTTCGGCTGCCTCGTACAACAACCACGAAGTTTCGATATCGTGTCCGTAAGAAAACGCCTTTGATTTCGGATCCGGAAACGGGTTCCATTCTCTGTCGAAGAAAAGAATTAAATGGTTCGTCTCGGAGGAAATAAGGTGATCGCAGAAATTATGAATCAACCGCTTTTGCGCCTCCACTAACTCTTCACTGTGCCAAATCCGCAAAAGATTGGTATAAGGCTCCAGAATATGCAAATGCGTATTCATGGATTTCGGCACATTAATATCGCGCTCGCTGAGCGTCATATCGTCGATCGGCTCCCAAGCGCGACCACGCGCTTCGAAATAGCCTTCATATTCCGGGTCGTAAGCCTTTTCCTCTATAAACCGGAACATTTTAATCGCTTCGTCCAACGCTTCTTTTCTTCCGGTGGCGCGGTAAAATTCCGAAAAACCATATAAGGCAAATCCTTGTGCATAAATCTGCTTGCGGTAAATTTGCTTGCTGTCTTTGACCGGATTTCCCAGATAGTCCAATTCCCAATAGATTCCGCCGTATTCCTTGTCAATGAAATAATCAAGCATATAGCGGAAAGCCCGTTCAGCCGCCGCCAGATATTGCGGATCTTTCAGCAGACGATAAGCCGCCGAAAACGTCCACAGGATGCGGGCATTCATCACGGCGCCTTTATTGGCTTGCCGGTGGAGTTGCTCACAACCATCGATTTGACCGTAGAAGCCGCCGTTTTCGTTGTCCGTAACTTTTTCCATCCAATAAGGTAGAATGTTATCGACAAGCTCTTTGCGTAATTCGGATTTTAAGTTTTGCATAATAAATTATTTTACTTCACTTCTGATTTTATCCAATTCTTCGGCAATCTCCTTCACACGTTTATCGGAAAGCGGATAGAAGAACATTCCGACCACTGCAAGCAGACAGGCTGCCGCCGGCAATAAGCTCATCAGCAATTTCATGCCGAATATGGCAGATTCAGGTTGAGTTTCGACGCCACCCGCTTGATAACCAAAAGCAGCCAGTATCCAGAGTACTATAGCGGGACCTATCGCCCAACCGAATTTTTGAGACATCGACGACGAAGAGAAAATCAACCCCGTTGTGCGCCGTCCAGTGGTCAGTTCCTGATGATCGCAAATATCCGAAAACATGCTCCAAAGCAAAGGCAACACATAGCCCGCACAAACGGATATGGCTATTTGCAAAATTATTATGCCGACCGCATTGTTGATAAAGAAGAAGCCGCAACTCAAAACTGCCGTCAGAGCCATGGCTATCATGTAAGTATTTCTCTTTCCGTATTTGTTCGACAAGGAAGGAGCCATTATCACTCCCGCAAGGCTCGCTACCTGAGCGACAAGGAAATAGATTGTCGTCAACGTCCATCCAAACATCTTGAAATCGTCGACAATGTGGTATTTGAAATAAAAAATCGCTACCGTATCCCTTAACGCATTGAACATCAATGCAGCCAGACCTGTGGCAACCAATATCCACCAAGGAGTGTTTCGCATCAGCAGACCAAGGTCTTTCAGAATGGAAGTGTTTTCCGGTTTTTTAATTTCAACCACACGCTCTTTTGTATTTCTGAAACAGAGATAAAACAACACGACGCAAATACTGCCTATGACGGCAACCGCTTTTGTCCAAGCCATCGGATCGGTACTGACTTCTGCTCCGGTATTGTTTCCAAAATAATCGATCAACGGCTGAAGCAGCATGAAAGTAACAAAGCTACCGATAAAGGCAAAAGACATCCTGTACGACGACAAGGTATTTCTTTCTTTCGGATCGGACGACATCACACCAAGCAACGAAGCGTAAGGAATATTTACGGTTGAATAAGCCGTCATCAACAAGATGTAGGTAATGTAAGCATACACTATTTTTCCGGTCGTACCGAAATCGGGCGTGTAAAAAGCAATCGTGCCTATCACTGCAAAAGGGATTGCTCCATATAATAAATAAGGACGATACTTACCCCAACGTGACCGGGTGCGATCAGCAATAATCCCCATCAAAGGATCGGTTACCGCATCAAAAACCCGCGTAACCAAAAACATGGTACCTGCAGCCGCTGCCGAAAGTCCGAAGACCTCCACGTAGAAAAACGCCAGATACATCCCAAAAATTTTCCAGAACATCGACGACGCCATGTCGCCGAAGCCGTAACCGATTTTCTCTCTTAATTTTATCATTTTATAAATATTATTTATTGGTCTGTTTTTTTGTCTTAATCATCAAATGTATTATTCCTCATCTTGTGATTCTACTTCTATCGCTTGATTTTCAAGTACTTCAACGGCTTTTTCGAGTTCCAAAGCCATATTTTCGAGTTCCTTTCCAAAATCTTCACGATCAATGCCGGTGCTATTTTCCAATTCACTCAATCCAATCTCCATTGCTACGGCAGTCCATTTAGCCATGAGCGTAAAGACTTTCACTCTTTCTTGAAAGCCGATTTTGTTTGTTTCCAAGGCATTAGCAATGACTTGTAACGGCTCTTCCATCTCTTGTTCAAGGCTTTTCCAGTCGGCTTCGGTCATGTTGCCTTTGTTTTTTTCTACCTTTTCAAGCGCTCTTTCTAACTGGCTAATAGCTTTTTCCACTGGAGAAGCTCCGCCACATCCAGCGCATATCACTGCAATAATGCCGATAATAATTAACTTTTTCATTTGAATTGTCTTTTAGTGTTATACATGAATTTTTTAGTGTTTATACGCAATTTATTTTTTCTTTGGTGGTAATGAGAGTTTCAAACACAACACATCGGATGCCGGAATAGTCGCTTTGAGTGCTTTTTTGGTGTCGCCCGATTCTTTCTTCCTCCATATATCCCTGATTTTATAGGTTGTTGCGCTTGTATCCAACGTTCTGTTCGAAAATGCATCGGTTACTGAAAATGTTTTCCAATCGAGCGTGAATGGTCTGTCTACTTTTCCGCGATTCAACACACACAACGCCCATTCATCATTTGCAAGAGGCTTCAGCCAAATTTCCAAACTATCTTTTGCCTCATGTTTGAATCCCTGTATGCCAAGCGCGTCTTGATTAACAGCAATCATCTCTTTGTTGGTCAAAACTTCGAACGTTTCTTTCGACATATCGCGAATATCATTTCCTGCCATCAACGGAGCAGCCAGCATCGCCCACATAGCAAAGTGCGCCCTGTTTTCATTCACAGGCATTCCGTTGCCTACTTGCAACATATCCGGGTCGTTCCATTTGTCAGGACCTGCATATTGACGTAATCCGTCCTGCATGTCGAGAATCTGCATTACGCCGAATGCCTTCCATGAACCATGATCGATTGTACAATCGAAACAATTATAAATATCTCCTGTTGTACGCCACAACTGTCCCACTTCGCCTGCCCAAAGCCAAGGCTTGTTGTCACCCCACTCGCAAAGGCTGAAAACAATCGGGCGACCTGCGGCATGAAGCGCATCGCGCATTGTCATGTAAGCGCCTTCGGCATTCAGTTTTTCGGGAACAGCTTCGCACCAGTCATATTTCAAGTAATCGACACCCCATTTAGCATACATGAGTGCATCCTGAAATTCGCGTCCGCGACTGGCAGGACGACCGCCGCAGGTTTTACTGCCGGCGCATGAATAGATTCCGAATTTTAATCCCTTTGAGTGAATATAGTCACCTAAAGCCTTCATTCCGGAAGGAAAACGCTCCGGATCAGCAACAATAAAGCCTAATTCATCCCTGCTTACTTGCCAGCAATCGTCAATGACAATGTATTGATATCCGGCATCTTTCATTCCGGACGAAACCATTACATCCGCAATTTCCTTAATCATATTTTCATCCACATTGCAGCCGAATTTATTCCAACTATTCCATCCCATAGGAGGGGTTGGCGCCAGGTTTTCAAACTTTTGAGCGCTCGCGCCTATTAATAATAAGGCGCAGATAACTGATAATACTATTTTTCTCATTTTTTTATGTATTAGTTATTAAGTGTTTATTGAAAATCATTTTTTTGTCTATATTGTTTTTCATTCTTGCAAAGGAAAGAAAAATTAGGGAACTAAACAACAAATATTTCATGGTTTTGTTTGTTTAGTTTCATGTTTTTTATTCTAAAAATAAAGAATGTCAAATTACTATCAAAGAAGCTGGCATAACACGGCGTATGAAAACAAAACTTTTATATTCAATATTTTCGTGTATGGTATAAATTACAACCATATTTTTATAGTTTATGCGCCGAACTCTAAACCCAAATTGCTGATAAAATTCGCTTGTTTCTATTGCATATATTTCTGCAAATATTTTCAGTTCATTTATTTTATTTTTCAGACCTTGCAGATAACGAAAAGCCGTCTGTGGCGATTGATATTCATATTTTATGGCAAACTCCAAGTCATCGAAATCTTTATTTGCTTGTTCAGAAACAAATATATCATACATATAGATTATTCTAATTTATAGTTAGTTCCGTAAAAATCATTTAGATTTTTTTCGATACGCAAAAAAACTTCATCAACCGTATAAACCTTTTCTGCAGTACCATTTATATTGATATAACGTCCATCATTTGCATGACTTTTTTGGCGATCGAATACCCGGCGAGATGTATGTGGTTTTGTTGTTAATAAAGTACCCATAATTTTAATATGTTTAGAAATTACATTACAAAGATAAAAACATTTTTTGAAATAATATATCTCCTTGAAAATGATTAAGAAACTATATATAAGTCACCGTCCAAAATACTTTTTCTCCGAAGCCCGACTCCACGTTATCGTTGCCGTGCCGTACTTGTAGTCCGTATCAAGACCACGACCATACGAACCACTATGGGATACGGCATTTGTCTCATAGCCGCTTCCTGCATCTATGCGTCTGATAAGCTCGTTCATATCAAGTATGTATTGAATGCCGAGGGGCCAATGCGGAACCTGCGATGTGTGACCGCTGTAAATTATCAGTTTCTCCTTGTTGATGCCGTTAGCCGGATTGTTGATGTAGTCGATGAGCTTCGCAATACCCTGTTTATACTCGCCAAACCCTTCAGCCGAGAATATCCACACACCAATACCCGAACCTATGGCGTCACCCGTAAAGACCATATCCCTGCCGTCTACGAAGAAGAACGTTGAGCCGGGTGTATGTCCTTCTACCTTCAGCGTTTTCACCACTATACCGCCCAGATCGAACGAGGCGTTTTCTTCGAACAATGTGGTACGTTTTTTGGGGAAAGAACCCGTTTTGGGAAATTCGGCCTTCGGAACCCAAAAATGTACATTCGCATCATTCTTAAAGGCGCGAAGCATTCCAAGATGATCGCTGTGAAGGTGCGTTATAGCGATGACAAGGCTGCGTCCGTACGAGTATTCACTCACAAGGCTTCTGAGCGACTCCACTGCATTATCCGCCCACCGGACGTTGTTCGACAGATCAATCAACATCGCCTTGTCGCGCCCAACGAGCAGATACATATCCGAACAACTGTTGTATGAGAGTTTTCCCTTGTCATTCGTATAGTTGCCGCATCCGCGCACGCTGTTGTAATCCTGAATCTGATAGATCCCGTCGGAGATCATTTCAAGGGTGTAAGGACCGCGTTCAACCTTTTGCGCCGAAAGCGACACTACTGCCATGAGGAATACAAAAAATAATAACAGATTTTTCATCCCTATAATTTTAACTATTAACGGGGTGACTTAAAGTCACCCCGTTAATTATTTGCATTATTTTATAAATGCCTGATTCTTATCTATCAATGCATTAATCGCCTGCACCGAAGTAGCCGACCGGAATCCATCCTCCGGCGTATTCATGCAATAATCCACCAGCTTGTCGATTGTTGAAACAGCTACGTGCATTCTTGTGTCAGACGAAGCGTAATATATATATACGGTACCATCATCGTCGGCAATCCAGCCGTTTGTGAAGAGAACGTTCGATACGTCTCCTACCCTCTCCTCTCCTTCAGGCGCCATGAAGTGACCGGCAGGTGAGGCGATTTTTTTGGCAGGGTTTTCCAAATCGGTCATATAGAGGTACAGCACATACCGCAATCCGGCAGCGCATCCACGAACTCCGTGTGCCAAATGCAGCCAGCCTTTAGGGGTTTTAATCGGATGAGGACCTTCGCCGTTTTTTAACTCTTTGATTGTGTGGTAGTAACGTTGGTCAATGATAATTTCTTCGGTTACTTCCGCTTGTTTAATATCATCTATCAACGTCCAGCCGATACCGCCGCCGCTGCCTGCATCAATGAATCCATCCTGCGGACGGGTGTACAGCGCATATTTGCCATTCACAAATTCAGGGTGCAACACGACGTTCCGCTGTTGACTTTTTGTCTTTAAATCCGGAAGACGCTCCCATGTTACCAAATCCTTCGTGCGCGCAATACCGGCAGCTGCAACTGCCGACGACAAATCGCCAGCCGGAGCGTTCGGATCTTTTCTTTCCGTACAGAAAACGCCGTAAATCCATCCGTCTTCATGGGCGGTCAAGCGCATGTCATATACATTGGTATCGGGCACATCCGTTTCGGGCATCGTAATTGGTCTTTCCCAAAAACGGAAATTATCCACTCCATTCGGACTCTCCGCCACGGCAAAGTATGACTTCCTGTCGGCTCCCTCTACACGCGCTACCAAGCAATATTTTCCGTTCCATTTGATAGCGCCGGCGTTGAATGCGCCGTTTGCCATAATCCGCTCCATGAGATAAGGGTTGGTTTCCGGATTCAAGTCATACCGCCAGGTAACAGGTACATGATCTGCCGTAAGCACCGGATTTTTGTACCGTTGGTAAATACCATTTGTTTTTTTTATTACTTCATTTTTTTGAGATAACAGTTCTTCCTGTTTTTCAAATAACTTTCCGATTTCTTGACTGTATGTTTTCATTTTATATCTTTTATATCGTCCAACATTAAAATTCCAGGCATATTCACAAATGCGATAAAATCCTCTTCATGCAGGGCACCCGGATAGCCGGCGTAGTAATGCCTTGCCTTGTATGGCGAATTCCGCCAGAAGTGGAAAAACGAAACTTTATAATCCTTGATAACATCGTAAAGGGCATCGGTGAAATAATGTTCATATTCAAACCCTTCCATTCCCGTTTCGGTGATTGCCGGAATTTTGCCTGTTTTTGCGGCATAACCCGTAATGATATCCAGGAAGTTTCTCATGTTATACTTATAATCTTCTATTGTTTGGTAGTCTGTCTCCGGATTGTATTTTTGTCCTTCGTAATTAGCGTAAGAATCATATCCGATCATGTCCACGTATTCGTCGCCGGGGTAGCGTTCCAGATAATGGGCTTCATCTTTCATCCACGATGATGAATAAGCGTAAAGCAAATTGTGCACGTTACGGACATCGCGAAAATATTCGACCGTCATCCTCCATAATTGTATATATTCTTCAGGAGTACAAAGTTTTTCTCCCCACCAGAACCACGAGCCGGTATGTTCGTGATAAGGGCGGAAAATAATAGGTATCAATGTGCCGCTGTCATCTTTAAAATCAAGGAAATAATCGGCAAGAATATCCAGCCAACCCAAAAATCTTTCATGGTTTTCTCCGCCGGGCAGTATTGATTGTACTGCGTCGCCTTTAGTATCCCAGGAGGTGCCTGCGCTTGCGTAGTTCTTTTCCTCATCAGGCAAGTAGTAGGTTGCGGGGTTATTCCCGTGCCAGCTAATGATGTTAATGCCTCCCATTTTCCATGCTTCACGAACACAGCGTTTGATGTCCTTGAAATAGACGGAGTCCAGGCTATACTCTGCGCCGACTTCGAGATGTCCGATTTCATAACCAAATAATGCCGGATATTTTCCGGTCGATTCTTTCACGTCCGAACGTCCGAGTTCATTGTGCCAGCCCCCGCCAGCCATTCCATAGGTCAAAGCGTCCTGGTGTCCCAACATGATTCCTATGTTAAGCAAGGCGTCAAGCCGGTTGTATAGGGCTACCGTTTCACGAGTAGCGTTCGCATCCGTTATGGGACGAACGGGAGTGAGAGTTTGTTCTGTCGCCTGCTTTTGATAACAGGAAAAAAGACAAAACGCGATGAGCGATAATAGCAACGTTTTTTTCATGATATTTTTGTAATTTATTAATGAAACAAAAGGGTAAAACACCCCAAATTAATTTTCAGCACGTAAATATATAAAAAACTATTTTTATTCAAAAATAATATTCCATTACAAGTAATATTCCGGACAAAATAAAAAGAATGCCGAGGATTCTTCTAAACCAGCATTCAAATTTTTGCAATCTATTATAGAATCCGGTAAGTTTCGTGTAACTGAATGCAACGACCCAAGTCATGAGGAGCAACGGGATAGCCGCACCGATACCGAATAGCCAGGGAAGTATAGCGCCATACGAAACGGTAAAAGAGAGAGGGACAAGCATCCCGAAATAGATTGCCGCACAATAAGGGCAAAAAGTAAAAGCCAATAATATGCCTATGCCCAACGCATTCCAACTGTTTTTCCGAATGTTTTTAAGATTCAACTTGTATAAGCACTTGTCTGCCAGTCCGTGTATGTGGATTATATCAAGCATTAAAAATCCGACCACGATGAATACCGGACCGATAATCTTTACGATGAAGGGTTGAAGCAATTGGCTGATTTCCAGTCCGCCGGCAAAATAGAAAATAGCCATTCCCAATACTCCGTAGGCGAGGGTTCTTCCTAATGTATAGAAAAAGCCGTTAGCGATTATTTTTTTTCTGTTTTCTTCTCCATTGGTAAAAAAGCCGATGATTGTCACATTGGAGGCAATTGTGCATGGGGCGACGGTAACCATTAACCCCAATAACAAGGCGGATAAAAACGGAATTTCCTTTGTTTGAAAAATAAGTAATAATTCTTCCATTACAAATGTCTTATCTATTTAAAATTAGAATCCGAATATGTTTTTCATTTTGGCATTCATGGTATGCCTTTTGGAGTCGGCAGCTATGATTTTACCATTTGGGTCGATCAATACTTCGTATGGAATCTTTTGTACCCGGTAATATTTGGAGATCGGACTTTCCCAGTAAAGTAAATCCGACGCCTGCCGCCATTCCATTGAGTCTCTTTCCATGCCTGACCTCCACTCCGCTTCTTCCCTGTCCAAAGAGACGGACAATATTTCCAGTCCGGCTTTTTGGTATTTACTATACAATTCTTTTAGCTCCTTGTGCCGTCCTGCTCCGTTCTTGCACCATGAAGCCCAAAATTCGATTAAAAGATGTTTCCCTTTGTAATCGGAAAGCCTGACCGTATCTCCGGTGGAAGTAGGAAGCATAAAATCGGGCGCAGACGAATCAAGGTTAAGTTTTTGACTCAATACCAGTTCTTCGTTTAAAAACCGTACATATTCGGAATTGTTAATGGAAAAATCGAATAAACCGATTATCTCTCTTAACCGGCGAATATCAAATGTCTGTGTCAATGTACAGACAAAATAAGCGGCTCCGACGGATGACGGATTGTTTGAAACAAATTGTTTGGTAACCAGTAAAAGAGTATCTGCATAGTGGTTATATCTGTTTTCCAGCGCTTTTTCCTGTCTTTTGTTTCTTTGTTTCTTGGCGTTTTCCAGTTCTATCAAAATACTGCTTTTCTCATTTTGTATTTTTTGCGCCTCCTTCTGAAGGTAAAGCAAGTCATCAAAAGATTGTGAGCCTGTAACTCTTATCTCGTCCGGCAATAAGACCGATCCTTTGATCGAAATATCACTGTTTTCTACAAAAACATCAATGGGTCTTCTTTTGGCTATCTGGACATAATACATGACAGGATATTCGACTTTTCCCTTGAAACGAAATTCGCCTCCATGTATCTCGGTACTGTCCAATACGATCATTTCCCCGCATTCATCCATTTTCAGGAGGTAAGCAGTGGTTGCATTCACGCAGCGCAGGTCGCCGTGTATGAGAAAAGAGTCCTTTTTTTTATTCCCACACGAACCGAGTAATATCAGGAGTAACAGGAAAATGCTATGTAAACAAGAAATTCGCACTAAACTATTAAATTTTAAAGTGTAAATAATAGAGATCCAACAACTCTTTCGCCGCAATAAATGAGCTTATTTTGTTGTTCAACACTTGTTCTTCTTTCTCTTCCAACGCTTTTCGGATGAATTTGTTTTGATAAAAATGATTTCGCAAGTATTCATTTATGCTTTCATACATCCAATATTTGGACTGGTCATTTCTTTTATAGTAGAAAAAAGAACTTTGCTTGATGAAGGCGACATATTCGTTCACCATTTCCCAAACTTTATCTATATCAAGGTTATGCAAAGCGGAGCAAGTCTGTACTTTCGGCTGCCAGCCCGAATCGGAAACAGGAAAAAGCCTCAGCGCGCTTTGAAATTGCGCCTTGGCGAGGTTGGCTTTTTCGATATTACTGCCGTCGGCTTTGTTGATAACGATGCCGTCTGCCATTTCCATGATTCCGCGTTTGATTCCCTGCAATTCGTCGCCGGTACCGGGAACCTGGATTAACAGGAAGAAATCGACCATTGAATGAACCGCCGTTTCGGATTGCCCGACGCCTACGGTTTCGACAAAAATAGTCTCAAAGCCGGCGGCTTCGCAAAGGATAATGCTTTCTCTTGTTTTCCGGGCAACGCCTCCGAGCGATCCAGCGGAAGGCGAAGGGCGTATAAATGCGTCCTGCGCTACCGATAGTTCTTCCATCCTTGTCTTATCGCCCAGAATGCTTCCTTTTGAACGTTCGCTGCTTGGGTCTATGGCAAGTACCGCCAGTTTTTGCTTTTGGCGGATAATGTGCATTCCCAATGCCTCGATAAAGGTACTTTTTCCGGCGCCCGGAACACCGGTTATTCCCACCCGGATGGAGTTACCGGAATATGGCAGACACTTTTCGATCACCTCCTGCGCCACTTGCTGATGTTCGGGAAGCAGGCTTTCGACCAATGTCACTGCCTGCCCCAACACGGAAATATCTCCTTTGAGGATTCCCTCGACATATTCGCCCGAAGTGTACCGCTGCCTTTTTACCCGCTTCAAATATGGATTAACAGAAGGGGGCTGCTCAATGCCTTTGTTTACATTCAGCCCAAGGAAAGCGCTGTCATTCTCCGGATGATGCATATTAGTAACTATATCCTATAGAAAAGGAAAAGGTCATGCTGGTTTGAGAATCCTTTAACCCTGATTCCCTGAAAACTTCAGGCTGTTTATACATGTTGACAAATCCATACTGGAACGCAAGCGAGGTGGAAAGACCAAAATCAAAATCGTATCCGAGTTTCAAATAAGCCGAAAAATCGAGGTTGTTATAAATCGGTTTTTCACGGTACGCCCATAAATAGGAGTTCGGGTCAGATTGAAACAACAACAGCGTATCGTCCTCGCCCGCGTCTTTCATTTTATTATGTCCAAACAAACCTACGCTTATCATAGGTCCGAGGGCAACAAACGGACGTCCCGGTCCCATTTCCATGCCCCATTTTACAGTGATCGGAACATTCATGTAGAAAAGATTATCTGTCGATTCCATTCTTAACACGTCGCCGCTGGTATCCCAAACTATGTTATCGAGCTTGACCGTTTTGTAGGAAAAGATAAGTTCCGGCATAACGGAAAAACTTTCATTAACCGGAATGTCGCAATTGATACCAAACTGACCGCCCAGCCCCATTTCAGCATTCCGGTCGCCGGAATAGGTAGTCATGTTAACCCCTGCAGTAGCGCCTAATAAGATGCGACGCGAATCATAAGTTGATCCCTCTTCTGTTTGTGCATTTATAAATGACAGACTTAAAATAGCTGTCGCACAAGCTAAAATAATTTTTTTCATGCGTATTTTCTTTTATTTAATTTTGATTTACAAATGTATATATTTTTTACGAAAACACCATAAAAATTATAAATATCCGCAAAGATAAAATGTTAAAATTTTTCAATTCTCAATTAATTCGTATCTTCGCACATAAAATCAAAGTGTGTGATAGATCAATCGACCATAGACCGGATTTTCGATGCTGCTGACATTGTAGATGTAGTTTCGGATTATGTGACGTTAAAACGCCGCGGGGTGAACTATATCGGATTGTGTCCTTTTCACAATGAAAAAACGCCTTCCTTTACGGTTTCGCCGGCAAAAAACATCTGTAAGTGCTTTGGTTGCGGCAAGGGCGGGAATCCGGTGAACTTCATCATGGAACTCGAAAACCTCTCTTATGTGGAGGCTTTAAAACAGCTTGCGAAAAAATACCACATTGAAGTAGAGGAAAAAGAACTCACCCCCGAACAACTTGAACAGAAAAACAACCGTGAAAGCCTTATGGCTGTTTCGGAATGGGCGCAACAATATTTTTCAAACAACCTGACCAACCATATCGAAGGGAAATCCGTCGGGATGAGCTATTTCCTGCACAGGGGCTTCCGGGAAGATATTATTAAGCGGTTCCAACTCGGATATGCCTTGAATCAACGGGATGCCTATACTTCCGAAGCACAGAAAAAAGGATACAAATTAGAGTTTTTAGAAAAAACGGGTCTGACCATTGTTAAGGAAAATAATTATTTGCTGGATCGTTTCCACGGACGGGCTATTTTTCCTATTCACTCCATTTCCGGAAAAGTGATTGCATTCGGCGGACGGGCGATTCAGAAAGATGACCAGGTAAAGTATCAAAATTCGCCCGAATCGGAAATATACCACAAAGGGCAAATACTTTATGGCATCTATTTTGCCAAAAACGCCATTATCCGCGAACGCAAATGCTACATCGTGGAGGGATATGCCGATGTTATTTCCATGATGCAAGCGGGAGTGGAAAACATTGTGGCTCCTTGCGGAACGGCTTTGACAAGTGAGCAGATCAGGCTACTCGGACGGATTTTGCCTTCTGTCGACGGCGAAAGAAACGAGAACAATAAGAACGTTACGCTATTATACGACGGCGATTCGGCAGGGATAAATGCCGCTCTGAAAAACGGAAAACTCCTTCTGGAAGAAGGGATGAATGTGAAAGTAATCGTTTTGCCGGAAGGGGAAGACCCTGACACATTTGCACAAAAAAACAACGCTTCGGATGTCTTGAATTTTCTGCAAGAAAACGAAACTGATTACATCCTGTTCAAGACCAGATACTCTCTGGCGGAAGCCCAGCGCGACCCGATCAAAAAAGCTCAGCTTATTTCCGATGTGGCAGCAACAATCGCCGTGATTCCCGATCTGATTAAACGTTCGGTTTATATCAAAGAGTGCAGTAAAATACTGGAAACGGACGAAAAGGTACTTTACTCGCAAATAAATAAAATTCGCAAAGGGCGGATTGAAAAAGAGATAGAGAAACAGTACGGTACAAATTCGCCTGCCTCTTTGTTGCAAAGAGTCGATGCCCCGCATTTCGAACCGGAAGATGAAAAAATGGAGGGAGAGACAGAAGTCAATCATGCCTTTGAAGCTGAAGAGCGAAACATTATCCGCTTCATCGTCAGACATGGGGAAAAAATAATGTGTAAAGTGGAAGAGGTCTCCGAAGACGGTTCCGAAAAAATAAAAGAGATAACGGTCGTAGAATATATTGTGAATGAACTTCAAACGGATGAACTGGAATTATCCAATCCGCGGTATCAGCAGATGCTTGCCGAAGCTCAGGAAAGCCGGGAAAATCCCTCCTTTAAAGCGGAACGGTTTTTCGCCTATCATCCGAATCCGCAGTTCAGCAAAATCGCCTCGGATCTGCTGACGGAACCTTACCAGCTGAGTAAAATACACAGCAAACACAAGAAGGTGGAGACGGAAGAGGAACGTTTGCTTGAGTTGGTGCCGCATGTTGTGCTGGATTTTAAGTTTAAGGTGATTTCTAATAAGATAGAGGAGTTGAAAGGGGAGTTGAAAGGAGAAAGGGAGGATGAGAAAATCGGAGAGCTTATGAGGGAGATAAATCAGATGCAAGTGGTTAGCAGGGCGTTGGCGCAGAGACTGGGGGAGAGGATCATTTTGAAGATATGATTTTTGCCTGAACTGTGATTTTTGTGATTTGTTTGATTAATGTGATTAAGGGAAATCAGGGGAATCAAAATAATCATAGTTCAGACAGTTTTTAGAGGGAACGCGCCAAGCGAAACCCAATGTTGTAGTCGCGGTTGCCTGGCCCGTCGCTGAACCAGTACCACACGCGGCAGTCCTTAGCGCCGTAATTCCAGCTACCGCCGCGCAGCACACGATAACGAGCCCCACCACTACGCAAATCTTCACACCACTCCCACACATTGCCAGACATATCACACAAACCTAATTCATTTGATTTCCATTGCCCAACAGGATGTGTCTTATTGTCACTGTTTATCCCATACCAAGCATAATATTTCAACTCTTCATCCGTATTACAGCCTGCATATTGGTTATCTTTTCCCTCTATGCCTCCCCTCGCTGCATATTCCCATTCAGTTTCTACAGGTAAACGAAACCCATTAGCGCCAACGTTAAATGTTACGTCCTTTTCAACGATATTATAATATTTTTCTAAATTGTACTTTTCGCTTAACTTATTGCAAAATTCTACAGCATCGTACCAACTTACATTCTCAACCGGACATTGCTGCCTGTTATCTCCTTGGAAATGTGAAGGATTTTTTTTCATAATTTCGCTGTATAGCTCTTGATTTACAAGATATTTGCTTATGTAAAAGCTTTCTTTTAATTTCTTTTTACTTGCAATTTTATCGTCAATATTTTTATAAGCTGTTGTGTTTTCATCAAATTCAATTTTAACCATGTTATCCATTATCGGATCCGGAGATTTATCAAGAGAGATCAATGCTTTGTGATTCTTGTCTTTGTCTTTAACCAGTTTTCTGTATGTTGATTTTTCTGTAAAATTACGGAAAATATTTTGCGTCTTCTCCGAATAATCGTCACTACCATCTTCTCTCTGATGATAAAATATTTTTATCGAAGTGCATTTTCCTTTTCCCTCTATCCCTTTTTCGAATAAGAAATTCAATAAGGTACGATCGGAATTGCCACACGAATGTCCAAAGATAAAAATTTCGTAATCGCCTTTTTGTATAAATTCCTCCAACTCTCCATAATTATTTGTTTCGGAATATTTCACCGATTTTGCATTCTCAAAAAAGAAGTTGTTATTCAGGTTTTCTATTTCGGTAAAATTTTTAGCCAACTCATCTCCATAGCCAAAAATCATTGGATTTTTCTTGTTGTTAAGTTCTCCGTGAATGTGAATAATCTTAGCAGGAATATCTGTGTTTGTAACCATATATTTTTTTCCATCATCTTTTTTTACATATGATTCTTTTATATATAATTTTTCAGTATCCGTATAATTAAAATTCAAAAATAAAACCTCTTTAGGATTTCCTTCTTTTTGTAAATGGTACGCAATTTTACCATTTCTTTCAGGGGGATCAATACTTGATAAGTATTTTTCCAGTTCACATCTTATTGCTTCAAAATCCTTGTTTAATTTTTTGATCGGTGAAGACAATTCTACATCGTTTGGAGCATCAAGTTCCTGTTTCGTACATCTTACCAATTGTTTGTAATACAATTCCTCAATATCTACCCAATTGTTTACGTTGATTGCTTTTTCAATGAGTTCGAGAAAGCCGTTTTTATATTCTTCTATTTTTCCCTTAAGTCTGGCAATACCATCTTCAATTTTCTTAATTTCTTGCTCCGTTTCATTAATAACCTTCCCATATTTTTGTTCATCTATAACACCTTCATTGATAACAATATTCTCCAGTTTTACCTTAATGAAATCATCTTCAAAAATATAATAGGATTTTCCGCTATCTATTGCGCTGGTTTTCAAATATGTATAGTTATTTGTCTTTCTCAGTTCTTCGCGCCAAAAAGCAGTAATAAAATCCTTATAGCTCGTTTTCAATCCGTGCGCCAAGTCAAAGCCATTACCGATTAAAATGATGCGATTTATTCTTGTATTTCCATTTTCTTCCATTTCTCAAGATATTTTCAGATTCAATTTACAAATATAGATTTTTTGGTTAAATTTTCAAAGGTATATTTCAGATTATTGTATTTTTGCAACAGAAATCAACATCTTGTATAAGCGCTTGCTTTTAGCTTGACGACTTTTATTACAAGGTGTTTTTCTTTTCTAAATAAAAATGCCAATTATTGGCTCACTCGTAAAAGTTGTGGGGAGGTGCGAGAGTCCGAAGGACTAAATATGAATAACCCCGTATGTAGCGATAGCGGAATGCGGGGTAAAACGAACCTCCTGCGCCACAACCCGATAGGGTTGAATATCCAATCTAAATAGCTCATTACAAGCAGTTCAACCCTATCGCGTTGCGGATAGAGGACTCTTGCTACCCCGCATTCCGCTATCGCTACATACGGGGTTATTCATATTTAGTCCTTCGGACTCTCGCACCTCCCCACAACTTTTACGGGTGAGCCCAATTATTACGTAATTAAATTTTCAACTCTCCGTCCCCGCACGAAACAAAGAAGCCTTCTTCAACTGCCTCGCCGGAAACCAAACCACCACAAACCCAATAAACAAAACCGTAAACAAAATCAGCAAAATATCCGACCACACGACATGAACAGGATACGCATCCACAATAAAGGCATCCGGCATTCCTCCGGTATTCAATCTGACAATTCCGAAAAACTGCTGCATCAAACACAATATCAATCCGGCAACCAAGCCCGATAGGGCGCCGAAAACAGTGATCAGCCAACCTTCCAGCAGGAAAATTGTCCGTATCAAACGGGAATTTGCGCCGAGACTTCGCAACGTTTGTATATCATTTTTCTTTTCAATAATAAGCATCGTAAGGGAACCGATGACGTTGAAAATCGCTATCAGCAAGATAAAGGAGAGGATTAGAAAAGTGATCCATTTTTCTATTCTCATCATCCGGTAAAACTCTTCGCGTTGCTCCTTTTTATCTTGTATCAGGTATTTATCGCCCAACAGGCGGCGCAACTCGTTCTTTGCATGGTTTATATTAACGCCTTTCTTCAAGCTCAGCTCTATTGCGGTTGCAACCTCTCCATAGTCGAACAATTCCCTCGCAAAATCTATCGAGACAAAGGCATACCTGCTGTCAATGTCCTGCTGGTTTACGGAGTAAATTCCAGAGACAAATAAAAGCCGTTCGTTAAAGGCTTTTTCGGGATTGGAGAGATTTATCTTTGCTTTGTATTTCGGGGCATATATTGAAACCGGGTAGACAAAATGGACTCCCGCATCTATCAAACTTGCCAATGCCGCTCCGATAACGACGAAATTCTCATCTCCCTGTGACAACACAAAATATCCGCTGTATAACACCGAATCGGGATTGATCAGATATAGATATTCGGGACTTACACCCTTGACGATTACGGGCGATTGTTTATCCCCGTTCCGGATCAACGCATTTTCTTCCAGCACCTCGGCGGCGACAGCAACAAAGTCGAGCGTTTTCAATTGCCTGATTTCGGGTGCATTTACATCAAAGGTTTTACCTTCGACAAGCGTAATTTTGAGGTCAGGGTCGAATGAGTTGTACAACTTCGCAATCAACTGCTGAAAGCCGTTGTACACCGAAAGCGTAACGACCAGCGAAAGCGTGGCGACACAAATACCCCCTGCACATATCATGGATATGATATTAATCGTATTGTGCGTCTTTTTCGAAAACAGATACCTGAATGCTATAAAAAACGGCAAATTCATTCGCTGTCAGTGTCTTTAGCCAATAGCCGGTCAATGTTCTCGATGTAATCCAGCGAATCATCCAGGAAGAAAGAGAGTTCCGGAATCCGGCGCAACTGGTGGCGAACACGCTGCGCCAGCTCAAAACGAATCGCCTTGCTGCTGTTTTTAATCATGGACAACACCTCTTCCGTCTTATCCACCGGAAAAATACTGAGGTACGCTTTTGCAACGCTCAAATCCGGGGAAATCTTGACCGCAGTAACCGATATCAGCGTCCCATGCGTCGTTTGCGTGAACTTTAAAAACATGTCGCCCAGCTCTTTTTGCAACAACCGGCTTATTTTATTTAATCTTGTCGCTTCCATAATTGATAATTCTAATAGATTTTTACTTAACTTTGCAAAGATAACAACGAATTTTAAATTATGAACGAATCGAAACTGAAATATCAAATCGGTTTGACTCTTATTAAAGGTGTGGGAGCTTCTACGGCAAAAAAATTGATTGCAGCGTTGGGAGACGAGGAGGCTATTTTCAAAACGAACAAGCATCTGCTGGAACATATTCCGGGTATCGGGAAAACGCTCTCTTCGCAGATTATGGCGCAAGCGGGCATCCTCGACCGTGCCGAACGGGAAATAGAGTTTATGCTCAAAAACGACGTAACCGCACATTTTTACACCGACAAAACCTACCCCTTCCGTCTAAGGGAGTGTTGCGACAGCCCAATAATCCTGTACCAAAAGGGAAATGCCGAATTCAACCGGCAAAAATACCTCGGAATTGTAGGAACCCGCAAAATGACCCCCTACGGAAAAATTCACTGCGAAAACATCATCTCGGAACTTGCCCGGAAATATCCTGATCTGACCATCGTCAGCGGATTGGCTTACGGCGTGGACATCTGCGCGCATAAAAAATCATTGGAAATGAACTTGCAGACCATCGGCGTGGTCGGTCACGGGCTGGACCAACTCTATCCTGCCGCCCATAAGCAAACTGCTGATAAAATGCTGAAACAGGGCGGTCTGGTCTCGGAATACACGTCGGGAACAGTGCTCGACCGGAATAATTTTGTCGCAAGAAACCGCATCATTGCCGGAATGTGCGACGCCGTTCTGGTTGTCGAATCGGGCGAAAGAGGAGGCGCACTGCTGACAGCGGAGTTTGCCGATTCGTACAACCGCGACGTGTGCGCCATTCCCGGAAGGACAAACGATCCTTATTCTATCGGATGCAACAACCTGATTAAGAAGAATAAAGCAACTATGATAGAGTGTGCAGAGGATATTGAGTTGCTGATGAACTGGGAAAATCCGCAAAACAAAAAACAGCCTGTGCAAACCTTTCTATTCTCCGAATTGCTTCCCGAAGAGCAAATTATCATTGAACTTCTGCGGAAAGAGGGACAAATGCACATAGATCATATTGCACGTGAATTACAAATGCCGGTCAACAAAATCTCCGGACTTTTGCTGGAACTGGAATTTAAAGGTTCCGTCCGTTGTATGCCGGGCGGAATATATATGCTGGCTTAAATATATGGTTAAATTTATCATATTTATTTCGTTTTTTTCTAAAAATTGTTGCATATTAGAAAATTAATTGCAATCTTCGCATCCGATTGTTAAACTCAATAAAATATAAAAAAAAATGAAAAAGATTTTATTAATCGCAACTTTATTTGTTGCAAGCATGACTGTCTTTGTCGGTTGTTCAAAAGATAAAGATGATAAGGGAGGAAGTAAAGGTAAAGAATCCTGCTGGGAAATAGTAGTTAGTATGTCAGGCTATTCTGATTCAACTTTCTTTTGGGGCACTGAAGCTGCTGCAGACTTAGTTATACAAGAAGCCAAAAAAGAGATAGCTAATATGGGGTTAACAGGTGTTAACATAACCAAAAAGTCATCAAGCAAAAAAGAATCAGATTGTGTAGATCCTTATGGCTACTAATCTTAGATGTTGAAACAAACAAAACTTTTTTTATTCTCGGCTATGGTGTTTTTCGCCATAGCCGTTTTTTATTACCTTAAGCCGCTTTAAAAACCTTAATTTTGGCTCAGTAGCAATTTCGATTTGAATTTTTTATTCGTCTGCGGTGATGTGGAAAATTTCATCTATATTTGCAGGTATAAAAGAAAAACTAAATTGTAAAAATTTAAGGCACCTACATACAACTTTACACAAAGATAAAAATAAAGTCCGGATTTTACTTCCGGACTTTATTAAATTAAAGTGCTTGTGTCATTTTTGAAATAATCTTATTCAATCG
>Ga0123354_10000191_pt1 | contig 52048 bp, 46 predicted proteins | sample TergutLab28metaG_2_FD_97872 | JGI IMG/M metagenome (GOLD analysis project Ga0123354, IMG submission 97872) | Labiotermes labralis P4 segment gut microbial communities from Petit-Saut dam, French Guiana - Lab288 P4 | ecosystem: Host-associated > Arthropoda: Insects > Digestive system > Gut ... | reverse complement strand
GAAATGATCTCCTGATGATGAGCTTCCCGAAAGCTCGAAACATGTAGAGAGTGAATGACGACTACCCATGAAAATAAAAGGATAGTCCACAAGTGACATCGTGTTGGTTATTTTTAAACAAACACATATTATAGTTTGTATTGTTCCTACTTATACAACTATTCCTCGCAATAATCTGTTTCTGAATGTCAATTTTAGTGTTAGAATGATATACTGCCCACTAAGTAACAAAAAAAAAACTCTTTAACACATTTAGTTCTATTAAATTGAAATAAGCATTTACCAATAAAATCTTCGAGTAACTTTTGTTATTTTTCTGAATGCTGCAGACATTTTTTCGTCTACATCATATAACTCTTCTATATTTTTTATATACCTTTCTAGTTGGCCTGTCAAACCCACATGCTTATGTTCATTTTGGTCATTTCTAAAAATAAATTACAACTTAAATACAAAGTGTTGATTAAAACTTACCAAATGAATTTCAAAAACATAAATAACAATGTAACCACATAAATCTAAATAAATGTGAAATTCAAAATGGTAGCAAACACTACCACTGAAATTCAAATTAAAATAAATACAAAAATTAATAAGGTTTTTTGACAAGGTCTATTGTACATAGGGTACAAATACTAGTGAATGCTGTGTGGCATGAACTGTAGACCATAGAGGTTACTGGTCATGTTACTGGTCACTAAAGAGTGACATTTTTATCCATGCATGCTTGTTTAGCAGAAGTAGCTGGCACAAAAACAAATACAATACTAGGAGGTAAATTTTTGGCACAAACAAATAGAACAAATATCACACTAACCCTTGATAAATACACATGCAGATAAGCAAGAATCTTTTGGTCTGGCTTTGTTAATAGTGTTAAGCTAGGCAGGGAGTGGAAAGGGTGCATATTGTGAAATTATTAATAAAATGATTAACACAGAGATTTCCATCTTCTTGTCTACAAAACTTTCTCAAAAAAAAAAAATCACTGTCCTAATATATAAACAATAGTCAACTGAGCTGAATGCTGTTGCCAATCCAATATAAATTCATAAGGCTGTAGAAATATGGCTGTACAAGCTATTCGATATTCCTCTTTTGAATATTAAATTTTCAAACAGATAATTTTACAAAATACAACATCGAATACACGTTTAATTTCAATGAACAATGCTAGGCATTCCCATGGATCGCAGTAAAAAAATACTGAACTGTGACAGCTTTGCTGAAGATACACAAAATTGCACAAGTGATTGTGGAGACTGTAAGTTTTATAGGCAAGGCTTGGCAGCTACCTGAGACTGTGATTGGCAGTAACCATCTCAAGCTTTGTTCGCATTTCACTGCTGATATGTAGCTTGCCAATGCTCCCTGGGCTAGGGCGAGCTGCCCCAACTTCAAATGCTCTGCAAAAAACATCAATGAATATATCTCATACTTAAACAGAACAATATAGAAGCAATAAAATTATAAATAACTTGTTGGAATTCTACCACTGATGCATGTCACACAATATAGATGAGATCTGAAATGATGGTCCGATTAAGAACTTGCATGCATGCACGCATGTGCGCACGTGCACGCACGCACGCACACGCACACACACACACACATGCAGAAGAAGGTAAGAAAGTTTTGCAGTTCCACAGCAGCACCGATAAAGTTTCAAGTCTTCTCAGATGCTATTCTGTGCTGACTGGCAAGTAGTTACACCAACACCTTTGTAATCTGTTCACCATAATCCAGATGTCCGTTAATCAAGACTGACAAATATGAAAAATTCTATTCACAGTTGAGCACGTACTCTAAAAGACTCACAGGATTTAGGAAAGCAGAAGAGTCACTCTGTGCTGATAATGGTGCAGAGAGAAACAGAATATGCAGTAGTTTGCTGCCAAGTATTGCTTGTTGTTCAATATCATTGTTGACTAGAGTCAGATTGATGCCTATCGTTTATAACTGAACTGGATGAAGGAGACCTGGATTTTAGCATCTGACAGAGGACGAAATGGCTGTAAATGTTGTTAAGGTTTGTGATATGGAAGAAGAATCACATAATGAAGAAGATGAACCAAAAGAATGCAAAATGATGAAGAAACTTCTTAGCTAGGTAAGAGATGGCATTGATGCAGTAATCAATTATGTGGGCTCTTCAATAAACTGAGAATTGCAGGTATACTATGAACACCTACAAACTGTAAGGAAGATCCTAATTAAAGAGCAACAGTTCTGACAAAGCTTCATAGTTTCTTCAAACCTCCATTATTATATTCACAAAAAAGTACAACTTCCGAGGCTTCTACCTGACGATTAAATGTGTGTGTTGTGTCTTTCTTTTTACTCTTTCAATAAACACATTACAATTACATAGGTTATTTATTTTGATATTTTGTAAATTAGTACACAGGTATTTAATTAAAAGATGAGCTTTTTAATTACAAGACCAACACTGCCTACATCATTAAATTTTCCATTTATAGGTGTTCTAATACTTTTTGTCTCTTAGGGATATCTTTTGCTTCATCAATCTGCAGTACCACTTAATCCAGAATATCTCTCCCCAGAGTTAATCCAGATTAACTAAGTTTTACTGTACTAATGTTTCAGAGGGGCATATTGCGTCCATCTTCAGTGTCACAAAGTCCACCCTTCTTCGAGCTCTACACAACTCCTCCAAAATGTTGCTAATTATTTATAAGCAAACACAGAGACACAGAAGACTTGAATATTCAGCAAAATGCTGTGTATTATACTGTGCCTATGTTATTATACTTACCTCACTGCATTCTTGTCTTTGCTGTCAAGCAATCTGTGATGACCCACATTGCCAGACCGACTATCTTTCCTACTTACACCAGCATTGACTGGTGATCTCTCGTGACTGGCTCCACCAGGAGACCCATTAATTTCAAATTCTTCCCATTCGATACCTTCTGACAGCTCACCAAATTCCTACAAAAACAAGGTTTCCGCATGATGATTCAATAATTCATTTGGTAGAACTACTATGACACAAAGTCCACATAAAAAATATCCTGTTATAGAAAAGATGTAATTGTTACTTCTAAAGAACTGCAGACTCAAATACTGCTGGGAAAATTATTCTGCTTGACTTACATCAACAGTCTGCCCTACAATACTTGACTTCATATCTGAGAGACGCGTCCCTTTGTACACATTATACAAAAAGACATTCAGTGATACTGATTCTGTAACTCTTTCAAGCAATCTTTCATGAATGATATTACAAGGAATAATCTGGACTTACTATGTGGTATATGCAATTATGATCAGCACCTGCAATTTTTAACTTCAATTATTGATCAAATAAATTTAAAAAAATCAATATTGCAAGAATTTAAAAAAATATTTTTAAATGGGGAAAACAGAAAAATAGCCTCTATACCCATACAAGCTGTTCAACAGTGATTTTTTAGTGGAAATTTGCACCCTCTCTTTTCCCAATTAATCAAGACTAAAAACTGAAACAAAATTAGTATGGAATTACTCGTAACTTTAAAGTCAGTGGGATTACTTGCATCTTGAAAGGGAACGGTCATAAAAATTAAAAGAAACAATTACATATATTATATAACTATTACAATAATAAAAATTAAAAAATAAATTAATAATATTCATTTATTAGTCCATTTAACAATTTTTTCTCAAGTGGGTTAATTAAATAACTTCAACAATGGATGGGATGATACTGAGTAGTAAATTCAAAAGGCTATGCAAGAATAATCTCTCTGTTTATTTAAGGTATAATCGCAACATTTGCTTTGAGGAACAGATAGAACTGGCAAAACCCTATCAGTATAGTGGGCCTGTGTGTTCATAATTGAAATGGGAAACTTCCAAACACAAAACTGCACTGATAACCACTTGCCTGCAATATTACAATGATAACCTTCTTTGCACACTAAACAGATTCTGAAAGAAAAACAAGAATTCTAATTCATAATAAAACCAAATGAAGTCTTTGTGGCACCCACTGAAGTCCTCTGAGTGCTAAACAAACCTGTGAATGCAGCTGCTGCTGAGGGGTTGTTTTGCGTTGATGCTGTCTCATCTTGAACTGCAGGAAGCTGTCTGAACTTTCATCTTGTTCAGATTTAGGAGGCGGCCAACGCCACTTGCCAATTCTTACTGTCTTGGCTCGACCATAGGGATCTAGGAAGGGACGTGCTCCTGACGGATCCATATGTTCAGGTGGTGGGGGCATTGGAGGGGGAGGAGGAGGAGGTGCAACTCCTGAAGAATTTATCTGTAAGAAAAGACAAGAATTACTATTACATTTGTTTATTTTTAGTTTACTTCACGATGCTGCTAGTAGCTCACACTAATACATGGCAACAAATTACATAGTGATCAGTAAATAATGCAATGAAGGATGTGGAAGGAAGCAGTTACAGCCAAGTGTGATGGACTACAACAGCCCTTGCCTGAAACAGTGGAAAACCATAAAAATGTCAATAATGATGGCTAGTCTCTTTGTCAAAATTTGAACTCCTCATTTACTGAATACAAAGCAGAAATGCTGCCCACTTGATCACAATATTCAATATAGCAAAATACAAAAAAGATAGTTATGAAAATTGTAGTCATTTTGAGACAATACTAGTTCCAGAATTTTATCAGAAATGGACCACTAATATCACAATAGACTACTTAGCCATATCTATCCTTGGATTTCCAATGATTTGTTTCTGTACAAATTTTCAAACTTTTCTTCACATGAATAAGTGCTAAACAGTGTTTAAAATTGCGCAAAGAAATGTGAGGGCAATCCTGATATGTGGAAATATGAGGAGAGAGTCCAAAGCCCTTTCTGGTAAGGGAGTGTAAACACAGTATACTCATTACAACATAAAGATCATGAATATACCAAGTCCACTATATTACTAAAATAGAACAATAAAAAATTGCATTAACATCCTTAATTTTATTATGTATTACCTGAAATTTCTGTCTACAGACAAATGTGTGCCCTTCCTGAGTGCACACACATGAATAAACATACACACAAACAAAAGCGAAATACAGTACACAGCACGATAAAACCCCAGTTAACATTCTTCTTGATAGGTTTATAACATTTTATATTTGCAATCCCAACTACAATTCAACAAAGCACATGCTGTATATTTTAATATTACCATAGATTCAGCCTTCATATGTTCTACTTACCTCTTGCAACTAATCTCCAGTTCTTCATTAGATCATTCTTATTACATTTTGCGCTGTGACTATTCCACACTTCCTGCCAGTCTACTAATATTTATTTGTTTATTTATTTATTTATTTACCAGCACTGTCAGTAACTCTCATTATACAGCATTGCTCTCAATAGTCACTGGCTTGCTAATCTTAATACACAAATTGTCATACCTTTCTAACTCTGGGGGTAGTGTTACAAGTTAAAGGTACATGAGCCACTGTAACACCAGTAATCATTGTAACAAGAGCACAACCAATGCAACTATAGTAACACGTTTTTGACCTCTGAGAAATATACATGCAATTTAAGATGAATCTTTTGGGGGAAAGGTCTAGCCTACACAGCACATGGTCTACATATGAAAAAAAAAGTAAAAAGTATAAGTTTTGAATATATATTCACAAAAAAAGGTAAAGTTGTCCCTGTCCATGTCATAAAGGGAAAAAGAAAGCAGAAGTGTAGCTCTACTCATGTATTACCTCACCACTCAATGGAGGTGAGTGGTCAATTGCATGAACTGGCTGATGTACACCCCAGGAAAGAACCCTAGTACCTGTTGAATGAGGGGCTGGGTGGTCCCCAGAGCTGGTCTGAATGTTTTGGAGGAACAAAAATCTCGTACACCTGTCCAAAACTTCACCCTGGATAGAACAGCCTGTAGCTGTAGCTTAGTTACTACACTGACTATAAAATATCAGCTCCAATATACATGTATCAATAATGTAACAAACTTTTCTGATTGTATAAAGTGAGCTACATAAATTATGGAAAAAAAAATGCATATTAACAATGCTTATGTGTTTTCTAAGGCAACCACAACTGCCATGAGCATTCACATTTTCAAGATCACCTTGGGTGATATTTAGACTTACATGGTACATTATCATGGCTTCTATAACAATGCTGGAAGCATGCACACTATAATGTTAAAATGCGTACAGATAAATTAGACGCCATGTGTCTCAGTTGACAATGGACCACTTACCTTGTTAGAGTAACCAGATTCTGTTGAGCTTCTCCTGGATTTGAGCTCACTCAGCACGTTGGTGAATGCTGCCTGAGGAGTGCCTGAACCTGGACTCTTGGTAGGGCTGAGCTTCCGAATGGGAGACATACGAAGCTGATTTGGAGGTGACTGAGCACGATGAACCTGTAGTAAAAACAACACCCTTCTCAAAAACTGTCTTGGTGTTACCACCATTAATTGGGCAATGTTATAGTCATAACACCACTACAGAGATTCAACTTTTCAGTACTGTTTTAAATGTCCATCCTGATGTATTTGACTTTAAATCAGAACCCTGTGTCTAACACAGGTTTATTGCAATACATGGGTTCCTACAGAAATGAACCACTAATAATCTCACCCCTATTGATATTAAAAAAACTGAAACATATCTAATCATGCCAAGTTATTACATTTCACACACATTCATGTGATGTTGTTGAAGACTTTATCTCAAACATTATTTCTTCCTTGTAGATTTTATGGCTAAAATGTCATATCCATTTCTCATTTCTCCATGCTTGCCACATATTTGAACAACTGATCTTGCTTGATTTGGCTACCCTTCTACTCTTGACGTTTTTCATTCTGTTGTGTATGAGGTAAACAATAACAGTAAACAGCAGCTGCAGTTTCCTTATGATACCACAGCCTGATGAAAACCGATGGATATGGTCGAAACGTGTAGCTGACCATTGTGCAATTAAGTGTCGACATATGTTGCATTAGATGGCCCCTGCTTTCCTACTACAGCTTACCCTCATAATATTTTGTAAAGTGCATAAAGTATGAAACTTCTTATCGTAAACTCTTTATCATCCTCTCAGCTATTTTTTTTTAATTACCCTCAATCCAAGCACTTCTACTGGACTGAGGGAAAAAATCATCTTTAGCATTCCTTTAAAATAATTCCAGTATTTCCACAATTTTTTAAAAGTACTCTCTTTTTGCTCATGAAGGTAAATAGATGACTATTAAGCCCATATTTAGAAAATTTTCATTCCTTAATGATAAATGGTAAAAGTATTGTGTACTGTTATCAAATAACTAATTAATATGTGGTTCTGTATCCACTTCATCCATTTTTTATGTTTTTACATTTTCCTCTTAGATACCCTATTTTAAAAATTTTCTACCCATATCTGTTCCTGAGATCTAAAGGTGTTCTAATTCTTTTATTTTACTTCCCATATCCATAACAAAAAAACACATCTGTATAAGCACAATATCTACAAACATATACAATGAAGTCGACTATCTAACATCACATACATTATATTCCCAAGCATTCCTGTTAAGAATTTCTAAACAGCAGTCTTTTCCTGAATCTTCAGATACAGTTTTAATTGACAGAATTACTACTACCAAAATAACTGTAATTTTATTAGAATTTTGTCTTGTCCATTTATCTACAATTTAGGAAATCAGTGTCCAGAATAATAAAAAAAGAAATAGACAAGATGCTTATATATGTAACTGTTCTACCTATAATCACCATTGCTAGTTCTTTTACCTCCCTTAACCTAAATATACCCAACTTCCTTAACATCACATTGCCAACAATTCTTCTTACTTTTCATACATGCTTGTATGACCAATTGTAATCTAGTGCAACAGCTTGCATTTCGCTACCTTACGATGCTTTTATTATAATAAAATTAAACTCCTAACCTAACATATGAATCAGATATGTTGCTACATCCTAACCAAGACTGCACTTACCTGTGCTTTGACTGTAGTTTCCTGTTTGATAAAGTTTGGGCTTTGTTGTTGGTAGGGCGAAGAAGTACTAAAATGGGACTTGGGAGGGAGTGGAGGAATCTGTTGCTGAAGCTGCATGTTGCCTGACATGGGAGTCATGGAGACACTGGAACCAATTCGCTTCTCTGTTGACCACAGTTCTCCATTTTCTGGCTCACGAAATGATACCTCAAAAAACATAACCACCTTGTTCTAATAGCAGTTCATGTGTTCAGACACTGTTCATTAAGTTAGTGTAAGAGGTTATTAAAGAATGTCAGAAAGTGTTCACCTGCAGGCCAAATTAATATGTAAACACATGTAAAATGTTAGTCCAAACTTTGATCACAACAAGCTGCCCTATGTGACTATATATGATCATGCTTTCACCACAGTAATTTTAAATATATCCGTTTGTTAGTTTAAGATGTATTTTAAATATTAGTAATGAAAGTTACACTCTGAAGTACCCACTGTCATCATCATAAACATATGAGGTTACACTCCAAAGCATTCTTCACCAAAGTATGCAGTCTTTAAAAATGTACTGCAGTCATAAGAATGTATCACAAGCACACAAAATTACACAAATTTGCCTAACTTTAAAGATTGTATTATTTCAAAATATGCATAAAAAACATCATATTATGTACAGAAGTCCATCATTCAATTTAGTTGACTTCATCTGTACCTTTGTGACTGCAAAATCAGTAACCAATAATGCACATCACAGATTTTTACTGTGGTTTTGTTAGTTGAAAATGTTTCCTCTACATTAACAAGTTTATATGAACATTCAATATTGTAAGAAATATCCCCTGAAATGTCATGAAAATAGCTCATAACAGTATCAACAAACGCAAAGGTGTCACTGTGTATACCTTTGAGGCACATGAGGGAGTGGAGGTATAGCTCCACTCATTTTAACCTTGGCACTATATGGAGGTGAGCGGTCACCTTCACGCCTTGGTCGCTTTACCTCCGAAAACAGAAGGCTGGATGGGCCATTTTGGATACTTTGGAAGCAGAGACTCTCCTGCCCCTGCTGGCCATTGAACCAGAATTTCTTAGCTGTCCAGTACACTGTCTAGCCACTATACTAACTATGCTGTCCTGGCTCCCAAAATATGCTCATGGTTCCTGCAAATGTCTCATCTTCATTATGATATAGTTATAACAAAATTTCTATGTTTCATTATGTGTCTATGGATTCATATAAAGCACAGCTTTTATTAAAACAAAATAAGCATAATGACTTTATTATTATAAGTATCAATATTAAAGTTTTTGCTGTTGACTATCTGTGTAATACTTCTTTCATTTCCCAGGCCTTTCAGTTAAATTCATGCTTCCTTCCCAAATCTTCTCAGTTCAGCATCCACAGAGAATGCAAATTTGTTCTTATTCTTGATGGAGCACCACACCATCAGAATTTACTGGTTGCAGTATAGGTCCACACATTCTTAAACTTGGCATTAGATCAGGGTGTATGGTCAGTTTCATGCTCCAGCTCTTTTACTCTCAAGAAAAGAACTCCCATTACACACTGCATAGGAACCTTGACGGATCCCAGAGCTGGCCTTGATGTTGTGACAAAGAAATTCCTGTTCCTCCCACATACTGAACCTCTGCACTGCAGTCCACTGCTGGTCAGTATATTCAGTGAATATTCAAGCTCATCGCATGCTAAAATTTTATTATTAACTACACAAGACACTGCAAAAGTAAAGGGTGTGAAACATTCATAAACTGCTAGAAACAGTACTTGGACATAAAATCTACTTCATACTTCAGAGTGTTTATGAGAGTATGGGGCTAAAGTGACAGAGATAACTGGAGCTCAAGATGGTGAGTGGAGACGGAACATGCATGGATAAGTACCTTTGAGCTCCTGCCTAGTGAATCGAATGTTGGGGGCTGCATCAGCCCTGTCATCTGGTGGGAGAGAGAAGGAGCAGCTCCTGACATGCTGAGGACGTGCATACCCTAGAATAATTGTGCGACACATGTCATGCCACCTCCTTCATGGAAAGGGACCAGAAGAAAAAGAAACCTGTCTTTCTTGGAACAAACCCACTTTTATACATGCCTGAGGCCTAACAAACAGTAAATGATTGTATAGAGCGGTATTAGTTATAATTTCCTAGCACAGAAATGTTATGCACAAAAAAATACCTTAATGAGGTTTTAATGAAACCATTTCTTTTTGTACAATGGAAGCTAAATCATCAAGACACATGTTCTATACAAGAAAATACTGTACAATGGAATGGAAACATTCAAGTGAAATGTGAGCCAAGTGTCAGCCACTGGGCCAATTAATAGATTACTGAACTGAACAGAAGTTTCAAGTGTTGCCTACAAAATAATTAAATGTGTAAAAATTCTAGGCCACAGCTTATCAGTTTTGTTATCCGTGTTTGTGGTGAAAGTAATGATGAATAAACATCCCAATATTACAGTTTATGTAGTTCACTGTCTTTGATTACAAATTTCTGCAGATAATATGCAGATTAGAATCTCTTATTTTTTTCAATACTTGACTTTAAAAAACAGCAAAAATATTTCAAGCTGTCATTACGATTTAGAAAAGACAGAAAATTAAATTGAGCTCTGACCTTCCTTTATAATGCAAACACATGGTTATTAATGAAAAATAACATAAGACAATATGTATTTTGTGTAACTGCCAGTAATAGAAATTAAAGTATTCATGTAGTAAAAATTAAAACATGAAACTGCCTGACACAAAGTGTGCTTTACAATCTTCTACAGCAGAATTATAGTATCTGATTGTTAAAAAATGGCACAAGCTGAATTTCACCCATTAAGAGGCCATGAAGGCCCAGAGAGGGAGCAGAGATATAGCTCTATTCTTCCTTTAACCTCAGTGTTAGATAAGGGTGGGTGGTCAACGCCATGCCGGCCACTCTTTATGCCTGGGAATACCCAGTATCCATTGTACAGGAGACTGGGTGGGCTCCACAGTTGATCTGGACAGGTGTGGAAAATCTTGCCCCCCAGTGAGATTCGATTCCCAGACCATCCAGGCTGTAGCAAGTTGCCATACCCACTATGCTATACCATCCTACTTAAAAAATGGTAAACAGAGTAATTTGTAATTCTAAGGATGTTGAACCGAGCCCTGTGGAGTACATGTGGACTGTGGAGGATTAGTTAGTGACTTTAAATAATTTCAAGCAAATTTCTGATTAATTCAGTGCAGTATTTCTGTGTTTTGAATTAAACATGTCTACACATATTACATGCATGGCATGTCCTATACCACAGCTCAGGCAGTTAGTTGCTGGCCTCTCACCACAGAAACCTGGATTCAATCCCAGGCCAGTCCAAGAGGGATTTGTGGTGGAAAATGTGGCAATGAGACAGGTTCTTCTCTAAGTATTTCAGTTTTACCCTGTCAGTATCACTACACCAATGCTCAATGCTCATTAATTCATAAACTGCCAACATTATGTACTGTATATAATCCAACTAACAGTGTCATTACATAACACACTCGAACAGAATGAACTAATTCTCTGGAACACAGTCCTTCCTGAGATTATGAAATCCACAGTCTTACTCCCATTTTCACAAATTGGACACTACTCTCTGCCAGACAATTTCAGCCCAAATTCCCACACAATACATCTTTAAGGTTAGTTTTAATATTAGTCTCATATATGCTTGAGGTCTATCAATCAGACTATTCACTTCAGATTTTCACACAAAATTTTGATAATCATTTCTTGCACATCCTTGGTATTCTACACACAGCATTCATCTCACCCAGTTTAATTAAATAATCTTAAAAATATTTTGCAACAGAGTTATTTATCCTCTCTTTGGCCTATAAACTTCTTTCAGTACCCTATCCCAAAACACCATCAATCCATCTCCCACAGTGAAACCAAGCCCCATTATCAACTACGTTACTGAATTGACACATGGGGGACACATTAAGAGGTCTGATGATAGCAACAGACATAGGCAGCCAGTGTTTATAAACATAATCCACACTCATACCATTGTGAAAGTTCTGTGATGTTAGAAGTTAGCTTACTCAGTGTCACATCCCACATAAAACAAAAAATCACTTTGTTATTAGTTAACAGCACACACAGAAGTGCAAGATGGTATTCACACAGTAGCACTTCAAGGCTGGTGCAGGCCCCCACCAATAACGTGCAATTCATCTTTATGTACAATATGCACAACCGCAATAGAGCAAACATTTTGCCCTAAAATCGAAAACAAGCCGATCCCAGTGGCCATGTGGTCCAAGGCAGGCCTGCAGCTGCTTGACTGCTGGGATTGCAGGTTCGAATCCCAGTGAAAGCATGGATGTGTTTTTCCCTTATGTTTGTTGTGTACTGTGTAGGTATCGACCTCTGTAACGAGCTGATCACTCAATCAGAGGAATTGTAGCAGGTGTTTTTATCTAGTTTTGTGTGTGTGTGTGTGTGATTCATAAACCTCGAACAATGAGGGCCAACTTGGGTTGTTGTGCCACAGAAAAGATTAAAACATTAGTTTTCATGTTATGGCACATTTGAATTAATATTCCTTTCCTGGTATGGCTAGCTCAAAACAAAAAAATGTGCAAAACTGTGTATGTTTGCAGTCCTTCATATACAGACTTCTTTGTCCTCTCCATACTTTTTTATTTGATGCATACTGTACTCAGAACATTTTTGTGAAATCTATCTCAAAATATTTTTTCCACTACAATTTACTGTTCATTATAATACAAATACACATAAACCCAACAACTTTTACTATTTACATTAAGTTATGGCACCATTCTCTAATTACTGTCTTGAAATTAAAAGGCAGTTCACTTTCATTAACAAATGACTTTTCAGACATTAACTTCTCGAATAAAAGATATTTATTTATTTATGTGCAATATATTCTAGATTATGTATGATGTTTCTTCACACACACACACACACACACACACACATATATATATGCACATGTACATACAAATTTTAAATTTTTGCAACATTAGAAACATGGACTTGCTATTATATTTTGCCAAAAGTATTTTATTTCCAAATTTTTGGATAATGAGTTTCTGAAATGGCAACATCTAGAACACAGCCGCTATATAGTATCCAGGTCAAAAGATTAAATGATTCTTTTATTAAAATTGCTCCTTACCAAATGTGATTAAATTTCATCTATGTACAGTACATTTCAGGATTGTGGTGGTGGTGGTGGTGGTGGTAGAGGTAGTAGAACAAGAACAAGAATATATTGCACTCTTTCAGCTTGAAACATTAAAAGGTGCGCAGATTTTATGCAATAAATTTAGTACTGATTATTTCTCACATGACTGGGATTAATTAGTTTCCAGGCTTGTACGAGGTGCATAAATTTATGAACAAATGTTTGGTTTATCCTTATTGACAGACTGCAGAGCAGGACAAACATAAGCAATGACACATCAGAACTCACTGGGGTCTGCTGCTGGGTTGTCAGAGGAGGCTGAACAAGCATCTGTTGTAGTGCTTGATTCTGTGCAAGCAATTGTTGCTGGATCTGAATGTTTTGCGCCATTGCTGACTGCAGGAATGCACGTTGCAAGTTCTGCTGGTATGCTGCAACTGCTGGATCCACTCCTGTAGAACCTGCTTGCTGCTGCCCTGGTGTTGGAAAAGCCGGAAGACTAAGGCCTATTCACAGAATTAGGATAAACAAGTTTAAAAAGATGCAATTCATATCACAGTGCACAGTGTTTTCACACGTGTTCTTTCTGGTTTGGCACTCTGAATGCTTATACCTCTTATAAACACACACCTTCCAGGAGCATAATACAATATTAATGACAAACATGGCCATGCCATTGTTCAGGTGGTTAGGTGCTAGCCTAGGTTCTATACTTGGCTTATGCCAGTGAGATTTGCGGTGTCCCATGTATTTCTCTCAATATTTCAAGTATCCCCATGTCAGTATCATTCCACCAATGCTACATAATCACACTTCATTCATCTACCCCCAACACTACATGATCTTAGAAACTGAGAGCATCACTCAATAAACCCCCCTCCCTCTCTCTCTCTAAATGTAACTTTCACTCAGGTCTTCATTCACCTGGAATGTGGACAACATATGTTGGTAGTTGGTTACTGGAGTTTCCAGATAACAAGTGATGTCACCCTCAAGTGTCAAGCAGTCCAAGAATCTTCGTGGACTGCTTGACCCTTGACTATGGGACTACCAACCTACACCATACATCTCTGAAGAGTTGATACCTCAACCACACTACATGAGAAGCCTCAAACACTCTTTTCATCACCAACATCTTAGTACTCAGTCAATCACAAGCTGCCTTTTAATAATCCAAGTATGTTTAATTTACAGGTATTTAATTTTTATTTATTACCTATTATACTTTATACTTTGTAAATAATATGCAGGCCTTGTTAATTTGTAATGATGTTTTCAGTTGTACTACATACTCATATGTTGCTCTCCACAACATTCACAGGGCAATGCAGATAAATTTCTTAAAATTACAAAATACAGTGGGGAACACAGGGATGCAGTTGGTTGAGGCACTATGCTAAAAGATGAAAGGTTGCAGATTCAATTCCCAATGGAGTCATTTAAATTTTTCATTGACTTAAACCTTTTGGCTGCATTATAGCCCTGGGGTTCACTCAGCCTTTAACAGAAATAAGTACCAAGGACATCTTCAGGGGGGTAGGGGTACAGCAAGTCGGTATATAGGACTGACAACCTTACCAACTACATGTGTCGACTGTCTAGAAATTCTATAAGCCTCACACTGCTGAAGCCCTGAGGCCCCATCCAGACTTGTAATGGGATAGCTGTACCTTTACATTATTTAATTACTTTGCAAATATAATTAATGTAGTTACTATTGTTACTACACTATGTGTGGTTATCACTGCACACTACAGTCACCACTACCGTTGCTCACATTACACTGCTCTATATGGCCATTATACTGTTCTCTCTTACTACAGGACATTATGTTGTATGAGTTTGGTGTATCCTCCAGTGGCACAATCATCATATAAAATTTCATCAAAAGCCATCTAGCGGTCCTAAACTTAAAATACATGAATGGAGAGACAGACATTTACATTGTGCAAAGAACGTATCTCCTTCCCCTTCCTCAGGTGTTTCCGTTATGTGTTTTATAGCAACAAAGCCTATCTTTTTTATCTTCACAAATCTCCTCCTGATCCTCATCCTCCTTCTCAGTTTCTTCCTATGTTCTTCCTTCCATCTGCATGATGCATATCTCAACCTGCAGTTCCTAAACTGATCTCTCAATCATCATCTTGGATCTTTTCCTTCACTGTCATATTGAAAACCTGCAGGAGGAAACCTATCATTCTTACCCAAATTTATGAAACATTTCTTTCACCTTAATATCAAAAAACCTATGGCCCTTAAGTCCGACCCCACATCCCTACAGTATGTGGGGGGAAAATTTAAAGTAGGCAAAAGACATTCAGGGTGAAACACAAGGGAGACCTACTATGTAATCCCTGGTTCATCCACTGTAATTGAGAAGATATAAACAGAATCTTGAGTATAAACAACCAACAGAAATATGAGAAAGTTGTGAGAGACTCTAAGGCCGGGCAGTCACTGAGTAGCTCTACCTGAATAAGACTTTTTAAAGCATCTAATACATGCCAAAAATTTTTTGGTATGCAACTAGCACACAGAATAAATCTTTACCATGCACAGCACACACATACACTGCATAGATCTGAACCAATGTCACTGAGCAAAATCCTTCTTGTGACAGTGATAGTTGCCTGAGAAATTCCTGACCTTTTATGAATAGTGAAGATTTTGTACCAGTCAGTACAGCTCACCATTGACCCCTGCCCTCAACCAAATAAATTCCATGTACATCCTTCCACTCTATTTCCTGAGACAGCTCTTAATATTATCCTCCTGTTTATGCATGGTATCCTGTCATCTCTTCTCCATAGATACACAAAAAAACCCTTTCATTCAGTTTAATTAACTAAAAGTTTTTTATGAGTTTACAACTACTCCCATAATTGTTACAAATCATGCCCATTTGCAATGTCTTAATTTACATCACCCTAATAATATTTCACAACAAAATTCAAAAGATTATGTTTTGTAAGATTTGAGTGAAAATGTTCCATTCTTGAAGTGCAATATCTTGTAGTAGACAGGAAAACCAACGAAACCTCCAAACAATATTTCAATATGTGCAGCTTGGATAAGTAAGGAAAAGAATGCAATTACACATAAAACTTGTTGTAATTATAGATACTGGATTTAACATTATACAGCAGTATCTATATGAGAAGGACAGCAATGCCAATGAACACAGCCAGAAAAAAACTTTTGCACTGTTGTCAACTGATCACAACTATATTTCTATATTTTTGTGCCAGTAATGTAGATAAACATGCTCCAATCAAGCAAATCACAAAGTCCTGAAAAGAGTACCTGATAAACAATCCTTATGCTGGTTACCACATGACTAAATTGTATTCTAAGCAGTGTGTATTACAATGTATTAAACCAGACAGAAGACTGTTGAAATGGTTTTAAACTTTACACTTGACCATACTGTTATCAACACACCCAACTCTACCTTTCTGAGGATGGCATTGTTAAAGAAATCACTGAATGAGTGTTGGCTCAACACACATGCATTCATCAAGCAGCACTTGCAGGGAACACTGTACAAGCATTTACTGTACCTTGCATGTTGTAGATTGGGATTGGCATGAAAGTGGCTTGGTCTGCGGACATCGAGGCGGAGTAGAATTGTGGCATGGCAGCCATAGCTTGAGCAGCACCAGCCATCCCCCCAGCAGGACCCATGTATGTTAAGCTACCAGGCGACTGGGCTGAATAGCCACCCGGGTGATGATAAGAAACAAACACACAGGACACACAGAAAGCACCGGGTTAGGTAATTTCATACCGAAGTACTTGTGAAGCTAGTAGAGTAAGAAGAAGTGAAGGTGAAGAATTCAGAATATATACCAGATTAAATGCATTTCTAAGGAGGACCCATTTTTATACGCATTTCTAAAGAGGACCCATTCTTATACGTGAATGCAAGGGTGAGTCAGTTGGTACCAGAGAGTCTTAACCTGGTGTAAAGCAGCTAGGGCCTGCAGTTGATCTTTCATCTCATCTAGCAACAAGGTTAAGCATTTTGTCACACACCTCCATGGCATGACCAGAAACAAATTTACCTGTATGTATGTGCATACACACATACATGCCTGTGGGCGGGAGGGGAAATTAGGGGGGGGGTTCTAAGCCTATTACTATGTGCTTAAGAAATCAAGCTAAAAGTTCATAAAACAGTAAGCAAATCATGACAAAAACTTCCTAGTGCCATGCGCCACAGAGCCCAGCATACAGGGACCAATATCCCGGAGGAATCTGTTGCCATTATCCCTTGAGTAATTTTTCCCTTGAAGATGAAGGTAGTGGGCACCGCTGAAACGCTAGCATCTACCCTTCATGTAACACAGCTTCATGCCCCAGGAGACTCTATACCTATTATTCATTAACATTCATTGTTATGAAAACTCCAAACTGCATGTAATGGTAAAACTTGTCTCAGTGCAAATGTATCTAGTGGTAGAAAATTGTAAAATCCAGGGTAATATATACTTATGTGCACACTAACAGAATGTAAAAAAGTGACAAAATGTCAGGTTGCAAAGTCACTTGCATGGATGGAAGTTAACATTCAGAACAAATATAAAGATCTAAGTTTTAAAATGGTATAGAATGTAATTAAGTTAAATCAATTTGGACAGCACAATACCCTTCTTGAATTCTAAAATATCTGAAAAGTAATGAGAACAATCTCCAAGGGTGTCACAAAATTTACCACAAAAATTGTAGGTCCTGAACTCCTTAATCAAATAACTGTCACTCAAAAAGTGTACATAGAATACTATCGGATTCTCCGAGCATACACAATCTGGCATAGGCTCTCCACACCACAAATTCTCATGTGTCTAATAAGTGTGCCTGGTCATCTATTTTTAGTACTTAAAAATTTAATTACTACAGTTTCATTTTTGTATGTGCACAATCAGAATTTCCCTAAAAAGTCACTAACATATTGAGACATGTCATAATGTGACAATAGAATTTGTAGAAAATGAAACGAATAAACATGATGAAAGCTGATAATAACCCACTGCAGCCTGAAGGATTAGAATATGTATAGATATTAATGAGAACTATATTTCATGTCAAGCACTTCTTTTGTGTAAGATGAGCCACTTACTGAGAATTGTGACAAAATTAAAACTGTGCTTTATGCAAGAGAGACTATATAACTAATGGATATGTACCAAAATTAAATCTACCTGACAACTTTTAGTGTGGATGTCACTATCAAATTTAAGGAAAACCCACTGAGTTGCCTGAGATATTAAATATGTGGATAAACAGATAAAATCTCCCCTATTCACCCTGTGGAAAGATATACAAAACAAACAGAATATCACATGTTTAAATAAAAAAAAATGAAGTATCATAACAACAAGTATCATAAAAATAACAGCTATCAGTCAAGCACATCTATTTTCTGTATTAACACAGCTACATGTTTTGGCTACATCTTGCTGTCAAGGTTAACCCCATATGCAGGGGAAATTATTGGGGCTCATCAAGATGGATTTTGACGCAACAGGTCAACTACTGATCGTATATTCTGCATTTGTCAAATACTTCAGAAAAAATGGCAATACAACAAAGCAGTGCATCAGCTCTTTATAGACTTCAAGAAAGCTTATGATTCAGTTAGGAGGGAGGTCTTGTATAATACTCTCATTGACACAGGTATCCCCATGAACCTGGTAATGCTAATAAAAATGTGTCTGAAACCTATAACAGAGTCTGGGTAGGCAAAAATTTGTCTGATATGTTTCCTATTAGGGATGGTTTGAAACAAGGAGATGCTCTATCTCATTGCTTTTCAACTTTGGTTTAGAGTATACCATTAGAAGGGTTCAGGTAAACCAGGATGGTTTGAAATTAAGTGGTACACATCAGCTTCTGGTGTAAACTGATGATATTAATATGTTGGGAAGAAGCGTACATACTATAAAGGAAAACACAGAAGTTTTGGTAGTGGCTAGTAAGGAGATTGGACTACAAGTAAATGTTGATAAAACTAAGTAGATGGTCATGTCTCAAGATCAGAATGCAGGACAAAGTCACAGCGTAAAGATTGATAATAGTTCCTTTGAAAGGGCGGAAGAGTTCAAATATTTGGGAACAACTTTAACAAATCAAAATTCTATTCAGGAAGAAATTAAGAGCAGACTGAAGTCAATGGACGCTTGATATTATTCGGTGCAGAATCTTTTGTCTTCCAGTTTGATATCCAACAATTTAAAGATTAAGATATACAGAACTATAATTTTGCCTCTTGTTTTGTATGGGTGTGAAACTTGGTCGCTCACATTGAGGGAGGAAGGTAGGCTGAGGGTGTTTGAGAATAGGGTGCTGAGGAGAATATTTGGGTCTAAGAGGGACGAGGTAAAAAGGGAGTGGAGAAAATTACATAATGAGGAACTTCATGATCTATATACCTCACCCAATATTGTTCAGGTGATAAAATCAAGAAGAATGAGATGGGTGGGGCATGTAGCACATATGGGGGAGAGGAGAGGCAAATACAGGATTTTGGTGGAGAACCCTGAGGGAAATAGACCACTTGGGAGACGCAGGCATAGATGGAAGGATATTAGGATGGGTCTTCAGGAGGTGGGATGGGGGGGTATGGACTGTATCGAGCTCGCTCAGGGTAGGGACAGGTGGCGGGCACTTGTGAATGTTGTAATGAACTTTTGGGTTCCATAAAATGTGGGCAATTTCTTGACTAGCTGCAAACCGGTTAACTTCTCAAGAAGAATTCTGCTCCATGGAGTAAGTAAGAAAGTAAGTAACTTGTTTTGGCTAAAACAAGCCATCATGAAGCTGCAGAGTAAATTAAATTACATTAAATTAAATTACTTAATAAAGAAAATGATCATTTGGACTGGAGCCTGTTATTGTTCTATTTAAGGTAACTTATACAGCATGTTGTAAAATGTGGAAAGGTATGTTTAAAACAATTTTGCTTGAAATCGTGGATTCTGCACCACTTATAACACAGTGAGAAAAGTTACTATTCACAAGCAGAAAGTCTAGAAGCAGCAACACAAGTAACTTGTCACACTATACCCACAAAAATTATCACAGTGCAGAAGAGGCAAGAGGATATAGGCATCATTCATAATGCTATGTTAGTTGTATTTCATCAAGCTTCTAATCTGTAAAATATTTGTTTATGCTCATATTACCTATAAAAAAAATAACGGATATGCAAAAAATACAAAGAAGCTTTGCAAGCACAACACAATGCAAGCAGAAATTCTAGTCTAGGAGCAAAACGTTTATTCACAATAAGCAGGAAATAAAGGAACAAAGAAGCCAGAATATTACAGCAAGAACTTCCCTCAAATAAAGTAAACAGTAAATACACACAGGAAGAAAGAATTAATACGTGTAAGAAACCGAGTCTGCAGCCCACTACCCTTGGATCCTCTCCAACAGTCCTATGCATTTCAAACCCTTCCATGATTGTCCTCTTTTCAAGCCTGCCTCTGTTTTGGCAATCACCACACAGAAAACAGACCAAACTCCAAATAAAAAGATTCATCACCATTTATTTTCAATTGCACAGGAAAGTTGTGCTTTTATGAACTCTGTATGTACAAGAATGATGCAACATTAACACTTACAGCTATTATAGATATGCAAAACAGGTTCTGCAACTCTTAAATCTGGTTCAATGAGCCCCAGTTTCTGACATTATTATGGGATAATGGTTACGCAACATTAGATATTTTGTTGTTCCTCATTATTTTAGTGCTGCTGCAAAAAGGAAAATGTCTAGTTATATTGCTCAGAACTCACCAAGCATGCACAAATTATTTTGAGGTCCATTATCAGTATCAACACACAGGCTGAATGAAAGTTTGAATTTTTATTGCAATAATGTTAACATAATTTAATGAGTAAAATAATGTAACTATTTAACTAACTGTATGCAGCAGAGTCCTATCTGAGAAGCTTATCATCTTTCAACTGTTCAAGAAATTTTCCATCCTTTATAGAAAGCAAAATGATGCAATGTCCACAACAGAATGCCACTGGCCCTGATCTTATGCCAGGTGAATCCAGTATGCATCTTTGCATCCCATTTTTTGTGGTCCACTTTAATATTATGTCTCCATGTGTGCCAAGTGGCCTCTTCCTTTCCAGTTTTCAAACTTGTGTATCGCATATTTGCCTCACCTCCTTTGTACGTAACATATGCTCTGATTTTTTTAATGAAACAGAATTAGAGACACTCATTCCATATCAACATACCTGCAGCAGTATAGAGAGGAATAGTTGGCATCATCATAGGTGGTGGAGACATCATCCCTGACATCATAACTGGGGTTGGCGATGTCATGTTTGCAATAGGTGTAAAACCAAATGCAGCTGTTTGATTTTGAGATGACTGGAAAATAAGAACATTTTGAAACTGACATTTTTCAAAGAATAAAACTAAGAAATTGTTGTGTTTACTGGACATATTCCACAATCTTTTTTATGACAAAATGTATAATATTTTCAGAGTTAGCTGCAGTTCCACCATCAGGTGCATGCATAAATTGTACTCTGTTGGATCCCTTTCAGAGCAACTCTCTGTCTCCAGACCAGAATAGATAAGTCAGACAGAGTACAGCCCATATGTAATTTTTGACTGATGACCGAAGTAGATCAGTTTCCAACATATGGTGCTTAGCAACCAAAAAAGGAAAAGGGTCTGATATATATGTCAGTGTAACATGCCTTCACCACTTCACCAGACAGCAGTGGTGTAGATAAACAGTCAAGTGCACACCCCACCACCCCCCAGACATTCCACTGGGTTCTTGGGAGTCTTATCTATGCCACTGCCCCAGACTTCCAGTTATATAATTCTTCCCATAAAATGATGTTAAAACATGGTAAATACACTGATAATAGAAAGGCACTGTACCTGATGAGAATCCATTCCACCACCACCCTTGATAGCTCCCGCTAATGTGGCTGCCTTGGTGAGACGCTTCAAACTGGCATTCACAAATATTGGTTTGAAAAGATCACTTATATAATCATCAACATTCTCTGCTGACTGATTTCTACCATTTGGCCACCTGCAGAACACAACAACAATGCAAGACTCATTCCCTTTGTCTGCACAATAGAATACAAACAGAACAGTATTCATGACCAGCACTTCTTTTCGAAGTACCTCAGTGTCGATGCTGCAGATGATCCAGTAAGAGTTGCTACCTCATCATCTAACAGACTGCTGCTACTTGATAGTCTACGTGTTCTCTGCTGGTGACCCTCACTTTTACTCATCTCTCCACCACCCTTGATAGATGCCGCCAACGAACGAGCATCAGACAGCTCATCCAAATTACCATCCAATACAGGCATGAACAGGTCGTCCAGAAACTGATCAACATCTGAGGCCTGTGATGGCACACGAACCCTACGGACATGTGATGCTGAAAACAAAGCACTCATTACTACTAAATTTTTGTTCTTCATTCAACACAGCAAACTCCTATGGTGATGAAAACAGATTGTTCCAGAAGACACGGAAATTAAATCATAAAATAAGTCCATACACATGCAGATTACTGATGACATAGTGCCTAACTACAAATATTTTAAAACTTACAAACATGCACCAGTGGTGTGTAAAAATGTGTTGTGTTTGGCTTCTTGACTTTGTCCATCATGTAATACTTAAAGAAAAAGCATATCTTCTGTCATCAGGTAAAAGGGTGGGAGGCATCTACTGTCACGGACCTCACAGAAAGTGCTATAATCAATTATTGGTTTCTAAAAACCAAGTCAGTTCCACAGAGTTGGTTGGTTAGTAGAAAATAATGTAAAATGAATAACCATCTTTGCAGTTTTCTGAAAATATTTGATACTACCAAAACTATTTGCAGAATACAACCTCTTCTAAATTACTTATTGAATCTTTTAATCTTTTGATTTGTGGATGATTAGAGCCAAGATTGTCTCAGTTGCATGCAAATACACAACACAGTTTCAAAATAACCTTACAGCATCTGGTTCAAACTTACATATAACCAAAGTCAGGGCCAACTGGAGTATAACTGTAAGGTGACAGCATCACTCCATACTGAAAGCTCATGAACTCACCAAGAGATGGAGCTTCACTTGTATCAGACAGAGCAGAGGATTTAGCTCCATAGTCTGACTTTTCTGAGTTGCGGGTCTCGATATAAGCTCGACTAGAATGACTCCCTGGTGCTGCCCTCTTGCCAGCATACTGCGACTTAATAAACCTATATGTTTGAGACAATCATTAGTCCTGAACCACTTACACAATCACATTGCAATGTCTACAGAAGTATGTATGGACTGATATACTTTACAATGACATTATATAATAATGATTTAGTTTTGTGCATAGCACAATAAAATGTGACCTTGCTGTCTTAACGCTGGCTCATACTTCTTACACTTTTAGCAGTTATATAAGAGCCTTTAACAATTCTAAGTGACAAGTATTTTCCGTTTTTAGTGAAATTGGACGTCTTTAGTTTGTAGACTGAAGAGACTAGACCAATATGTGCAATTCAAGTGACGTGGGAAAGAGAGGCATCAATTATTGTATACTGTACCTGTATCCTAAAATTTTAATTTGTGGACTGAAAATAAGGAATGGCAATCCCTATGCTCCAGTGTCATAACTTAATGAAAATGAGTGGAAGGACCCTTCAAAATTTAGCAGGAAAATCTGAAAATTCCCATGTTTAGTCACAGTTTTCACAGAAAAACCTTCAAGTTACACATTTTAAACATTATAAACCAAGAGGGGCATTTTGAAATCGCAATTTCAATGAATATGCACAACATGAACTTGGTAAGTTCTGTGAAGACAGCCTCACAGTATAAGCACAATAAGGATGACAACTACGACGACGACGACGACAACAACAACAACAACAACAACAACAACAACAACAACAACAGCAAAAGTCTAGCATTCCTTTGTTTAGCAATGGTCAACTGCCTGACGACACTACGACATAATGAAACAATGCCATTTATTGTTGCTGTTGTCTACCTCTATTTGTAACTCAGACTGGTTTCCATGCAAACAACAGATTGACATATCAACAAACAATGCCTTACTTACACTAATTAATACAAAAATGACACCAAAGTCTATTACCACAAACATTCTGTCATAATTTTTATGCCAATACAGACTCATATCAGTCAATTTGTAAAACGGTATCACAGCACTGTGAACTGCGAATGAATATGGATTTGAAACAATTTTTGTAAATTAGTAAGTAATAAATATTTTACAACATATTTTAGTATTTATTGTACTATCCAGACATATTTTTGGGCCCCTCTGCATAATGACAGTCCAATTATTGAAAGTGGGCTATTGGGGTCACAATATGGTTGGGATAATTCCAACTGGCAATACAGCCAGATACAATGTCAGTGATTGTGATGTGTCTAACGACATATTAAGAGGTATGACTTTCATTGAAATGGTACATAGTATGGACAGTTAGAATGAAGTAATAGTAACTTTGTACATTTACTTAAGATATGTATGAGATCTCTTTGTTTTACTGTGTATAGTGTCACAGGACAATGAATCGCACCTTGGGTGACCCTTGATGTAGCTGCCCTTATCATCCTCACTACGAGTCTGACTAGCCAGATCAGGATAATCAAAATCAAGATCATCCCTATGGTTGTTGCCACCACCTAGCAAATCAGATGGTAGCTGGTCCAAAACTCCTGATGATGGACTACGACCATTTAAATTCAGATCACCTCCTCTGGGGAAGACAACAAGAGTTATTATGTGTTAAAACAGCATGAACAGTGTTCTTAAAAATTACACTTGAAAAGAAAAGAAAAGGAATGGAAGGAAAAGAAAAGAAAGGAACAGAAAAGAAAGGAAAGGAAAGAAAAGAAAAGAGAAAAGAAAGGAAAAGAAAAGGAATGGTACTTGGAAAATGTATTCCCAGTGCTGGAGTACTGGAATGTTTACTTCTTGTTCTCAAATTTTAAATGCTAATGTTTACTGATTTCAAGCAAAACACTCATATGAGTAAATATGAATAATTCCCATCTCAACAACAGATACACAATTGATCATATTCGATTACAGTGCTGCTGATAAAATATGAACAGGATGTATAGCCTATGTAACAACAGTGAAGAATGATGTTTTAGAGTCACAATTTCAAAAGTAACACTACATTAAAGGAACTAAACAAAACCATCTTTTCAAACTTCAATCAAGACTTTATTTCACATGGGATGACAGGTAAGCCTATGTAGTCCACTAGATTCACAAATAAATGCACAAGGTCTTTGTATAATGTGTTTGTTTTGACTGTTTAATTTCAACCAAAACTGAGAAGGCTTGAATTTTCTTGTTTCCCCATTATCACAGTCATTCACTTTAGAACTACATACCTGCTGTACTTTCGATGGCTGCTTTCTCCTCTTTGAGACACGGACTCTAACTGCTCCTCCAGCAGTGCTTCTGCCTTTGTCATGTACTCCTTGTTGCTAACTGCATTCAGCAACACTGACACATCATTATGGCTGGAATTCACCTTCTCCATTGAGTGGTATCGCTCATTCAGTCTGCTATGCGATAGGCCCAGGCTGTCCAACTTCCGAGGTGTAGGCAACTCCTGCAAATTTGTAACATATTCAAGATCTGAAGTTATCATGTCTGTGTCTAAAGAATATCATCTGGGATGTGCTGTGATGACTTGTACAGCAGTACATTTTTACCATTGTTTCAGATGAAACAGCTGCCTTTACCTTCATGGTATGTCAGTAAGAGTGAATTGTGAAAACTTTAGCAAGAAATTCAAAAGGTTTATTTGGTAAGGCCTCCAGCCTTCTGGGATAGGATGCATCATCACTGTATAACTGGTTCCCAACATTTCATAGCAGTGAATGCAGTGGCACAGTTGGTTGAGGCATTGCACTTCAACCCGGAAGGTTGCAGGTTTGTTTCCTGCCAGTATCACTGGAATTTTTCACTGACATAATCCTTCTGGCTGCACTATGGCTCTGGGGTTGACACCACCTCTAACGGAAATGAGTACCAGGAATATTTACTGGGGGATAAAGGCAGCCAGTGCATAGGGCTGACAACCTTACCACATTCATGTGCCAGCTGTCTTGAAATCTGGGAGCCTCAACCTCCTGGAACCCTAAGGGCCTGTCCAGGTCTGTACAGGGATTTTACCTATAACATTTCATAGGAATATACTCTTTTCATTTTCAAGGTTCTAGAGATCCAATGAGAAGGTCAGGACGGGTTTGAAGAAGGAAATTACTAAGTATAATACTCTATTTCCTCTCCCAGTCCTGCTCTGGACATCTGGAGAACTGAAATAATGGCACTAAATTCCTTCAAAATGTCAGGAACCAACTACCCAGTTATATGGCATATTATCCCAGAAAAAATGGAAGCCTCAAACATACCAAGATTATAAAAAACCCATGACTCCATCATTTTTATTACAATACTGTCCTGCAATCTGGTTACAACGCATGAAATAGACTTCAGTTTTCTCTACATTTTCTTCTAGGCTAACTTCCATACTAGCATCAACTACAAGTTCTGTGTATTTACATTTTGCCCAGCAAATTAACTGTGACAAAATAAATTAAACACTGTGTGTCTAATTCCATTCCACTCTGAAGGAGGGAGATGTAGGTTCCTAAAATCATTGGTAAATTTCTACCAAACTGCATGACATAATGTCTCAGAAGCCAGTATGCACTACCACGTTTACAATTTAACCATATTTCATCATGCAATGTAATAAAAATGGAGATGGCAAGAATATGCTTCTTCGGAGCATTTTCAGGGTATAAAATAAAGCAATATAAATATAATATGGGTACTGCAGAACTGAGAATAACAGACAACCATGAACTACCAAAATCAGTGGCCAGAATTTCTGATAAGGAACACCTACAAACCACGTCCAGAACCCCTTTTCCTTATGTTTATCTTATGTTTATTACACCGTGCATCATCTTGATAATCTTGATAGTTGAATAAAAAGAGACCAACTTGATATCACTTGCTTTTTTATTTCATTATTTACTGCTCAACATGTTTCGGATGTTAATATATCCATCCTCAGGAGCTTGCAACTTATTTCATGAGTTAATGCATGGGTTGTATTGTTCTGGTTCGATGTGTGTTTTCCTTATATACCACTGAATGCAGAAGAACAGATGTCGCACACATGACAAAACATGGCAAAAAAGATTATTGTAACCAGTAATGGCTAAGAGATTAACCCCTTAGAGCCTAGTGTGTGTGATATGTAGGCCTACTACTGGTGTAACTCACAAAACTCTGCACTCTGCCCACACACAGCTTTCATGTTGCATAAGATCCTCACAATAAACAACTCCTCTTTCTATCCACATTGTTCGGCAGTTTTGACTAAAGCAAGCAAACTGTGTTCTCTGTGATGTACAAACTGACTCGTTGTACAGATGTGGATAAATTTCAGTCTTTAGAACAACTGACCGACTCCAGGAGGTTGTCAAGACTCCGACTGCGTCCCTTGTCTTCAAAGTATCTGTCATTGAGAGCTGATTTGCGTGACAGAGCCTTCTCCACTGTATGGTCTCGTGACTGTGACCTCACCCTCTCGTTTTTGTTGCTTTCACCCCATTGGTTAACATCTTTCATTATTTCATGAGACACTTTTCTTGCCTGAAAGAGAACATACGAGTCTTACTACAACACTTCTAGTTCCCAAATCTGGATAAATCATCAAATTAATTAAAACAATGTGATACCCAAAGACCAACACTACCATTATTAAGTGTGCCACTTGACACAATTCTGACCCAGTTCCATCCATCTCTGATCCACATACTCTATCTCAACAAGATCTAACTTTTTTTGTCCTCCCAACTTGACACAGCTTCTCAAATAGCCTCTTCCCTCCAGGTTTCCTTACTAAAATTTTGTGAGCATTGCTCACCTGTCTCAAATGTGCTAATGTGCCACTCACTGCATCACCTTATACTTTATCACCTAATAAAATTTGGTCCAGGACCCACACTGAAATCCTTACTAACCCTTCAATGCCAACTTCTGTGCAGTATATGGTCTTTAATGCCTCACAAGTATTCAGCGTCTGTGCATTATACTATATGTGTGCATAGTAGAATACCCCAAATTTAAAACCCATATACTGGGAACTACTTGGAATGCAAACCGCAGTGTTACTGCAGGGTTAATTTTAAAATTATATTTCCAGTGTTGTCCCATTACATGTTTCAAGACTTCTGGCTTATTTTTCATGCTACAAGAAAGGGTAAGGAGTAAACTTGTGGGTCTTACAAAATAGCTTCTGAAGTTATAAATCTAAGTACCCTCATGTGTTTCAAGATTTTCAGCTTATCTCCTTGTGCTACAAGGACAGAAAAGTTGTGAGTCCTGTTCATGAACCTGTATATCACACAAAATAACTCCTAGTCTCACTCACACACTGACATGAATTCAACACAGCATGGAATTTGAACAGCTGAGGGATGTTCCCTCACTCCAGCAGTTAGAACATAAGAGCCAAATAAACTTCCATGGGCTAAATACTAGCATATTATGTAGTGACATAACTTACTGTCTTCAGCAGTAAAATAAATTTATATATAATTTCAAAGTAAGTATATGATATAACATGTCATACAAACACAGCAATTCTAGCTTCAAGTAAATAGCAACCTGTTGACAAAATTCACTCACAGGCTGCTTAACAACAGGCGGTTCAGGTGGTGGAACTACTGGTCTACGTGGAGATGATGGAGCAGGTACATCTGACTCTATTTCCACTTCTGCTCCTACTGTTGGTGAGGAAGAGGCCTGTTTGTTTGAAAAAAAAAGTTCACATTTAACACAAATCTTTCTCTTACTCAGTTAACCTGTTCTCTCACACACAGCGACACCTAACCAGGCCTATTTCTATTAGACAAAGAACAAAACATTAACCTGGAACACAGTTGAACTTATTTCTTTATATCTCTAACATGTACAACAGGGGTGTCCAAAACACAGCCCACAAGGTTGTATCACATGGCCCACAGCTACAGTTATAATTATATACTTATACCACAAAAAATTTCACAATAATTTGAGTGCTTAGGTATATCACTGACTGTGATTTTTACATGTGCAGCCTGCAAATCATCCCACAATAATGACTGTGGCCCTCTGCCAGAAACAATTGGACACTCCTGATATACAGTTTCCACAGGATACATTACTAGCCGGAACCAAAGATTACTTCTCCAAACTTTCTACACTTATGAAACACAAAAAACATCAAGGACAACTTTACCATCAACTGAACTTAACTCACCATGTTTTATCTACTCCTGAGATATATTCAAGGGATTTCTTCATTTTAAGGCTTTCCAACATAACTTTCCCTTTAAAATATTGAATTATCTTCATGAAATGTTCAAATTAATGACTTCCTCAATCAGACACTCCTCCTGCCCCTTTGACTGTATTACTATGTCTGGCATCAAGCAGAAGTTGTAAAAAAGGAATAGAAAGAGGATGATAAGAGTGCATAAGGCATCCAAAGTACAGAAACAATAAGTGAAGCAAGAGCAAACAGACATATCAACAACAAACACAAGTAACAAACAGAAGAATATGACAACACAGGAGCAAAAAAGGAAAAGAAAAGATAAAATCTAAACTGTAGAAAATAAATAATTTTAATGTCATTTTAACTGTCACGTTTGCAAGTCACAGTGGTCATGGAATAGATAACTGTTGCCTATCAGTAAATACAAGCATCACTGAGCAGGTTGGTTTAGTGTACATGCTCTACTTCTATTAAGAAGGTACCCAGTGTGAATCTTGGCTATACACCAGCTACCCTGATTCCAAGCAAATGCCAGAATAGCGCCTGTATTAGTCCAAAACTGCTTCCTTCCAAATACTCTGTGGTTCATCATTCACCAGGCATCCTACCAATGACACTATGTACTACAGTTCAAAAATACAAACAGGTAGCAATATCAGACACTTGTCACTGACTGACTTGGAAATCGAACGAGGCATCTGCATTGAGGGACATACAATAATTGATAAAAAATACATTTTGTAGAACCATGAGCAGGAATAAAATTATCATTATAGTCACGCTAATATCCGAGTGTCAAACATTCTGCATATGCATAAATAATGACATGCATTCTTCAAGATTTCTGAAGCAATTTAACAAAATCTGCATGAATTAATGGTAAATAATCAAATCAAAATCTCTCTCCAACTTATATGGTCTTATTTCAAAAAGTCACAACACAGTTTCACATTGCAAGTTCAGTAAAAAAAAAGCCACTGACACATATACACACCTTATTGTTGTGACGTCTTGAACTTCTGCTATTTCCACCTGACTGGAGAAAATTGCTTCTACATGCTGGGAATGCTGGTGCCAGTTCCATCTCTGCTATCAAGTCTAGCACATAGTCCAGACCATTGATCTCCCTAACCAAAGGATCTGCAGAACTGTCTACATTGTCAGTGCCTGTTAAGAGACTAAGGGTCCAGCCCGAGGTCTCAGCAATACCTCGTTCCCGAACAGCTCGACCTGCAAGCTCCTCTGCACCACTCCATGAATCTACAGGTACAGTGACCATCTCACCTGTAACATACACACAGTAATAAAAAAATGTCACACAATATACAGCTGCAGCCACCTTCCAAGTTCAACAGACAGCAAATTTAAAAAAGAAATAAAACTTACATTATAATAATTACATTTCTGAGAACCAACCATGATTATACTCAGGTCTAGGACTTTCTTGGAACCACTACAAAAATAAACTTGGGGGCTGTACTTATGTGCAGTCCTCAGCTTATTCAGGTTGTGCGATGTAAGAACTTACATACAAAATATCTCCAATAAAAACCTGAAATACAAACCAGCCTTGCTGGGTGCACCCAAACAGTGGATACCCATGCAGCTCCTTAGATTTCGGTACCTTTAAACTGATTCTATACTCATGACTATTTAGTGTGTCTACTTGGTATACCTCAGAATATACTAATTTGAAATTTATTTTGTTTGCACTCTTATGTTCCAACTATTAAATGTCTTTGACTGTACAGATGCTTACACCTCTTCAAAGAATGTAAGCTGAGGAGACAATAAACCTCTTTTTGAGGTAAAGTAAACCAATCAAGGATGAAGATGATCGTGATTTATGCGTACGAGTTAAATAATTCAGTCTGAATGGCTAGTCTGTAATAGAAAAATGATGACATGAAAGGATTCAAATGTATAAAAATCTAACACCTATTAAATAAAAAGGTAAAAGGTAAAGTGATCCCATTATAGGCCCAGTGTGGCCCAGAGTGGTATAGCTCTACTCTTCCATGACCGCGGCACTAGAAGGGGGTGAGTGGTCAGCAGCATGCCCTGGCCGCACTTTACCCCCAGGAACAACCCAGTACCCATTTTAAAGGAGGCTGGGTGGGCCTCAGGGCCGGTCTGGGTGGGCAGAAAATCTCGTCCCCACCAGGATTCGATCCTGGACCGTCCAACCCGTAGTCAGTCATTATACTGACTGAGCTACCCGGTCCAATAACACCTATTAAATATGGCCTGAAAATGCCAAAAGAGTAAAAGGGAACACTTCTTGCACAAATGAAAACACCACTGCCACATTTTCTTCCCCTTTATCCTGATAACTGCAGACAGATACGCCCATTTGCAGTTATGCTCCTCCACTCTTCCTGCAGGTTACATTCTCAAACCCTGTTTCTTTAGCATCCATTTTAACATTACACTTTCATTTATGCATAGGTCAAAGCTATGGTTGAACATACAGGTAAGTAATACAGAAATTACTAAATGTCAATATAATGACTGTAAAGTATAAGTGTCATCATATTCACTGCCTGATGGACTAACCTGTTTCAAGAGTTATTATTCAGCCCTGTGATTTAATTTTAAATCATTCTCCATGCAATAGCTATGTTTATGTCACTAACTTTGAACTTTCACAACAAAGAGAAATAAAAATGCAAACAGACTTACAGATTGTTTTAAGACAATGGAAATTATGACCAAAGTATCAGTAGTAAGGACTCACCATCTGCAAAGTATATTTGTAGTGCCATATTGACTCGTTTACGATTTGCTCGCCATTCCAGCAGGCAAGGTGGGTAGTTGCGTGCCAGCTGCCACTCAATTCGAGATGACTGAAGTAGTTTGCGTTGGCATACAGCCTTGTAGCCATTGTACCCATGATCTGACACATATCTATTCAAAGTAATGAAAAAATCTGAAAATACTGAAGTATTTGCTTCATCCAACTAAATTTTAATGTCAGATTCATGAATTTCATTGCATAAAATAGCTATCTTCATAAGATAATGAAAATATTTTGTACAAAATTATTCAGAAATACTAGCTAGGTAAGTAAATGCTAAAAAGAAGCTTTATAAAGCTCTATGGAATGTAATATTATGTATCAGGTATCTTAAAATTTAAAAAATTCCAAGAACATCATACTTTTCTTCACTGTAAAATATGGCACAGTGTAAAATACATTTTGCATTTTATTTTATGGCCAAATACTTCAGTAAAATAAGTTACAATGAAACATGTACAGTTATAATTAAAGTGTGGACCTTACTTCAAGAGGTATTTGTATAGAGTTTTCGATGGTGGAAAAGCTGAGAGACAGTTGGCCATTAGTAGCCAGCCACGTTCATTGTTTGCATCATTATCATTATTCCAAGTCTGGTTGCACAGCTGACATAGAACCTCATCCCGCAGTTTCTCATTAACAATACCCTGTTGAAACACAGTAAAATGGTATATTAGACACATCTCACTTCCATTAAAGTTTAAGCTGTCTTTACATTCCTGTACTACTATAACAGAACAAACCAAGTAATACTAGAAAACAGATTACTGTTCATGTGGCTTTCAAACTCACATAGCCACATATCAGATTAGCAAAAAAGTTAGAAAATGTCCACAGGGTGCAACACTTCTGACACATCCAGTGGGTTATTCTTCTTCAATTCTAATTTCAAGAATCACTTCAACAAACCAGTTTTACACCAACACATATTATAAGATTTATATGCATTTTAGCAACAGCATTTCAGTCATGAACTTTGTAAACTGATCACATTCAGTTGTAATTTTGTGACTAAAATGCTGACAAAACTTACAGTCTGTGCGTTGGGTGAAACTATGAAGTTGTTTTATTCTACAGCATACCTGTGAAAAGAAGTAGTTGCTTTTTGCAACTGTTTTGTGAATACACATAAAAATGCATATAACAATATAGAAGATAAATGTGTGACCAAAGTACTGTATGCCATATTGATTTTGCGTTAGGTCAATGACCCAAAATATTTTCTAACTGGAATATGAAGAATTTTGATGAAAATGTGTTAACACATTCACACCATAATCGAAAGCCCCAGAAACTCTGGAAAAGAAAATTATGTAAATGGTTGTTATTACTGTGTGTGTGTTATTCATGTCTCCAGGAGGTGGGATGTGGGTATATGGACTGGATTGGGCTGGCCCAGGATAGAGAGAGGTGGCAGACGCTTGTGATTGCGGTAATGAACCTTCGGGTTCCATGAAATGCGGGGAATTTCTTGACTAGCTACAAACCAGTTAGCTTCTCAAGAAGTGTGTTAATCATGAAAACTACAGCAGACTCTGGCATTTTGAACCAGATGTTTTGTGTCATCTGTGGATGACATCTAGGGTAAAAGGGTTAATGAAAGTTAACAATTAACCTATGAATTAGAACCAAAGAAATAAAAACAAATTAAAGTTAATGTGCCTGATAAGAAGCAATAAGAGATATTTTTAAGGAACATGATCACTCATTGCACCGATACTCTACCTTATTGACAATGTAGTCTCCAAGGGCAATTTCTTTCTTCCCACTCAAGTTATTATCATTCATGAAACGCAGAATCAGTTTAAATAGGGCTAATGAGTCCTGATAATCCATATCCTTGGACTTAGCTAGGAAAGGTGTTTTAATTGGCTCACGTTTCATCCCCCAGAGATGTGACTGCAAACACACAATTTTTTTTTTATACTGAGCTAAAAATCATAATCTGAACAAAGTTCAGACACTTTAACAAATACATTTCCTAACTTAGGAATAAAATTCAAATTCAAAGGTGACAACTGGTTAAATAATGGATCAAACATTCCACAAAAATACCAATATATTTATGACTGCATATACAATATTTCCACTTCTTTTAACATACAGGCTCCCAATACTGTTAGACCTAAACAACATCAGCTTCGCTCTTCAACTACTTTCTTCTCATAACAGAGTCCCCATCATTGCACAAACAGGAGGCTGTAACTATATGTGTGTTGTACACACTTACCTAATCTCAAAATACACAAGAGTTTGTAAAAATATGATCAAACATGGTACATAATGTGCCAAAATCCTTTAATTAAAACACCTTCAGATTCTGATAATTTTTAATTATCGATGTGAATAAACTAACCTTGAAATAAATATTTGTGAATTTTGTGAATGCATGAGAGTCAATATCATGGGGTAGATGATGAAGATGATGAGGTTCTGAATCAGAATGTCCTGCAACACCTCCAACAACTTTTACTAGATGGCGTTCTGAGTGAACTGGCTGCCAGTCTGGAATACACAAATACAGAAGCACACAAATGTTGTGTAATAATGCTGACAAAATCAAACAAATTAATGAATATTTATTAGATCTATTGATAGAAAACTCTTACTTTATAACTGTTATAGCTTCCTGATGTTTCACAATTTAAATATTTTATTTCCAAATTATATAATAAATCACTATAAGTTCCTACAATTCCGCTTCCTCCTAATGTTACTGTCCCAACGTTCCTTCTCTATGGAACATGATATTTAATAGGCAAGCGAGATAAGGCTGCAGTCTGTGTGTATTCTTCATACCAGAGACAACAGTACACTACAGTACAATTACTTTGTAAAATATTCCCCAAAAAATTTCACTGTCCATATGTAACAGATGATGTTAAAGAAAAAATGAATTTCCATTTCTCATATTAAAAACATCTAGCTGTGTCTTCTTAGCAGCAGTGTACTGTTACAGACTAACAACTGGAAAAGTACACTGCAAATATAATATTTTAAATTTTATTTCCATCTGTACATCTGCCCACCGACAATTAAAAACTCATATACTAAAACTTCATCTGAAATAATTCAATGAAAGAAATTGAGACTTCTTTTTTACTCTAAAGTTTGTAAAGTTACATGGATACCTGTCATGGTTTACAGGTTTTGACTTCCAGTGAATAAATCAGATTATAGGTAACACACTGAGTTCCGTAACAACAGACAGGCATTCTGGTAATGAGTTTTATCTTATATATTTTATCTCTGTCTGTGTTCAACTAGTGGTTTTTCATACAAGCGTCATTCTATCTGTTATTAACAACCCTTCTGTTCACTTTACCGCTATTTTGTACATAATCACAAACATACTTAAGAAAAAAAATTTAATGACAGTTCTACGCAGCCAGCAGAATGACCTTAAACGTCATTCATCCCACCATTCCTTCCACCCAGTGTTTACTGCATTACTGGAGCCTCTCATCCCCATCCACAAAAGTTGGGGATTCAGTCACTCAAGATGTGGGTTTATGTGGCATCTTAACTGACACAGTGACAGTGAGATGATGATGATGATGATTAAGCTAGTATGGTAGAAAAGAGGCTGTGACCCTGCAACCACGTGGTTGTATTCAGTTACAGGGTGTAATAACAGCAGTGTTTTACTGGTAACACTTGGAGTGTGATGTCCAGTGTGCTCCCTGGTTTCAGTTTTTGGTCTGCACTACAGGATAGATTGCAGGGTCTGGTGTCCTGATCTGTAGTTCATACATAGGCACTACCCTGTTTGCAATGTTTCACAAGATTGCATGATGATACTTTTTAATCAATAGGCCATATCTGATGACAATTTTTCCTTTTCATATTCAATTTTTGAACAGCTGGTTTCAGTAGTATTTGGTCGCTGGTTAATAGGCCATGTAACGTTGTAGGGTTAAAGCATTACAGACCCCCTTTCTCTTGCTAGACCCAGTAAGAGTTACGTGCAGTGTGCGTGCAATATGAACATGAAATCAATACTTGCCATCAAGCTTGCTAAAGATAAAGGCCAATTCAGCTGGTATCTCCAGATGGTTGACACCAGCCACTGCACGTGAAGCTCTTTCCTGCTCTTCCCGCTGGGCCTTCACCTTTGCTCGTTCCCGGGCAAGCTTTTCTACTTCTGCCCGACGTTTCAGTTCCTCCTGATGACAATAAAATATGTTGGGTAGTTAAGTAAAGAACTGCAAGCTGATGAAATACATGTCTCCACAGCCATTCAGTCTTTGTGTTCTGCTAAATAAATTTCCAATTATATATTACTGCATCTCCATTTTCCTCTCTATGCAGCTATCTCTTTATGCAAATGTGTGCACATGTTAACAGTTAATATCTGATCAACTAGCCAAAAAATTATGTGTATTTTATTGAACTCTATGTTTCATACATGCACTCACAACAATCCACAGTTCAGTAACAAATAAGTATGGTAATTCCTTGTCTTTACTCTCCCCTCAAGACTAACACCAGGAGTCCTCACAGCTGTATTCTCATAAACATGTAAATGAGTACAGGGTTTAGCACATTAAAAGATTTTTTAAACTCCAATTAAATTTAAATTGTAACTAATATCACTGGAAATGGACCAAGAATTTGTACATTACTAAATCACAAATGAACATCCCAGTTGTTTAGAAAGTACTGTACCACAAAAAGGAACTAATCACCTTAAAATTTTCTTTTGTTACTAAAACTGCAGGATAGATCTGTCACTATAGTGACTAAGCTACGGGCTGAACATCTGAAATATATGATTGAATTCCTGGCAATTCTCCAACACATCCAGCACGGTTTTGGGGCTCACACTGCTTCCAATTAAATGGGTGCAAGGATTACCTTCGCCAGGAGTATACTAGCTGAGGTGTAAGTTGTCCACACACCAACATCTAGCGCTGAGGTTTGGAAAAAGTGAAGATAAAACTCACTCTCTCATATGCTTTCATGACATGCACAGGAACAGCTTTAACCCTATTGGTCCTATGCTTTCTTGGTTAATTTATAATAAACATGTCAAGGGATATGTGCAACTTAACCTCGTGTAACTTAATATAATCTAACTCTCTTCCACATTTTGCCTGTTGTCCAGTGAATCCCAAAAACAAGAGGCAGAGCAATAACTGATTCTTATATATATATATATATATATAAATTTACCAATGACTTGTGGTGACTCCATACACTGGTGTTACTTCTTCTCATCATGCACAGTTATCCTTTTGTTTGTTTCTCTACAACCTATGCAGTCAATAAATCTTATTAACTGACCCCAGAATGGATTAGACATACAAATTCAAGAAAATTGTGCTTCAATGAAACTTCAGTTTACCAGAAGCATTTCATTCACACAAAAAAAAAGCATTAAAATATCCATTATCAAAGGGCTAAACACTCCAAATAATACAAACCACATGCAAAAATTCACATTAATTTGTGTTATATGCAATCATAGTAACCAAATTCAATGTTTCAACTGACATATTCATAACTGCACAACACTCAACTCACCTTGAGTTCCAAGTAGCGCTTCCTCTGTCTCATGGCCCTGAAGTTAGCTTGAGCTCTCACTACACCTGTTCTCACAGCATGGTACCTCTTGCGGGCTGCCCAACCTCTCATGTGGGCTTGCAGCGTGAGTGCAGCCTTGTGTGTAGCACGATATCTCCGACGTGCCAGATAACCCCTTACTGTCTTCTGCATCATGATAGCTGCAGCTCGTACTACTCTGGCACGTTCACGTTCTAGTTCCCGCTCTAACCATTCCCTGAGAAAGACTCTTGTAGTGCCAAGTTGATAGTCACCATTTGCTTCAGCTTCAGGACAGCATGTGGATAGGATCACACGACACAGTTCCCTGTTGTCACACAGCACAACCAACTGATGTTCAGCCAAGGTTTCCCAGTTTAACGGTGCAATAGTAATGTCATGAAAAATATTTTATAAACAAATTCTAGGAAATGCATGTGTGTGACATAAACTTTGAATAAACAGATAATTACATATTTCTCTTTAACTTCTCATAATCCTTGACACTATACATAAAATACATAAACTTCATACTTTACCTATTTGGAGTCCCTCTTGTGAGACCACCTGCTCGTTGAGGTAATAAGTAACGAAACCTTTCCACAAACTGAGAGAAGCGTAACCGCACAGGGTAGCCCATCTTGCGAATGCGGATCGTTTCCAGCATTCCTGTGTAACGTAACTGTTCTAGAACTATTGGCATATCAAACTTCATTGGTGCCTTGTCTGAATTGGGCTTGATGCAACGAACAAACCACGGATTGCACCTACAAAACACAAAAAATCCATAATAATGAAAACTGGTGAAAAGATTAAATGAACAAGATCTGAAGGCACTCATACCTGATGAGACGCATTTCAGATTGTGAAGAATCACACACAGTTCATGCGAACCAAGTAATTTACACTTTGGTAGCAACACTCCAAGATTCAACACCACTAATATCACATGCCACCATAAATACGATCCTAAGCCTGTTCATTCCACCTCTTATCCTTACAAGTTACATTATCCTGTCTTATTCATAGTCTTTCTCGACACTTTGTAAAAGGCTTACCCATAACACATATGTTCATATTCTTTTGCCTCCCATCTTAGCTACATGCCCTGTTCATGACAGTTCCTAGCTTTCACTATCCTAATAATGTTATTTGACCTCCACAAGTCACAAAGGTTCTTCTTATGTTATACCCCAACTGCTCCCTGCATTATTCTTAGGTCCAAACACTTTTTTGAGCAATCCATATTCAAGAATGTGTACTTTATCCCAGGGGTCCAGCTAGAGATGTATCCTATCTTAGCCTGTGTCTATGAGATACAATCTCAGAATAGGCCAGAGAAATATGTGAGTATCAGTTCCGACAGCCAGGTGGCCTTGAAAGCCCTTAAGGCCGTCAGAACAACGTCCCCTTTGGTTCACCAGTGCCAAAAGATGTTGAATGATATCTCTATCCAGCATGCGGTGGGCCTTTTTTGGGTCCCCGGACATGCCGGAATATGGGGTAGTGAAATCACCGATGGGCTTGTAAGGGGCGGCACTGCTCTGAGGTTTCTCGGACCCAAGCCGGCCCTGGGGGTCTCTAGGCGAAATTTACAAATGAGGCTCGGTCGCTGGCTGGTTAACCAGCATGGGCCCCAATGGCAAGATTTTGGTGATAACCAAAGGCAGGCTCACGAGTTTATCTCGGGACCTAGTCTGGGCACCAGGGCAAAATTTATGGCCTTTAATAGGACTCAATCCAGGGCCGTAACTGGCCTTCTCACGGGTCATAACACCCTGAGGAGACATCTCCACCTACTAGGGCTGCTTGACAGCCCGCTGTGTAGAAAGTGCGGGGTGGGAGAGGAAACTTCGGCTCACATTTTATGTGAGTGCGAGGCTCTGGCATCACTCAGGCATGCGTACCTGGGCTCCTTCTTTTTGGAGCCTGAGGATAATAGGAGTTTAGGTTTGGGGGCCACCTGGAGCTATAGCAAGGCTGTGGAGCTCCCATGATTCGATATGGGGCACAAAGGGCCCGTCTTGTAGCCTTAGGCCTTACTAGGTGCATCGGGGCTGAGAGGCCCCGAACCCAAATGCAAATCAATTAATCAATCAATAAATTATCCCAGGGGCACAAAATTCCTAGGTAGCAGGTCACCTGGAAAATTTTATTTTGCAAAAATTGAACTTGCCTCATATGACCCTTCTAGTGACTAAATTCTGAGGTAGTTCCCAGATTTCTAACTTAATTGAATACATCCAAGAAAATCTTCAAACCTCTGCTTTATGCTGTTCCTTCAAAGTAACAGACAGTAATTCATACTCATTCAGACAAATGGCAATATTATTTATTGTACATGCTGGCAATCAACATTTTGAAATAAACGTGATACAAGGTGAGTTCTTTGTGATCAAATCATGGTATCTCTTTTGGATTTTGAGTGAAGGGGAGATCATATCAGTCATGAACATAACAAATGATAAACTTGTGGACAGCCAACAAAAGCTAGTCCAGCTTGGGAGTCAGGTGCAGGGTTAAAAACCTTTAATTTTGAACCTTCCTGTGATAAAACTTCTGGGAATTGGAACAGTTTTTTGTAATTACCTGCACAGAAACTGAAGACGAAAATATCAATAGTGCATTCTGTCACTATTAGAAACAATACACGTGACCATATCTTCCAACATATTTCAGAAAACTTTCAACAAGAACAATGGTTTAAGTTAAAACTAAATTTCGGTAAATCCAAACATCCTGTGTATTGTACTCTCAAGAAAATAAATATGCTTTACCTCATTTGATATGCATGATCAATGCTCTTTACAAGCCCAAACACAACTTACTTGGACATAGATTCCAGTAAGTGTTGCAGTGAGTCATGGAAGCGAGCAGCAACTGTAGGTGTGCGAGGTTTCATTGTCACAAAACGTCCATTGGCCTTATTGATTGTCTTAGCTGCTTCGTGGCTTGATCGAACATGCTGGAACATCTTGCTCACCATCTGTTATAAATAAAAGTTCCAACTCTACAAGAACTGGCAGGATGTCATTCTGCCGACCAGTCTTATTATCACACTACATTAATTTAATGTCTCTAAACCCATATACCCACAAATGTTCACTCTTGATATTCTTTTTCTAACTTTTCTCAGGATAAGCTAAGAATATATGGGAGGATAATATTAAAATGCACTTCAAATAAACTGGATGGGAGGTTTTGGACTGGATTCATCTGGCTCAAGATAGGATGCAGTGGCAGGCTCTTGTGAAAAAGGTAATGAATCTTGGGGTTTCAAAAATACAAAGAATTTCACAAACTGCTGAGGAACTACTAGTCGCTGGTTAAGTCTGAATGTTGTTTATTCAAATACATTGGCATCTCAATTTAAAATTCATCATCTTGCTAATTACAAGTACTTACAAGCTGGAAACACAAAGACATATTTATCAAAATCGTGTGTAACTATTCTGTTGAATCGTCAGCAAGAACAGAGGAATGCCATAAAAACCTGTCAGAATAAGACAAGACTGAAGGGTTGTGACAAATGTTTATTAAATGACATACTGGAAATGTTCCATTGACTTAGTGAAGATTGTTAGAACATTTTCTGAATATAAGGCACTAAATTGTGATGTCTGGACACATACATAAATAGGACAATAATGTACAATATAATTTGCACTGCTCATAAATATAACATAGCTATTTCCAAGTGTTTGAAGTGTCACGTATTTAACATACTATAAGCAATTGTAATACAGTTCAGTCCTTGCATTTCTTTCTACATTTATTTCTAAATCAGTCACTTTACAGGTTGTCAAAGATATGCATTTATCCTCCACAATTTTGTGTCCATGTGATGAGTACAATGAAATCAATCTTTTTGGAACATCCAGTATCAATTATTCAAAATTTCTTTAATCCTCATCCCTACAAATGAACTAAGAACAATGAAGATAAAGTATCTGAGTGTCTCAAAAATTCACAGTAATGGGACTGTTCAATGGTCCTTAAAAACAAAGATTTAAATGTACCTAATTTATCTTCTCTCTCACAGAAGAGACTCATTACTGACTGCAGTACAAGTATACACTACTACTAACTGCAGCAGAGTCTTCCTTGAGAATCTAACAGACGCTCAGCTGTTTAAGAAATACCCCACCTCTTAGGGAACCTAAGTTCTATTGCAGTGTTCACAACAGTGTGCCATTTGGCCCTATCATAAAAGGTTCACCATAGAACAGGCCATGAAAGCTCAGAGGGGGAGCAGAGGTATAGCTCTACTCTTTCTTTAACCTCAGCACTAGATGTGGGGTGGGTGGTTGAAACCACACCCAGGATGCTTTACCCCTGAGAAACAGAACTACTACCCATGGTACAGGAAGCTAGGTGGGCCACAGGGCCAGTCAGGGCAGGTGTGGAATATCTCACCTCCATGGGGATTTGATCCCCAGCCCATCCAGCCCATAGGAAGTCACTATACTCGACTACAATATCCTGTTCCCCTCTTGGCCCTATCCTAAGCCAGACACGTGCAGTCTACATTCTCACAACTAATTTCTTTAAGATCATTTTTAATATCTATGTCCATCAGTGACTAAGTCCCATAAGCGGTAATTGGTCTTTATATTTTCCTACTAAAAGCCGTATTTATTTTTCACTGCGCACATGACCCTACATCTCCCACCTTCCACCCAAGTCAGGTCCTCTTTTTTATTTGATCATTCTAACAGCATATGGCAAAAGTACACATCAGCTAATTATCATTAGTCAGTTATTCTCATCTCCTGTTACTATTTCTTTCTTAGGTCCAAATATTTTCATCACCTCTTTACTCGGAAACACCCTCAGTCACAAATCTTCATTCATGGTGAGGGGGGTATGGTGGGGGGGAGATAATAAGCTTCAAACGTACACAAAACAATAAGCAGTAAAATTTGAGGGTAACTCAATGCCACCCTTGACCCATCTGACCTCATGAATTCAAACTAAATGTAAAAGTTGCTCCTGTTAATATTATAAAGGCTAAAAGATGTGCATGTACAGATCCACTCACTTTTGACTTTAGCACACTGTTGTGAGCGATTAGTTTCATAAACCAGCCACTTTAGAGCTGAAGGAAGAGCCACTGGTACCCACTGAATGGAAGACTGAGTAAGTCCCAGAGCCAGTCTCAGTGTTTTAAAGAACAGAAAATCTTTTGCCCTGCTGGGATTCAAACCACAGACCTTTGGACATTGAGCCCATAACCTAATTGCTATGCTGGCTACACTGTCTGCCTCCCATAACTAAATGTAAATAGTGTGTATAGAAGTACATGCAAGTTTTTACTAACCTGAATTTTACTGCTTATAAGCAAGTCAACAACGTCCTGCCTCAGAGTGTCCCTGTTCTTGTCTAGAAAGCCATCAACACTGTACCACACCTGTCCTGCATAATGCTTGACAGCAAACTCCATACTGGACATGCGAGGTCTAGAATACAGTTCATCCAGTGCATGGTTATAATGACACTTTTCAAGGAATGACAGATCTGTTGCTTTGGGGAAGTTTGATTCATCATCTAACAGGTGCAGAATACCCACTGGCTTCTTGGCAATTAGATGAATCACAGGTAGATTATCCTGCAAGGCAGTAAGAGAATTTCAGACTGTATATAAGTGCAGCACTTTATTAGACAGCCTGAAAGGCTGAATATTCATCTCTTCACAAATGCTACCTTGTCAGACAAAACATATGTACAACTTGCTATATAAAAAAACTTCCTTACAATGAAATATTAAATGTCTGTTTGCATCAAACAGAACCCCTCTTCGCACACTACCACAGACTATTGTACAACTGTCAGTCAAACAACCAAACCAGCAGGAAACTAATGGTCTCAATATTTACTTTATTACAATATGTTTCCGTCAACAAAACTAACATTTAAAGTATACTTTAAAGTATACTTTAAATGTTAGTTGTGTTGACAGAAACATATTGTAATAAAGTAAATATTCAAATAACACAACGGGATGACTTCATTCAAACTAATGGTTTCAGTTGAGAACCACTCGAAATGTTGACTTTCACAACACTAACAAGCTTTTTAACAGTCCATCTATGAAAAACTGGCATGCTGGAATGCTACACCTTACAATGCATAGACCAATTTTAAATTGGGCTCTTAGTTTGCAAGCTCGAGGTTTTATTATGTTTTTCTAGGCAATCAGTTTCCAACATTTTGAATGAACACAGTGCCTTCAAATTCTAAGAACTCTAAGACACTTGAAGATACCTTATATTCCTTCAAAATGTCAGTATCCAATTCCCCAGTGACATGGCATTATATCCCAGAAGAAAAAAGTCCTCTACTCTTACTTTTTTGGAAACATGTCACAGACATAATTTTTAGTATTTCTCTCTCTTTCTCTCCAACTCAGCCTCTAAATATGTTGATGACATATGACATGTCTTGACTAACAGAAATATATATACAATACACTGAATAGTTTGTGATGCAAAAATGGACTATGCAATGTTCAAGCACTGCTAGCCTAAATTACACAACAATTAAAAGTACTTACTATATAGCTAATGGTTTGCCACTCAATTTTCTCCTTGGCATACTCCTGCTGTTCCAACTTAAAAATATGCTTGTTGAAGTAGAATTGGAGATTTTCATTAGCATAATTTATACAGAGTTGCTCAAAGCTGTTTTCCTGCAATAAGCAACATAGCTATATTCTACTTAACAGATGGTGACAACTAAATCATTCACTTTAACACATCAATTCTCATAGAAACATCCAAATGTGATTAAAATCTTTTACAATGTAGGTGTCTTTTTTAAGTCTCATCATAAAAAGTGAACTGGAACAGTACTGGTATTTTACTTTCTTTATATAGCTACAATTTTCAGCCATAAACTTCACATACACACACACACACACACACACACACACACACACACACATATATATATATATATATATATATATGAAAGACTTGGTTATGGCCTGATATAATATATTATTAAATTGTGTGAAAAGGCCGAGATCTCAGATTGAATAACCAGTAATTACGGTTGTAAATTTTACCTTTTATTCACTTATTGAGCCTGATCATTGGCTCCATCACTAGCCAAAATATGAATGAGTAGCTAATTTCTAGACTTTTAAATATAAAGTTCTGTTTGATGGTCACGCAATTGATATTGTTAGCCTAAAGACTTCTTTGTGACAACATAGTGACATACCTTAAAATCCTCAAAACCAAATATATCCAATATCGAAATGGCTGCAGTACGTTTTGTACCCTTGTACACTATTTGGTTAATGCGAGACACCAACCATGAAAACAGAGCATTATACAAGGCCTTTGCAAAAGCATCGCGTGCATCCAAAGCCTGATCAATGCTCAGTGGAGTTACTACTCGTTCATTTCGAGCCTCCTGTAACATGATGAACACAGCAGTACATTAATGTAACCCATATATTACAACACCCTCTTGATCAGTTAAAATCTTTTGATATGGTCCAGTTGTAGACATATGCAGCCTTAAAATCTCATGATAATCTCTGCTTACTTTGTGTGATCATCTATACACTAACTCCATTTCATTTTTTTTTTTTTGAGTGGTTATGGTCTACAAAAGCAAACATTCAACCAAAAGGAATCAACACAGTACATTAAAACCTGCGTAAATTTTTAGCTTTCCACAGCAGTACAGAAGAGGTACTAAGTCTTTTAGGATGCAGCACTGTGTCACAGGGTGCTTGGTGATCCATATTTCAAGACAATATAATAGCCTTATATTCAAGAGTCAAAATGTCCATGAACAAAGTCTCTTCAGACACATTTCAAACCCAAAACAGGAGATCACTGTGTTGTCCCAAGACACAAAACACCAAGCACTCTGTCACAAAGCACCACATCCCACAGAAATGGAAACTTAACATTAAAACCTCCTAGAAACAGAAATACAACAAATTCAAATCTTAAATCTTCCTAAAACACATGATTTCAGCGCATGGCATAACAATATTAATAAAATATGAACAAACTTCCACATTTTACTGTTGTACCAGTTGCAGGTGCTAGTGGAATATTATGTCATGGCACTTAACTTACTGTTGTTTTAGTTGTAAGAGCTCTTTTAATTCCATCTGGGCTGAGATGCAAAAGATGACCAGTCCAGCGGATCTCTGCATCTGAACCAATCTCCACTCCCTCCTGCCCATGCTTCAGTTGTTTGCGATGGAAGTACACATTTCCCAGATGAAGCACTAAAAAATTAAGGAGGAAATGGAAGATATGGTAACAAAACAGCACCTGCTATTCTTAACTTAAATTCTATGTTCACATGCTACTTTATTGATCAACTTCAAATTCTTACATTACGCAGAACTAAGAGTGACAGCTGCACACGTGTGTTCAAAAAAACGCATTTGCCACCTAACTGCTCACAGAGGACGTACTGTGCAAAGAAACATCAGTAAATGTTTCAGAGAACACAAAAAAATGTATTAATATGATGGATAAAATGCAGCTATGAGCAACAAGAATATTTAATAACTGCAATCAAATTTACTGAAAGGAATAGTTTAATAAAACAAGAAGTTTTAAATATTAAAAGTGTAGTGTGTACAATTTGACTCAGAAATATGTTAAAATTCATATATCTTTTTAGGTATTTTGTTTCAGGTCCTCAGCAGCGTTACTGCTTTATCCATTGTTCTTTAAACAAAATTTTGTAATGATGCACAACTGAAATATTCACTTGGCTGTAAAGAGAATAGTAAATTAACCATCACACTCTAGCCATACTCAATCACAATGTGTGTTAATTTACCTGAAGCCAGTATCCTAAAGATAGTATCCTGTTCGTCAGAGGTAAAGCCAAGAACCTGCATAGCAGACAGCAGAGACTGGAAGTCCTCTCCATCAAATTTTCCATCAATTTCACAATTTCCACCCTGTGACATTAATGTTCTGTTGCATAAAATTATTACAATCTACTCCTGCTTACAAAATTAGCAGGCTCCTTTAAAATAAAGTTAAAATTTTATTTCATTTGTATTAATGACCATAATTATATGTAAAGAGTACAGTGACATGAAACACCACGTCAAATTTTAAATCACATAAAAATCTACTTTAAAATATGTTTAACATTGATACAGCAACATAAACATTCACAAACATCATGCAGTTCATTGTCTACATATTGCAATTTGAAACGTCCATGCTTTGTGCCACATAAAATTTGTACAAAAAAACAAATGCCCAGGTAAGCCGTAACAAATTTCCAGTCAATAACACAGTGAACACGTCAACAACACGCAGGATACCCGAGCCAATAGGTACAATACAATGCGTTGAAAAAATCACTGCCCACAATTAGACCCTTAATTATATGTGAAATATTACAGCATCATCTATATTACTTGGGGGACATTGTCCTCTCTCATTTGTTTACTAAATGAACTTCATGTGGGACTTGAGGAAATATATGCTGTTTCTGTTTTACTGAACAGCTTTTCAAATTTGTGTGCAGCAGGAGTTTTTCCCAAAATGATGGCAGAGTTCAACTGAAGTACATGGCATCACAACCCAGAAGACAGTATTCATCACAGTCATGTCCATGGGCACCTGAAGTCTTACAAGTTTCAAATATTAAAAATTTACAACTGCCATCATTAGAACACAATACATTATTGTTAGACCACTTAAGAAAGCCATGACAGTGTAGTGAGGATAGCAACTAGGGCTAAGGATTCAACAGCTGAGGAATCAAGGTTTGACTCCCAGAAGAGATAAGGAACTTCTCTCTTCTCCAAACCATACAAACCAGCTATGGGGCCCATCCAACTCATACTTAATGGGTATTGGTGGTGCTGGCCTACTTGTGTTGTAGTTAAAAAAAATACATACAAAGAATGGAGTAACTGTGCATATCAATATGCTAGGCATGGCAAAGCACCATCTGACTAAAACAAGACAGTAACATGGATTTCATTATGCAAATTCTTATCACTTTTCATTAAGTATGGCCTACAGTTCTAAACCCTCACTATAACATGACAAGTCCTTGGCGTACCTGGTTGAGGTAGAAATACTTATCAGCTGACAATAATCCATACTTTCCCTTAGCCTCAGAAGTAAGCCCTTGCAGCATCTCATAGAAAACATGGTAGTTTCGTTCATCTGGAGCTTGAGTGACAATACGTGATTTTTCTAGAAGGTATTCAGTGATCTTGGCACCAATTATAACACCACTATGCAAGAACAAAACAAAATTGCAAGTAAAATAACATATTTTGAAAGTATGTCTTTCATATATGGTGATGCAAGCATCAGTAATTATCAAAATGTATACAACCATCTATGTTATCATAGAACCATAAACCTTTCGCTGTCAAACTGATCTTCAATAACATGTTTCAAAGTTACCATCCAGTACCACATGCATACAGCATCCAACAGAAATGAGTACCAGGCATATCTCTGAAGGGTACAGGTGGCCAGTGCATAGGGCTGAAAACCTCACCATTTTTCTGTGCCAAATTACTAGAAATTCTGGGAGCCTCAACCTCCAGTATTCCTAAAGGTCCTGTCCAGGCCTGTAATGGGATAGCTTGACCTTTATATTTACCACATGCTGTTACAGTTATCATCACATTTTTAATTTCCACTGTAATACATGTACAAAAAATGTTCAATAAGTAAGATCTCTCAGCTCACACAAATGAATCGAGAAGTCAATAAATTAAATGTAACTCATCACTGCATTGAAGTATCATTATTGCCTTTCAGTATAATAATCCTCTTGTAGCAGAAACTGAGTTCTTGTATTAACAGTCATTTATAAACAACCATTCTTCACCACAGTGGAATCAATGACCTCTCAAGTGTTGTACGTGTGCCTTTGGATTGTGTTTAAAAGTGATGATACTTCAGTGGAACAAATAAGCTACATTTAACACTGCAATGACCTATCATTCAACTTTTATGACCTAGGAAACCTTACTCATTGAACACCCCCTAGAAATGTTCAAAGGAAATTTTTCTGGCTTATAAATTGGTTATGGAAATGAAATAAATAATCATTTGTCAGAAACATGAACATTTCTAATTTTAAGAACAGTGACAGACACAGAATATGCTACAAACACCTATAAGTTAAGAGGCTAAAGAAGGTTTCACATGTTTAACCATAATCTTCTTAAGAATGAAGCACATCTGGAAAATATTTTCAGTTACCTGAACAATCTTTGGCTACAAAATGCAACGCAAGTAGTTTTGGGCACTTAAAATTCACTTACTCTTTGAAATGTACCTCCAGGTATTTCCCAAATCGAGATGAATTATCATTGCGAACAGTTTTAGCATTACCAAAACTTTCCAGTAGAGGAGATGCTTCAAGTATCTGTTCAGTGATTAGGTTAGAAGGTGATTTGTTTACTGCTGCTAAATACTGCATCACTAGCTTTGTTGACTCAGTCTTCCCTGAGCCACTTTCTCCAGAGATCACCACAACCTGACTCTCAGGTGATGAACCTTCCTTTGACATGTGGCCATATGCTGAGGATCCTATAGCAAAAAGATGCCTGTAACATGATTGAAAAAATTATTTTAGAACATACAGTGGTAATTCACATAGAAATAACTTGTTAAACCTAAATATTAGTACAATGTAAAAATAAAAATAATGTTATATACCTGCATAGTTCATAATGTTCTCTGAATGAATGTCACTTTCAGATTATTTATTTTAATATCCTATAAGAGAAATAAATGAGTGTATGACATGTCTGCCTCCAAAAATGAAGAAAAGTGTAATTGGATCAGGTTGACAAAACAAGAATCAGAATCTGACTGTAACACCTGGGTCATGTGGAAGTTTCAATCCTGTGCCAAAAGTACACATATGTCAGCAATTACAGTGTTAAAGGCTAAATTGTGTAAAGAAACCATATACCAGTAATATTGCAATATATCACTTACTTGTAAATTTTTTAAACATCTGTTCAGGGACACAGAACGTAAAGGTTGTCACTGTGCATACCATGAAGGCATGTGGGAAAACTTGCGGTATAGCTTCACTTACTTTTATCTTTCGAACTATATGGGGGAGAAAGATTAGTCTCACACCCCATCCGCTTTTACCCCTGGCAAGAAAACACCCAATATCCATTGATTGTGAAGATGGTTGGCCCCCGAGCTGGTTTGCTTCATGTAGCTACTGATAAATATAACTGGTTTTTGAAGCATAAACTTAACAGTTTGTATAGTAAGATATTTTTCTCTTAGACAGTCGAATGAAAGAGCTAGTGAAAAGGGACACTGCCTGCTCACAGACACTTAAAAGAATTCTGTCAGTTATAAAGCCCTCAGGAAGACCAAACAAAGAGAGGAAATATAGCCAAATAAAGGTCCTGCCACCATGCATTGAGTGGGCATTTAAATTTAACTATGGTCTTTTGTCCCACAATTTTCTTAGAAACTGAAGAATAAAAATACAAAACACACACATATCTATAGTAAACACCAGTCCCAAGCTAGTCATAATACCCAACCATCTATAACCAGGGGCAATAGTGTCAGATATAATTAAAAATCTTAGGGGCCAGACACATTCTTGAGACCTTGGCCACATTACTGGCAGTGCACCTGACTCAGCATTCCCAAGCAATGAATTAACAGGTATGTAAATTAAATCAAATAATTCAGTATGTTTTTATTTAATATCAATATTCAACCTGAATTTAATATTCCAATGGAAGCACCGAATATGACAAGTTACTTACGGTGGTAGAGTTCCAAGAATTTGACCTTCATATTTCTTCACCATATCCAGCCCATAGATGTCAAACATCTTGTATGGGTTCACAGCAACAAGGATACTTCCTGTGTAGGTCTGTAAGAAAATAACAATGGGGTTATCATCCAAATTCAGTTTTCCCTGCATGACATACATATTACCAACTACAACAAGCAAATACATATTCAATACACTATCAAGTTATTTCATAAATCAGTGAACTTACATAGATGAGCTCCTTGTCATAACGAATTTTCAGATTCCATAGAAGAGATGCCTCGTTCAGATCCCTGTGGGAAGACAGTCAGAGAAACATCATTGTAAAATCACACTGAATAAAGAAATGTACCTGCTGGGCACTGAATATATATCCCTTTCTAGATTTATCACATGCTGCTGATCAGCACCCACAGAACACTAAAAGTACGCATATTGTGAATAGAAATTAAATATAAAGAGATCCATAAAATGTGAAAACTCCACTAAAACTTAAAATTGTAATCAAATTAATACAACCCTAATGTGCCAGTATATTACAACAAACAGAGGTATCCGAAACTAAATTTAGTGTATAAGTCAAAAATACTCTACTGTCTTTAATGAAGCATGTTCTTTGGTATCTCAAAGAATATGTATTTTGTTTCAATAAATAATAATTTAAATATTTTCAAAACTTCATATTAAGAATTCTAAAAAAAATTTAAAAGATCTTTCTTACATCATATAATAATTACTATGCTTCAGAATTCTAAGAATCAGAAGGTACATACGATAGCTGAATCATGTCTTCAACACCTGTTTGTCCCAGATCTTGTCTCCGCCGAACACCATTAAGACTGGTAAGTGTAAACACCTGAGGCTGGAAATAAATGAAGGTTGAAAGTAAAATACATTTCCCATGTTCATCATTATTACATTATTCCACACCAACACACAGCCCATGTTTGAAATACATAAGATACTGCAATTTAATTCCAGTGGAACATTGGTTCTGTTGTACTTCATTTCTATATTGCTGGTGGTGGGACTGAAGTGTGTGTTCTATGCTGTGGTGTCATATATAAATGCCAATTTGTCACATTATATTTTCTCAGTCTTTCTCTGGCCATGGCAAAAGGTAAAATGTACAACACCACAAATAAAAATACTATTCTAAGTAAATAATACCAAAACACTGAAGCTGGAACATTCCTGAAGCAGGTGGGAGAAGAAACGAAAAAATATCAGATTTTCAATAACTTCTAGATTGGTTTCAGGCTTAACCTTTAGACGCTTAATGTCAACTATAGTGGTCGTACCACACCGCTAACCTCTAAAGTTGCATTTTATATATTTATTCAACAAATATAGGTACTGAATATTTTAAACATGGTATATACTCTCCGTTTTTTTCTCTT
>Ga0123354_10000190_pt1 | contig 52096 bp, 41 predicted proteins | sample TergutLab28metaG_2_FD_97872 | JGI IMG/M metagenome (GOLD analysis project Ga0123354, IMG submission 97872) | Labiotermes labralis P4 segment gut microbial communities from Petit-Saut dam, French Guiana - Lab288 P4 | ecosystem: Host-associated > Arthropoda: Insects > Digestive system > Gut ... | reverse complement strand
TCTTTAATATATTTTTTGCCAAACCAAAAAAAATTCAAAAAATGTAGGGTGATGTTTTTTTTCCCAGTCCCCCCCCCCCCCAACAGTCTCTGTCTTATTTTACTGCCTTGAGACAACAAGGACTAAGTGTGAGTATGACATGTTAGTACCATTCTTTTTCCTGCTCATGCAGCTAAGTTCTCTCTGAGCAAACCACTTTGTAATCAGTCTCAAACTTTGTGGATAGCATCCTTCCTGCTCTAAGCAGGTGGAAATGTTAGTATGCCAGACTGTGGCAGTAGGTTGGAAGGGGTAACACTGTCCAACCAAATTGTGCGATGGCTTCCCCAGTCTTCAAACTTGTGTGCAGCTTTGCATTGTCATGCTGAAGGAAGATTTCTGTTGCATTCTTGTGTGGCCAAACTCATATGAAATGTTTCCCCGAGTTCTTTCAGTGCACTGATGTAGGCATCAAATCTGTCTCCTCTCTTGGCATCGCATCCACAAGAATCACTCCACAGCCTCAGAAGGCAATGATCAAGACCTTCCCTGCTTAAGGAAAATTTTTAAATTTTTTTCTTCCTGGGTGAAGGACGGTAGCATTCCATGGATTGCCCTTTGTTTCCAGTTCAAAATGATGGACTCAGGTTTCATCTGCTGTAACAATCTGGAATAAGGTCTCTCCTTAAGCTTCAGAATTTGCCAACAACTCAGAAGAAATGGCTCTTCTCTAGCTTTTTTTTGACTAAAGGTCTGAAGAACCCACCTTGCATACATCTTTGAATTTCAGAGATTTGGAATGATGTGACTAACACTTCCTTTGCTGATTGCCAGTTGTTAGGTTAAGACATGTCAAAACTTGATAGGCATATGTTGCAGCAATTCAGGACTAACATCTGTGAAAGGGTGGCCTGAGCAAAGTTTATCATGGAGCTCCGCTCTTCCTGTTTCAGAAGCCATCACTCTTTTTCCTTGATAACCAATGGTACTTCTGCCAACCATAGCACTTCCATAAACACTGCAAAAACATTTATGGATATTTCTAATTCTTTATCAGCAATGAGGCTCTTTGAGATAAACATCAATGACTGACTCCACTGTGAGGCACTGCTGCAGTGGTGCTGTTTCAGAAACCTTTACAACTTTGTACATAGGACTAAATGCCAAAAACTTGAAGTGTGTTTCACCTGAAATCTCACATTCCTAGCTTTGTTACTTGCCAAAAAAATATACATTATTTCTTTCTCTGAATGCCCAAGTAATACCAGATGTTCTTAGGGCATCATTAAATAATTCGATAATTATGCAATAAAAGAAACATTTAGCTGCCAAGCTTAAATTACCAAGGTATAATCTCAGAGCCACCAATTTTTTTTTTCTTAGCAGAGAATCCTAAATTTCTGAAATTATAAAATTTGTACAACTATTATAAAATACAGGATTTAACTTATAGGGTCAAAAAAAGAACTGAATTCTTAAAGAATGAATATAATTATTTGCATACAGAGGAGTGACTATCGAGTTTGTATCCATCTTTAATAGACTGCACACTTTTGTATAACTATTTTTTTAATATCTATTAAGAAATGTATTTTATTCTGCTTTGAAACCTACCAGAGAATTCTGACATCTATAGTTTCTTTTCTTAAAACTCACTGGCCTACATTTTATCACCTTCCTCTGACAGCATTGTGTGTTTGCGAATACATCATACTTGTCACAATACATCATACTTCTCACAACCTCCTTCAAAGCTAGTCAGAAAACAATTGCTCCTTCTGTTTGTAGTTCAGCAGGTATTACTCCTGCAAACACGAGGGTTCATCACTTTGCTGGTGTTACTACTGGAAAAAGGTAAAATGTAGTATTCCATAGAAAAAAAAAGACTCAAATTTCAGGCAGTGTATACACCATACTTTGCAGCTGTTATTACTCTGTGAGGGAGGCCAATCAATATTATCAACCATACTTGGACACTTCAAACAATGGACCTTCTGACATCACTAAATCTCAAAGGTTGTTCTTCTGTTATCAAATGTACATGACACAGAAACAGCCTGAAGGACTACAAGAGTGTGAATGAACAATTCCTTACACCATTTTATAGCAAAGCAGTTACAATGAATGGTCTTTGAAACATTCTTAGAAATTTCCACTTTTCAAATTATCATGATGCTACTAACAATATTGGCCCAAACTGTAACAAACTATTGTAACTAAGATGTATTTCTGACATGATGAATGATGCCTACTCAAAACATTATGCTCCTGTGGTACATCTGACTGTACACAGGAGGATAATTTTTCAGCAGTATGTACCCAAGAAGAACAAATGTTTTGGAACAAATATTTACAAATTATGTGACATGAGTGGATATACACTTAATGCAGCTACCTACTTGCATAATGATAGGATATGTGCAAGTGGAGATATGACAGTGACATAGTCATAAACATAAACTTTATACTATGTAGATGATTGTTTTATCACTGTCTGGCTTATTTGACAATCTGACAAAAATAAAAATCAACTGTTGCAAGACAGTGACACCTAACAGAAATCCAATCCCACAGCTCTTATTGCCATGGTTTAATCAGCTGCTAAGCAGTTGGATGGCAACTGAATGGATATTACACAACACTGCCCATACTATTTTGATGCTGTATACACTGTGCATCATATTTCTTGTTGTTGGTAAATAAGAAGTGATGTGCCTACAGACTATTCAATAATTTTGAGAATGCAAAATAAAAATCAAACCTCATCTGATTGACACAATATACTATGCAACCCTTTGACATTAAAACTAAATGGCCAATAATAGTATGTAACCTTAAATTACAGCACAATATTACTGACCACCTATGGGCACCTTCAGGCATGACAGTTATAATCAGCTTCCTATCTTTGCTGCATCTGGCATCAGATAACTCACATTAACTTCTAATGTTGGATTATCATTCACATTTTGAATATTCTGAATTTATGATCACAATTATGATCAGTATAACTTTAGCAGCACCATGCATACAAAATAATGACACATCACCATGAGAATAGATTGCACTATAATCAGTCTTCTGATAAAATGATGTCTGTACTCAGACTATATATTATAAGAAAGATATTATGTGAAAACTGCTTTACTTTAGATCAGACCAGGAACCACTAATTGGTCACAAATCCTTTCATTGCAATGTTACTTAACCAAAAACAGCAAATCAAACATTTTTAACCTGTAGTTGCTTGTAACCTGTAAGGCACATATGGACAGCAAATCCTTTCAAGCTGGAAGATTTTATGGCACTATATCCATGTTTGCTGGAAAGATCACAAGCAATCACATGGACATCGAGTAATAAAAGAAGACGGCGCCATTAGAATTTATATTTTTTTAACCTATCCAACATTATTCACATCATGCAACAAATGTATAAAAAGGATACTTTCTATTTCTTTTAACATGTACCCTGCAGTTGGCTCCTCATTTTCTATTGTTGCTTGCATTAGCAGAGGTAGCTGTAACAAAAGGTAGCAACATTTTAAATACAGCCCGAAAAATTAAGTTAAGATTTCTTCCACTGAATGCTGCAGGAAATAAAACTGTGTGTTTGAACAAGAAAATGCGACTTAAGTGGTGAACAGTTTATTTTGGAAATGAAAGTTACGTTGGCAGTTTAATGTACTCTGGCTTGTAACTGCAACTTCCCGACTTCTTATACAGAAAAATACTGCTTACAAAATTGGCGAACGACATCTTATCCACAATTTCTGACAGGACGTCTCCTGGTGCCAACTTCAGGTTGTCCATTGGTCCCGGGTATTCTACTCTGGTACGAGGTTAAGGGCACACACGATTCCACGCAAAAGTTCGGTTATGATTGTATCACGCTATTAAATTTGGTTTAATATACTAACGGTGGACTTCCACCCTTTTCCATGTCCACTCTACTGACATCATTTTCTGTAGCACATCATACATAATCACACAAATTATCAGCCGTACGTATAGTCACATTTTCATCCACAGATTATCTATTTTATTTTTATCTGTGGTGACTTAACATCTTGTGGGTAAACACGTACGTACTCCATGGTCGTGTGGAGTTCAATTTACGCGCAATTATCTGCACATTTCGATGTTTTGTACCATAAAGCAAAAATCCAGAAGGCGGTGGTGAACGAAGTGGGACGTTGATGGATGAGAGTAGCGAGTTTGCAATGCGTAACTCGTGCAGTTAGGTACAAAAAAATAGGAGCGCTGTATATTACAAAATAATAAGTGTTTATTACAGTGTTATAGTAATTACGTGGGTAAGGATTAGGAGTTTAAGAAAAAGTATTATGCGCTAGACAAACAAAAGACTATGTTATGGCTCTGGAGCCAAGACCAGTTTCACAACAAAAGCAGTATGATTACTTATTAAAGTTTTTGTTAGTCGGTGACAGTGATGTAGGTAAGCAAGAAATCTTAAGTGAGCTTGAAGATGGATCAACAGAATCACACTTTTGCAGTGGAGGTGGTAAGGATAGTAACTGTGCTGATGGATATGTTTGCTGATATGTCAAAAAAAAAAAAGGTTTGCTGCATGAGATTGGAATTTATCAAAGACGTTATGATTGTTTAGTAGTCTTAATTGTGTATATTTATTAACAGCGTACAAGACAACAACAATACTCCTGGATGGAAAGCGTGTGAAATTGCAGCTATGGGACACTTCTGGACAGGGTCGATTTTGTACCATCATTCGTTCATACTCTCGTGGAGCACAGGGTATAATGTTGGTGTATGACATCACAAACAAGTGGTCATTCGATGGTATTGACCGCTGGCTGAAAGAAGTTGAAGAGGTGAGTATGATTCTAGATAATGTTTGTGTATGTAAACTTGTTACACATCTCAAATCATTTTGTCTTTAATAGTCTTGGGAAGGAGGTCAGTTGCAGTTGTTTTAATCCCCCATTCTTGGACGTTACAGAATAGAACAAAATTTATTTATATTCCACATATCATTCATACCACTTAACCAAAGATGTTATTATCTACTACAGTATTTGTTGCAAGTACAGATGTCAGTTTAAATACATAATAAATATTTGTTTACAGTCAGAGCAAGGAATAGTTAAATTACAGGAACATGTCATTCTTGCATACGTGTTTAATAGTAATAGAGACATTTTTTGTGTGTCAGATTCTTGTACAGAGTAGGAGTGAGATAATACACAGTGTTAGTAGGAGACAAACATGACCTCTATGTGCCAAATGCTAACATCACTGGTTACCTGAATGGTATGTACTATGTGGGAACCAACTTGTATTAAAATCTTAAGCCTGATATGTAGGTGTTTAAGCCAACACTGAAAGATTGTCCATTAGAGAAAGCCTTGTACTGTACAAAATTTTTGTCAGAAAGTGCTTAAGTAGTGCAGTTATTATTAAGTTATTTTTTAGGCAAATACCTTACTATACTTTTTGTCTGTACATTATAGTTACAAGATGGGTGTGAACAGCTGTACAAACCCTCTCTTCATTATTTGGATCATATTATATTTATTCTATGACATATTCTATGTCCTTGTACTTTAAAGGATCTATGGACTGCAAATAAAATCTGTTCTGCTGTATTGTAATGCTGGATGAAATGCTTTTATGTTATGACATAGATCTTGATGGCACATGTAAGATTTCTGAATAACTTGATTTCAGTATAGTAAGCTCCTTCTTGATATATACTGAGGTTAGTATCTGAGATATGAAGGTCATATCTATCCCGTACCTGTATTGTATGGTAAACTAAAGTTGTTCCTGTGCACTCCCATGAAAGCCCATGGGAGGTTGGTGGTGTAGCTCCACTTGTTCTTAACCTTGACACTAGATGAAGGTCAGTGGTTAGATTCACACCTGACTGCTTTAATCCTGGAGAAAGAGCTCCTATTACCCACTGAATAGGTGGCTGTATGAGGCATAAGAGCTGGTCTGGATGCTTCTGAGTAGTGAAATATCTCTTACCCTGCCTAGAATCGACCCATGATTCCTTGGTCATCTAGCCTACAGCAAAATCACAGGACTGACAATGCTGTACCTCTGTTGTATAATATGAATTTAGTTGAAATTGTTTTGATGTTCACAACATATGATTATACTGAGAACTTGTGTTTGCTGGCAAGTGGAAGAATATTAAAACTTCCTCAAATATTATTTTTCTGGTGAGGAGCTGAAAGTGTTAGAATTAGCCCAGGTTGCTTGACAGTAATAAATTCTTACCTTGGGCATTATATTTCATACGTATTCATTCACTGCCTATAAATCGGATGATAATAGAAGTACTCTTGTGGTGCAGAGGGTAGTTTGGAGGTATATAGGTAACCTGTACAGGCATGGAATCAGCCAATCATGTCCAGCGTATGCTGCGGTGGTTTTCTGTGAAGGGTGGATGTTATTTTGTTTTTGCTGTTCATAGAGTAATTGTATTAGTTGTCCTGTTATCTACAGTAATCTTCTGTGATTATTTCTTGAGGATATTTATTACGTGTTTTGATGACTGGAAAGTAACGCCAAAATAGTTTAATGTTCTGCTTAGTGTGCTAGTTGAGATATATGATACTTCATTGCACTTCAAAGGTATTCATAGAAATAATACATGTTTTCAAGTTCCTACAGTAGTTTAATTGATGTCTGTTACCTTCCATTTTATTGAGTAATATGTTATAGCTTGAAAGGAATTTACTTCAAGTAACTGCTTTATTTATACTTTAGGACAGAGAAAATGTGTTTAATATGAATAAACTTCTTCCAATTTGCTGTTGCAATGTATTGAATGTGCACATGGTAAGGCATATATAGTGTGTACCTGATTATAAGAAGACCCACATCATAATAATCAGTTTCCAGGAAAAAAAGTCTATCCAGAAAATGTTTAATTTTGTGCATAATTATAAGGTGACTGCCATTTGTCAGATGATTTAATTAGGAAAAAGTCCTCATCTTATGTTCGGGTAAATGCAGCGAGTTTTTCCTGTACCACTGTCAATCTTTAAATCTGTTGGGTGGCCACAATCTATTCAGTGTTTTTGAGTATTGTATTTTTGGAGCCATGATACATAATTGAGTGAAAGAAACTGATAACTGTAACTGCAACTAGCTAAAACTGTAGAAAAGTTTTTACATATGTGCTGCTGGCAATGTGATAGATATTTTGATAACTGCTGTTATGATTTTTATAGCTGCTATAAACTGGTGTTGTAATGCTTCAGCATTTTGGAATTATACCTCCTGACCCGATTAGTTCTGCTGGAATTTGTTCGGTACTTGGTGATGTATATCTTTTCAGGATTTCATTAGCCATCTCGACCTCAGAGGCACCAGTGGCTCAGCCATGTGTTTCAGTGTGCCAGACATATACATTCACTGACAGAAGTGATTCTTTCACCTGTTCAGAATACTGTCAGAATCTGCAAGCGAATCACCGTTCTTGTCCTTTACAAAATTAGTTCTTATATTAATTTATGTTTGACTAGATCATCTAATGCCTTTGTTGTTACAGTAGGTTTCAGGCTCATTAACTTCACCTCTCAGATATTCACTTTGTTTTGTTCTGAAGTATCTGCTAGTTATATGTCTGACATTGGTAAGCTTATCTCCATTAATTGGGCTTGGATCTTCTAATCATTGCACATAATTTGCTTCTTTTGACAAAAGAATTTTTAACATTCTTTTTCAAACCATAGTTTATGTTCTGTACATTTATAGTGACCTACACATTTTTTTTTAAACTGAGATTTTGATGTTCTAATATTTTCTCAAGCCCAATAGATGCACCCCATTACCATCTAAGCTCTCCAAAACTGCAGACATATTTGAGATATTAAGCTGATTCTCTTCTCTACTTTGCATGTTGTTAGCTACTGTAGATTGATTCTCTCGATGTTAGACTTGTGTGTTGCTCATTTCCTTATTTACAGTCTGTTCTGACTTTTGCACTGAAATCTGACAGAATTTGCATGTGGCAGATGGGGAGTTGATTTTATACCTGCTGTAGTTGCTCATAGAAACTGTCATTTGAGTTATCACTTTAATCTTCAGTTTTGCACACATTCAGAATAATAAACTGACACCAAAGACCTCTTATGTCCTCTGTAACATTTCATAACATGTTGATATATTATGGTAGGAGTTTTTAGCCCCTTGCCCATCTCCCAGCTGAAGATTGTCCCTTATCAGCTGTTGGTGACTGCTTATTTAATGTATTTGCAGCTACCCACCAGAGCTGAAGGCTGTCGCTTTTGTCTGCAGCTTAAGGATGCAGGATTCTGTGATGACTAGGACCCACTTAAACATAGTTTAAGAGAAAATGTGTCAAGTGTAGGGAAAGCTGTTACTCTGAGTGAAGAGGACTCAGATAACCTAAAACAGTGTATGTCATTACTAAAGTACACTTAAAAATCTTGGTTACTTAAATAAGTATGAATTGCTGTCACTGCCATACATTGCATCCAGATGGGCTCTGAGGCTCATCTGGCTCTCCATTTAGTGGGTAACACAGGCCAGGGCCTGATGTTGACCTCTAACTTCCATCTAGAGCTGAGGTTTAGAATGAGTGGAGCCATACTTCCACTTCCCCATATCCCTTCATGGTGTACACAGAAACATCTATACCGTTTAATGTTTATCAGTCTTAATTATCTTGATTGTGATGAGTGGATGAACTTCTTTCTGGAGCCATGTTTATTGTTATTGATTTATTTTAGCACGCACCTGGTGTTCCAAAAGTATTGGTTGGGAACCGTCTCCATCTGGCTTTCAAGCGTCAGGTTGGTGCACGAGAAGCAGAAACGTATGCTGCAAAGAACCACATGGCATTCTTTGAAGTGAGTCCATTATGTGACTTCAATATCCGTGAGAGTTTCAGTGAGCTGTCTCGCATGGCATTACATCGCAATGGCATGGAGAGGCTCTGGAGATCAAACAAAGGTGAGTAGGCACTGTGATTAGTAACAGTGGCAAGTAGTTTGTCCAGTTAACAGTGCAGAATTTGGGGTGGCAGACATAGATAAAGAACAGTGATTGCCATTTCATGGTTGTATGATCCGTAGGGTTGCATTAGGAATTGACAAAGTATCCATTTATTGCAGCATGATTGGAAGTCAAGAATTGACAGTTTCCTAAAAGTATAAACATAGAATCAGTTCATAAAAACTAAGAACTTAAGTGCTATGTTACCATGAACCACTTTGGCAGGAGTGCACATACCCTGGGTGCACAGGGCAACTATATTTTTTACAGTGGTGTCTGATGTTTTTGTCATAATTAATGCTGTTCTTTCTTACATATGAAAATGTGTATCAGTCATATGCACTGAGCAGAAAGTGAGGTGAGGTTCACAGGGCACTCCAAAATTGTGGGTCCTCAATTCATGACACCCATCTTGTGCGTGGAATTTTGAGGTGACTTTTTGAAATTTGGTGGACCCATGATTAGCGCTGTCTATAATTGCTATGTTAAAGGATTTCACTTGCAAAATCTGTTTATGTATCTAGGGCTTACCAATGATCAACATGGCAGCATGTTTTATGTTAGATACAGAGTTGACTGGGATTTGAGCAGAAAAGGTGAATCTAAATCATATTACCTAATATGCAGTACAAGAAACCCTTGCCATTTGGGGTTTAAGTACTTGAAGAATCCAGTGAATGGTAAAATCATGATGCTTGAATTTGAGGTCTTCTGGGAAGAGTGGGGTTAGGGAAATCAAAACGACATACCCAGTATGGTGCTGTATATATTAATTATTAATGGACACAAAGTCTTGCAAAAACATTTGTGTTTGTGTGTTTATTGGAATGCCATCATTGTTCTTGGCTGAAAGTTTGTAGGATGATTGAACAACATAGAGACAGAATACTTAATGAAGAATTTTCTGTGGTCAGTTTGCATTGTTGTGCATGTGCTCATACACCTTCTTATGTGATGCTGTGACAGCCACCATCTTGTATTTAATTTCATGCAGCTATCCATGAAACAGTCAGTCTCACTTAAATGATCTACTGAATCATCTGCCATTTGAGGGCCTTTTTTTTCAACATGCTAATAGTCAGCTATGACTTCTTCACAACACTTTCTTTATTGTCATCTTTTGGTTCACTAAGCATTTTGATTTGTTCAAGGTCCTCCTCAGGTGCTCAGTGTGTGAGGATAAGAGCTGTCAATTACTACTAAATTCTTTTAGTAAATTTTATGGTTGTAATGTGACATGTTCAGCTCACATGCAAGAAGCCATCATTAGCCTTGTTGTTTGTGAGGTGAAAAATGTCGCGTTAAGATCATTTGAATTGAATGGTATTTGGGTTCGAGCCCTTCTGGGCCAGATGCACCTAGGCCTTAGGACAGGCCCTTTGTGCACCGTGTTCTGTTACTAAATTAGAGGAGCCCTGCTCCTTAGCAAATTTCCAGATGGCCCCTATATATAGTTTCCTAATATCCTCAGGGTCCAAAAAGAAGGAGCCTAGATATGAATGTTTGAGTGAAGCCAGGGCCTCACACGCACATAAAACATGAACTGAGGTTTCCTCCTCAGTAGCGCACTTCCTATAAATGGTGTTATGGCTCAGCCCCATTACATACAAATGTTGCCTCAGGGTGTTGTATTCAGTTAGAAGACCTGTGACAACCCTTGACACATGAAGACCATGTAACACGCTAAAGTAATTTAGTTGTGATTAATGGCTGTTATCCTCACACATTGTGTATCTTCATAACAATGGGATGTTCCACGTAAAAAAAAAAAAAAACCTCAATTAACTCACCACCCTAAGGATCAAGAACGTCCTGGATATTAGCCTCCTCCAAATTTGGAAATCCTGGAACATTATGGGTTAACACATCGATGTTTCTTACATTGTGTTCCTAGTTGGTAATGCCTTGGAAGTCATATGCGTTGAGACAAAGCTTCTTTCAGCAGCATATCTAGACATTTTTGTGTCTAGTATGCAGTTACATATTCTGTATGATTTCCACCATTTCCTGACTCTAACAAAGGCTTTGGTTTACAGTTTGCCCTTCTGGAACAAATTCGTAATGCATAACTCCATGAATGTAAGGGGAGAAAAAAAGAACCATTTGAGAATGCTTTTCACGTCCGAGCAGACTTAGCTTCCTGTTTTTGAACTTGGAAAACTGCCCAAAAACTAGTGTGTTCTTCAGATGCTACTTTCAGCATATTGGAAAGTTTTTGTAGCATTTTCATAAAGCTTAAAGCAGAATGTGATGCAGACTCAGTCTTTGTTCAAGTCTGCCATTTTCTGTTTATGCCAGAATTTCAAATGGATGAACACAGACTTGGTATAAGTACAAGGCCGTACTCAGAAATCACATGTGCTAAAGCCCAGAAAGGAAGTGACTCAGCACACTGTACTGTATCTTCACCTAGTAATGGAATTTTGTGCTACAAGCAGTTGTGTCATCTTGCTGTCAGTCCAAAACTATGTGATCACACCACTCAATTACAGGTTGTAATTTGTGGTGGCATTAATTTTGTGATGGGGATCCAATAGAAAAGTGGGAGAAAAGTTGGAAAAGGGGAAGGATATTAAATAAATATACTGCCAGAAATTAAACTTGCAAAAACTTTTGTGTGCAGAATGCAACTACTACCCTGCTGTCCCTTCCTGTCCCTTTTCCCAGGAAGATGTAGCAGCACTATGCGATACAACCGTTAATGCTTTGTGGCATTGCAATAATGTAGTTTTGCAAACTCATTCTAAGCCATTTTTCTGTTATGCGAAACTCATTCGACATCTAAGGTGTGTAAAATTCCGTACATTGTTGTTGCTTTTGGTTGTGGGTGCAATGTAAATGGGGTGATTGACAACCTGATATTATAACTTTAGGAAGAATGTAAGAATAAGGAAACAAATACTTTCATAAAATTTTTTTGCTGCATTTGCAATAAATGTTCAAAATGATCACTTTAGCCTCATACACATCCTGGCATGTCTGTGAATGAATGTATGGCTTGTATCATTTTATTAGGATTTTCCTGCATGCAGGTTGCAGCATTCAAAGTGTGATGAAGGTATTTGTATTTGTACATTTGTGGGTGCATGTGAGCTTTCATGTGCCTCCACTGATAAAAATAAAGGGGGGTGATGTATGGTGATTTGGGTTGCAAAGTCATGGATCGCCATAGCCAGTCCATCAACTACAGATGTGATGATTCACAGCCCCACTAATATGTGTACTGGATTGAATGTGGTCACTTTGAACATTTGTTTTAAATTCAGTGATAAAAACTTTATGTAAGTGCAGTAAGTGTTTCTTTTATTTTTTTGAACATTCTTGTATGTGAAAAGTGTTGTTTGAGAAATGAACATAATTTGTAGGATATATCTGAGTGGACGTGATCCCAAGGATGACATGATGCAGTTACAAAATTAAGCCTTGAATCACTCTGTGTATATGTACAAATGTGTGTCTGCGCATGTGTCTTTCATACTGCTTAACATACTGGCGCAAAAATCTCAGGTGTCCTTTTGCTCAGGTGACTAAATTTTGTGCAGTGGCACCTAATATTTGTGGAAGCTTGATATAAAATTTTTTTCATGTCACTCATCTGGTGCTTAGAATTTTGAGATAGCTTTAAGATTTTTGGAAATTTTTTAATCCTATCTTGGCAGTTTGTTCTACCAAAAAGTGGCTTTTTTCACCCTCCAAGAAGAGTGCCAAGTATAATTGTGGGCCTGTCCAGTATGTTCACAGAGTGGCATTATTTTAATTGTTTTATGATATGAATAGTATGGCAATTTTAGTGTTTTGTAGGGTTGAGATGTTGTCTCCCTGACCAGGGGATCTTGGGCCCTGTCCCCCCCCCCACCCCGGTGACAGAGACCTTACAGGCAGACAGCCAAGCGGTGACGTGCTGCCCTGAAGATGGAAGGTTGACATTTGGAGGGTGGGTGTTTGTCGTTAAAGAGTTAAAGCCCACAGCAATCTCCATGTACTAATGGTTTAATAATCACTTGAATGTACAAGGGAGTATTCCAGTTGTGGAGACAAGTGCGCGAATACCGCTAATTTCTATGAGGCCCTTCGCTGTTCCAAAGTGGTCGGCCTGGCTGGTGTCAAAAGAGTCCCCCCCCCCCGTCTCTCAGGCTCCTTGTCTAGTTATACTAAATCTGCTACATATCTTAACCTCACCCCCTGCCATTGTCTCCTTACAGAGAGCACAAAAAATACTCGGCTTACAAAAACCCTCTGTTCCCAATATTGTACGAAGACCAAACAAATGTGCAGGAATGCATTCACATGGTCAAGTGGGGAGTGCAACTGGTGGCCAGTGAGCTGCCACGAGCCCCTGGACTCTACAGAGAATGGTCTTTGTCATGTGTATAACAGGCTTGTCCCATTGTCTTTTATGCTAAGAGTTTTTATGAGCTTTGGAATTTAACAAGTGTGGAAGTTATTTATGATTAAATTACATGTAGTTTTTAACTTACTTTCATACATTTTGAATACAATGATATACTGCTTCTGAATCATGCTTTGGCCAGGGGTTTTTGTGCACATACATTGAGTGGTTATATCAATATTCCTGAATTCCCACCACAGCATTATAACAGGTTATTTGATTGGTATTGTTAACAGCGGTGGAATTTTCAAGACTGGAAGCTGTGTTCCTTAGTTGTCACATACATAGTGTAACAAGTTATTAAGTTCCAACTTTCTCCCTGTATATGAATAGTATTTGAGTTATCTGGTGGAAGTACTTTTAAAGGATGACTCCAAGCATACTGCAAATAATGATCTTGGGAATGTAGGGCCCCATTGTATTATAAGTACAGTGTATTACCATAAATATATTTTGTATGTCAGAGGTCACAGAAGCCACCATTAATTTTTCATTGTGGCTTTTAATGTCCACATTTTCTGAACAAGCGATAATTTTGTTAGTGACTGTTATACACCTTTGTGTTCTGAGTATTTTCAGTGTGTTACATGATATTATCATCATCATATGTTTCATCCTGAAAATCATGTGGATGCATATATTTCAATCTCTTTTTATGCCCAACAGTTTTGAGCTTGCAGGAGTTATGCTGCCGTGCAATTGTTGCCAGAACAACTGTGTATGGTATTGAGCAACTTCCACTTCCAACTGCTATAAAATCTCATCTGAAATCATATGCCATGACAAGTTACACCACTTCAATGCAGCATCGTTATGTTTTAAACCATAATCGAAGTTCAGGTAGCAATAAAACTGGACAATCAGCACATCACAAAAAGTTGAAATTTGTGGGAGGTATTTCAACTGGAGCTACATCTCCATCCTCATCAGGTTCTCCAGGAATGGACTCATCAAGAACAAGTTGCACGGGACGTAATTCATGCAGTATTTCATGAACCATGCAAATGCTTCAACAGTGTACATTCTGGTTATTTATTTTATATGAGAGGAACAGAATGGGGTGCCACAAACATTTTCTGAATGAAATAATGAATATATTGCTCAAGAGTTTCTTGGGATGTTGTGATGAGTAATAAGGCTGACACGGTGTTTGAGCAGGGTATTAAGAAGATCTGCACTGAGGTCCAGCATTGCAAGTTGGGGGGTTGAAGCATTTTTTTTTAAATTGAATGTACACATTTTGAATTTTTGACACTAAATTCTGGTCATGTAAAGAGTACACCTTTGTGGTAAGGATTAGAAGTATTGGTTAGACTGGGACATGGAGACATTTTGTCGCATTTGGTTACCATGTTGGACTGTATAATTTATTATATAAGTGTGAACCTAGTGATCAGTGTGTATTTTGTTTTTCTTTCACAGTCTTGTCTACTGTACAGATGTATGTACATTTGGAAGAGCGCTAATTCGAATACTTTTCATGCCTTTATTAATATTTTCTGTAAGAGTGAGAAAATGCATTTTTTTAAGCATTTGCAAAAACCAAAGTTTGTAGGTTATAAATAAGTCTTGAAGACAGGGTAGCAATACAGGTGTGTGAAGGTTTCATAGAAGTAGTTAGGTAGTATTAGAGCAATACTACAGGGAAGAGAAGGCTGGATGAATGGAGCAGTGGGGTGTAGGAACATGTTCTTATATATTTTGTGTGGAGTTTTGATTGATCTTGAAGTTTGTTTTGGTTTGAATCAAACTGAACTCTGATAATCACTTAATAATCTCCAGTATATCCAAAACATGAAATCCCATTGTCACTGGTATTTTTCTCATCTATTTTGTTGTGCTGTTGTAACATTGTGGTTGAAACGGACTTCCAGAATTAGGTCAGAATGTTGTTTTTAGTTTCCATGTGACTTGAAGAGCACATATCTGGTTTGTCATAGATTTATATTTTCAGAACAGTATGTAACTTTTTGATATTTTTGTCTATTATTACCATTTACAAATCCATCCATGTCACAATCTTGCATTTGTGAAATGTCATATTTTTCAACATATTATAACCGTCCATTGTAATATTTGTGTGTTATATTTACTCATAGCTGTTCTGCTAATTAACGGTTCATATTGTTATTCTTTATCAGTACTAGAAGTATCCAAAGCAAATAAATAGTGATGCCAAGAATTGGGCCAAAAGTGTACAACTTGTGTAAAAATAGGTAGAAATTTGGGAGACAAGAAAGATATCACAAAAAACACACACATGCACTGTTGTTCCTCAACCAATGGGTTTTTGGAACTCATTTGAGATAGGAAACAAAATGGCTTCTTGTCAGCAAACAATAAAAATAGGTGAGTTGTGCTACGAGAGATAAGGAAGATGGTCTGTCACAATATCATTAGTGCCATATGGGTACTTGAAGCATCACACTTTTGGTTGCTCTGGCAGGAAATTAATCGGTTTTAGAAAGGAATTCCTTTTCCTTTTTAAAAGTTGCTCCTACATTAGAGTGAAAAGTTATAATTTAGTTCGGTGTGTGCAGCGTTCCCGAACGCTTCACATGTTCCGAAAAATGTTTCATACATTGTTATGGATGTGAATTACTCCTGTGTATGTATGAAGGCTGGGAGGTGAATGAGACTGAGTTCTGTGTCTGTTTGGGGGCTTTGGTGTTAGAAATATTGAACCTTTGGGTTCTGTTACCAATGCTTAGCACTTTTCCTTTGGGAAATTGGTGGATGTTCAATATGCTGTATAGACTGTTTGAATGTTGACCCATTTTTTTTAGAAATTTGATAAGAGATTGATTTAAGAAGTCCTGTGAAATATAATTTTTTATTGAGTTGGTCTTTATCAGTATGACATTTCCTTGATGGCATTTAGTGTAGATTTCCAGTACCAAGTTTCAAAAATGTTCTGGAGATGAAATTGATGGACTGACATGACCTCATTGTGTGCAGAGAAATCACATAACTAAAATGCACATCCTGATGCCCATAGTGGAAACACATAGCTGTGCTTGTTAGTTTGGAGGCTGAGCCATGTGATTGTAAACAACTAAATTTACTTTAAGGTGCTGTCTTAAATGCACAGTTTAAGTGGTCTCAGACAGGAAGTTGATTTTGAATGATGAATTGGGAATCTATACAGAGGAAGTGACCATGATGTGCTTTTACTGTCTGAACTGTTGCATGCATGTACTGAGGCATATGAACAGGATATCCAGCCATGAACTGAACCCACTGCCACCAAAATACAAAGCAGGAGCACTAACATGTGAACCACAACATTCACTGGTATGTCATTATAAACACTCCTGTGTAGAATTCCACAGTAAATTTGCTGTGTTGACAGTCTTTCCCCCACATAACAGTAGCATGCTGTTACCATACACTGTGGGATGTGTATTTACTGGCTTGTCTTGAAACAGTACAAGAATTGCATTGTTGCAGATTCTCTGTGTAAAAATGCAGCATTACAAAAAGGAGCCAGGTAATGTATCTGGTTTTTTTTGCTCTGCTTATCTTCTGACAAGACCCATTGACATCCACATATAAAACATATGTAAGAATTACTGAACTGTTGTCCTTATTAAATAGCACAAGGGAAACCTATGTGCACAGCATATGAATAAAAATGTTGAGAAGTTCATTATATGGATATATTTTGCAGTTCTAAATTATATATGTAGTAGAAAATTACAGCCTGTAACTTTTGTCAGGCTGGATTATGACACATTGAGTGTTGTCTCATTAGGTTGTTCACTTCATTGGAAGGAACAGGGTTAGGAGAGTGTGAATCAGATTCTGGCTTTTAAATTCCAGTATTTGCAAAGGGTGTATGGTTGCCATTAAATATAGTATTTATTAATAGGCATTTCTTATGCTGTGAGTAAGTATGTTCTGATAAATTACCCAATGGCTAAAAGTAGACAGGGCACTGTAATACCCACTTTTGTGTCAAGAGTATAGTTTTTTAAATGAATAAACATGGACAGACCCATGTGTATTTACAGCAAAGCACATCCCCTCTATCAAACACCAGAGGACTACAGTCTTTGTATATAATTCCTGTACACTCTTAACCTCTAATGGTTTGTGTTGCATTGTTGTAATAATGCATGTGTTCCATTAATAGGTCATTCACATTTCTGCAGGGTGCCTATTATAACCATTCCATCTACATGTCTCTGTAACACTTTAGAACTCCTGGACAAATCTTCTTAAAACTGGACATTGCAGATTTCACAAAAATTGTAATGACATTTCAATTTTCAGTGAGATTAGACAACTTCCTTGACTGCTTCGATGAAGATGTACTTGTGTTTATGCATGCATTCCCATTCCTCCTTGGTGCTGGCATCCATGCACTGCATCTTTGCTGTGCACAGTTGTTATTACACTGAATTGTAGCATTCTGGCTAGGATATGGGAATACTGTAAACTATCTGAAGCACAGAATTTTTGGAGGAACAAGATGTATCATGGTGATTATGTTGTGTTTATGTTTCCTAACTCATTTAACCCTTTGGTGCCATAATTAAATCCCCTCCCCCCCCCCCAATCCACTTTAATGGCCGTTCGGCCATTTAAAGGGCTCACTGCATGACATATATATATATGTCGTTCGGCGGCTAAGGGTTAATTACCAATACCATTACACTTCATTTAAAAGTTTATGTGAACATACATATAATAAAAGTATATTGTAAACTGCAGATGAAAGAACAATTACATTTTCCTGTGTTGCTTCAGATGTTTATCTGATGTGAAATTTGGACTACAAAAAGATATTAACTACAGCAGGAAGTATGATAAAAAAAAACATTTTGGCTGGGGGAAGAAAAAAAGATCCACATTAGGTATGATTGTAGTATTTTTGGACCCTTGATTTAAATTGCTTTATATAAAATTTAAAACATGTGGCTTTTTAACCATGCACATACTGTTTCAATGTGACAATTAGATGCATATTTCAGTGCATTACATAAGTTTATTTGAAATGCTTTAGTATATTTGCCTCGGTTTGCTGGCAAATTCAGTGTTTCCTCAGAATGTTGTTTAGTTATTAAATTACCCAGTTCCTCCGGCTTGTTTGACAAATTGAAAATTAAGTTCTAGTAAGGAACTCTGTTGCATAGAACATTGAACTTCGTTCTTAAAATTGTCAACAGACCTCATTTATGGGATCTGAAATAACATAGTCATTTTATGTAGTGTACAGTAATATGCCATTGACAGTTAACGTCTGCATTGTGTCCAGAGCTATAAACGAACAAGCATTTTGTAAAAGTAGTATGAAAAAATTTGTAAATTTGAAGATTGTGTGTGTTTACAGTGTCTTAATTGTTAGTATGAAATGTATTGCTTTATTTCATCCCATAATTCATACATAAATTTTCCAAATTTGGTGGCTGATAATTGTGTGCCTGGTTTATGTTAGGATTTATGAAGATTAATGGCAAACATCCCTGTGTACTTGACTAACCAGAAAAGAAAGAAATTTCTCCAAAAACCTGGATAAACCATATGTTAGGTTAATTCATAACAGAAGCAAGCTTACTGTCATAGTGCATGGAACTATACTATATTTTTAACAGCTGATTAGTACAAATTGACAGATACTGAGTAGATTGGCATTATTAGTCCAAGTAGAAGGTGAAAAATATTCTGAGATTGATAAACATATTCATTTTACTTATTTAGTATAGCAAACAATTGCCCAACAGTAGAAGAAATCTGGTACTGTATGTATTCATAAATATGGCAGTACAACTGATTATTATAATTATAGAGGAGTATGACATGTACATGAACTACATACAAAATATCTGACATAAGTTCATAAGTGGACAAAATTGATAGCATCAGTGTAGTTTCCAGTTACTGATTACACATTTTCCATTTGTCACATATTGAAGAAAGATTGCAATTAGAGGTCTATAGATCAGCTAGTTACAAACTTCAAGAAAGTTCTTGACTGTAGAGAAGTGCAGTAGAACTCTTTTAATCTGGTGCCACATTATCAAATAGTATTTCAGATTATCAAACAGTTCTTATACTGACCTAAGTTGCCACAGCTAATATTATGTTACTGAACCTCTACTTGGGCTGCACAACCAATCGGAGAAGTATTCCATTTGGGTGCCTAATTCAGCTGTTGGTTCAGGTGCATCTGTGTCCCCCCTCTGTGTTTTGTGGAATCTCTTCACTTTCTACCAGGAATGCTGAAGGACCAAGAGCCTGTATGAAGAGTCTTCATAGCTGTAGAAATTGATGGAGTGGGAGACAAGTTGTCAGGAGATACCACAACAGTCAATGTAGAGAGGTTCTTGAGGCTTTTTTGAGGACTTCCAGACTTAGGACTATTTTCTCAGTTGCCAAAGTATCAGAATCTCTGAAGTATCAGCTGCCAGGTTAAGGGATTTGTATGGTACTGTACTGTACAACATTATCACTGAATATATGGTGTACTGATGCAACAAGGTTAATGGAAGTCTTTGAAATGGAAGCTATAGTAAAGTTGGTATAGGTAAACAATTTCATGCACTTTGTATTCAGAATTATATGAAACAATGCTTGACCACCATTCATTTTCAGTTTTGCTTTAAAACATGCCATTAATAAATTCCAATAAATTTGGAGAGACTGGGAATAAGCCGAAAGGTCTGACAGATCTCATCTGGTGTGTTATAATATATTGTTTGATAAATGGTTACCAACATCTTGAATGATCAAAGTGCCCTCATTTTGAGGGTCAAGCAACCCTTGGTGTAATTCACATGCTGTAACATCCCAGAAGACTCGAATCTTCTGCGGCACTGATGTGAGAGTCTTAAATGTCACACAGCCAAGAAATCCTCTGAAAATATTTGAAAGTTTGATGGATTGAAATTGTTTTCACAAAAAAATTAAAGAGCAAATTAAGTTTGGGGAGTATGTGTTTCCATTAAGCTCAGAAATTTTTATTTCCCATTTCCTGTAAAAAAAATATAAAAATTAAAATGCACAAAGGTATTTTTTTTGTAGGGCTGAGAAGTTAAGTCTCACATTAACTCTTTGGTGCAAAAAGATGGTGTAAGTCAATGTACAGTGTGCTGCTGAGAAAATCAAATATCACCTAAAGTCATTGGCCAAGAGCATGGAAGTAATGGGCGGCCATTTAAATCCCCGGTCTTTTGCAGGATATGCTAGGTGCGAAATTCCAGCGCCAAAGTGTTAAGGGTAGTACAGAGGCTGAGGGTGTCTGAGAACAGTGCCAAGGAGAATGTTTGAATGTAAGAGGGAAGAAGTGCTTAAAGAGAAGTTTCCATAATCTGTACTTTTCACAAAACATTAGGGAGATAAAATTGAGAATGAGTTGAGTGATCCATGTAGCATGCACAGGAGAGGTGAGAACTACAACCAGAATGTTAACTAGCAAATGAAACCAGGTGGGAGACAGGCAAAGATGGGAGAACAGTTTTGAAATGGATGTTTAAGAAATACAGTATGAATGTGTGGACTGTATTGATGCACCTCAAATATAGATCAGTTGTGGGCTGTTAGCACAGTAATCAGTCCTCAGGGACTGTGGCATTATGTTATGTTCTGTTAAACTTGGCATGAAATACTTTAAAAGTAATGCAGTTTTGACTATATATGACTCAGATGTCAAATATACAGACAGGTCCTTCAGTCTCTAATATTCTTCATGTGATAGGTCACACCATATGCAGTTAAGACAGAAGGATCCTTTAATCAAGCCACAAACAATAACTTTTTAATAAACCTTCTTATTTGTGTATATCTAACCGTTGCAAGACTGTTGCCGTATGTATATGTTTTATGATAGGTGCTGTTTACGGATGGGTGTCGTACTATTTCAGTTGCTGTTGCAACTGGTCTGGCTGATTAACATTCATGTAAGTCCTTTTTACAAATCTGTGTTCAGCTTATCATGAATGCTACTTTTTCTACATGGAACCCTGTGCATGCCATACCAGGATGCTGTGCTATTCTAATATGCAGGCTGGGTGCCATACTGGTATGTTATTCATACAGTGTATGTTAAAAAATTATAATGCTATATGGGTATGACAGTGCATATTTTTTACATATTTCACATTTATGCTGCTTTTTGAAGTAAAGCCAAAATATTAATATTTTTCTCAGTATGTGTTACTAGCCACAAAACTGACCTTACCCAGTAAATGCCTGATTACATTCTTGTGCCTGTCCCCAAAAGGTTGAAAAAGCATGGTAATCCAAGGAGTGCAACCAAGTTTTTGCTTACATGAGGTGTACAAATTGACATCTGTCAATTAGCAAGCCACTCTGCTTATAAAATTGCCTTCCTCTCTCAAACCGATTGTTCTTCCTGGGGCCATTTCTCAGTTGTTGTTGGTTCCCATATTTTCTTGAATGCTCAGAACATCGTGGCATCCCAGAATGATATGTGAAGATGCACCACCAGCATCTCATTCCTCCTGTAGCTCATTATGAAGTTTGTATTAAAGTCATGAAAAGAAAAATGGTCTTGGATGCATATGCATTTTCCACACAAATTTATTGATATGGCTGTTGTTCATGCATAGGTTAATGACTAAGAATGTCATTTAAATACAGCCATTGACGATTAGTGCTATTTGTCATACTGTTCTTTGTTTTATAAGGTAAAATTTTTATGTTTGGGGAAAATATTCCTAAAACTTCTGCAACCAGTTAACATTTAAAATATAGGAAATAATGGGAAATTAATTTTTGTTTTATGAATTTTCCTCTTTGTAGCAGTTCTTGATAATGAATTAAGATCGTAAACCAGGAATTAATGGGTTATACATTGCTACTGTAATTTTCAAGCTTTGGTAAATGGGTTTTTAATTGGTTTTGTGTTTCTGAGATATGGATATAAATACAGCAAAACACTTTTAAATCTTTGGAAACGTTCAAGAATTTGGGCTTTTTAAGTGGGAAGTTACTATTTTGTATTTTTTTACTGAAATTTACATTTATTACACTAGAATATTATTTCACATGAATTTTGCATGAAATAATTTTCACCAGCAAATCACATTTTATTTCTTTCCTTCTTCAGTGATTTTGGATACATTCTTGAAGACAAGGCAGCATATTCTTTTGCAAGCACAGCTAGTAGGTGAAGAGCCCATTTTGTATAGAAGTTCGATTCCAGTATCACATGTTTTTGTGTTTTTATCTTATTCTGGCTGATTTGCTGACTGTTTTGAAAAAGGGTGTCAAGATTTGATATAAACACATTTGAAGTTGGTACAGAAGTGTTAAGTTTTCCAGCAGTTTTCTTGTGAGGAGCATATGAAGTACCATGTACCTTGTTTATAAAGTTCATCTTTTCTTGAATTGAGAGTGACGCAGGTTCTGTACTGGTTTTTTATGTAGTAGCCAGTCATGCAGATCACATTTTCAATGATAGATTGTTTACAGGATGAGAACTGTACAAACATGCAATGTGCAATGACCATAAATGTCATTTCTGGCACAGAAGACTCCAGAATATTGAAATTAAAGTAACTGGTTACACAGTCATGACAAACTTCAGTTAAACCTGCACTTTTTTGCCTTTAAATTGACCACTTGCCTTGAGATTGTCTCTCAAATTTTAAGTTTTGTTAAAATGCATTAACAATATTGTGGACTTAAATTTCCTTCCTAGATGATATGACTAATGTAAAATTGCCTGACAGAGGCTTGTGTTATCATTATGATCTGTTGCAAGCTTTGGTAACATCTTATGTCAGACACAGACGGGTTTCATGAAAATGCTCCTCTCACCAGCCACTATGAGAGATGGCACATCACAAGTAAGCCATGTATATCATGCACTGTGAAATGCATGTGTGGCAATGACCTTGCAGATTAACCTTGAGGCACTGGGAATGTCAAGAGTGTCACTGTACATTTGAAACACTTGGGGAAAGTGTTCAGTATTTTGTTGCAAATGTCACGTTAAAAGGATGAAAAATTTATTGCATCTTGGACATTTCATGCCTGTTAGTCAGCCTGCAACATACTGTTAAGTGGACAACATTCAAGAGGGCAATGTATGTATTAATTGTATGGGAAAATTTTGATACAAAATTATTCTAATCCTTTAGAAGCATGTCTTAAGTGGGGTTGTCTTGAACAGGTTTCATTGTGTATGGACATCTATTTCTTTCTTAATTTTACAATGTAACATAAAAATGGTAATATGAATTTTTAGCTCAATTGGCTTGTGATTCGTTTTGCGTTTAAAATTGATAAATTCAGAACCATGGCCCATCTCTTACATTTATATCTGGCATGTTGGTACCTGTTTGGAGACAAGCATTTTTGTTAAACAGATCTTTGAAGTCAAATTCTAAAGCCTGACTATTAAAAACAAAGATTTTGCACAAATTGTATACAAACAGAAATTATTTTTTAAATAATGTGCCAGTATTTCATATTTTGACTGTCTCACCCATGATGAGTGCTTATTTTCACATACTTTTTCACAAATAATACATAATTCATATAAGGAAAACATTGCACTATGAGAATAAAACCAACATATGCATATTCAGTGTTTCCAGTAACATAACACTGTCATCCATGAACAATCCCAGAAAGATAAAAATCATGATTTTGATCTCATCTACCACATATGACTCAACACACATATGCCCATAACACACATTCATTCTACCCCAATTGAAGTTCAGCTTCAGTACAGTGCAGGCTGCAGACACAACACCACCACTGACAACCATTGCCACATACATGCTATAATATGTAATTTTATTTATCAGTATATTAATAACTTCCTGCACACACACATCTTGTATTTCAGGGTGGTGATATGACACACAACACATGAACACTCCTTAATCACGTAAATTTAGCATAAATAATTTTATCTGTGTTTTATATTTAAACATATATATTGAATCAGATATTTAAAAATCATATTTTATATTTGTACATTGATTTTGATGTCTTTGTAATATATCTTTCGTATAATGCCTCTCTGAAGATGGCCACAAAAGGTGACCAAAACATGTAGGAGGTTTACAACCTCTATAATGTAATAAATTCATATAACTTCATATGCATGTGTTTTTTTCCGGTGGCGAAGCATCAGTGCGTGGTCATGAAATATTTAAAATTGAAAAATAGCAATTTGGATGAGAGCAGTAAAATGCAAGGATGTGAATTAATAGGGTAGTTATTTTAATTTGTACAGCCATTAAATTAATTTAAATACTTATTATATTTGTTTACCAACTTTTGTTTTTATTAAAATACGTGGTTTCAAAAGGTGATTATGTGATGTGATATGGTTGACTTGAAAGTATTTTATGAATGTTATTTTCTGCTACATACAGTTCCAATATTATGAGGCAATTATCCTTCATAGTTTTACATTAATTCACATAAATATTTTTTTATTTAAATTACACTTTTATTTTGCTGCAGATACCCATCTGTTGTACATAAGCTGTGATTTTCTTGGCATCTTTTGAACTTCTGAACCTGCTACATAGCAAGATCTAGATCATTAATGTGAAGTTAATGCATAAAGTACCCTTCCCCATATCATAACTTTTGAACTTCACTGTAGACATGCAACATAGCTGTAAGTTGAGTAGTATATTTTTCCCACCTTTCTTTTTGAAGAGTACAGTTCCAGGTTTTGGAAACATTTTCATTACAGTGTACTGATCAGCTTGTCTTTTGATGTAAAATACTTGCATAGGGAAAGTTATTTTTGTAATATATGTAATAGACACGAATTTGTTGCACAATATTTTTATATGTTAATTATTGCTCTGACATGTTTTGTTCTCAGCTCTTGGCCATCTTCAGGGAGTTAATTTTTTTTTAATATGTGCAGCTTATATGTCAACTTATGTGACAGAAGTTCTACATATACGATTAAAAGTATAATTAAGATTAAAATATTAAAATCCTTAAAATCAGATTATGGTTGAATGCAGTATAAAATTGTTTTAATTAAGACATTGTACTTTGTTGTTTCCAGACATCTGTGTTTAACTTTCCTTGAAATGAAATTGGTCCTGGAATTAAGTTTCAGGTACTTCATGTTCTGGGTATGAATGAAAGTGCTGTATTTCAAAAAAACCTATGAACTCCCTGAAGATGGCCAAGAGCAGGCCAAAACATGTCAGAGCAATAATTAACAAATAAAAACATTGTGCAACAAGCTGATGTTAAATATTATGTATGTAACATAGTTGCACAAAGATGTACAATATTAAAGTTATTTTTGTAAGTTTGTATATATAATTCAGTGTGTAATGGGAGAGTATGTCTAAGAGTTCAGTTAAGAGATGCATGTTTTGTGTTGGAGTTAGTAGCTATTAATAAAGTGAAATATGAATAATATGATTTTAATTAAACATAACCTGAAACATTTATTATTTCTGATGTGTGAGAGCCATTTTCCCACTCTGGGACCTCTGTTTTTTGAGTACTTTTATTTCAGAAGGACAGTAATATTTTGGGAAACCCCACAGTTAACCACATCCTAAGTCAAGATGTAGAAGTCCTGTCCTTGTTCTCTTCACACAGAATTCTATTTCAAAATCCATAATAATCCAAAATTTTTGTCAGGACAAACACTACCTGCTGCACTGTTAAGGTTAAGTAAAGTATTCAATAACCAATTTGCATTTGAGAAATACCCAGCTCTGATATCCAGGATATTGTATGAGATTTCCATAGTTTTCCTTGTTTCTTCTAGTTGGATGCAGAGGCAGTACATTATGGCAGATCAGAAGTAATTAATGGCCCAACATGTATTAAACTCTTTTCTGTCTCCAAAGTGCTGTCCCATGGTATCGGTATGTCTCAATGGAGAGCTCAAAAATGAAGGTTGGTTGGACCTTGTCATTGCACCTGTGTGCATGTCTTAAGTGTGCAGCCCATATCATCAGTCAGGTGCATCCTGTAGTGCCCTGTTCAGAGATCAGAAAACTACAACCATTGTCTGGCTGTGCCATTGTAACATGTCACCACCACCTGGGAGCTGTGATGTAATCACTCGCACACTGAAGCCATGCAGATCTGTATACATTTTCATGGTGTAGAGTGGGAATCCATGGGCATGTTTTCCCATGTTCAGTACCCAAAGCCACAGCTTGCTGATGGCATAGGACTTCCTGCTTGATTCCTAATTGTCACCATCTTAGAAAGGTAACTCCTCTGATGTATTTATTTTGATATCAAGTCTTGGAGGTTCCCATGCTGTGACAAGCTGGAAGATTTTAGTGTCTTTTTCTCCTTATCCCTAGAGTGGCAGGCTAATGCTGGTGGTTCTAGTTCTTATGGCTGAATTGTGGCAAAAAACAGCCACACCATAATAGAAGATAAATGAAACGTAATACAAATACTATGACGGTAAAAACTATGGCTCCATATTTTGTAAAATTTATATTAACAGGAACTAACAGGTCAGTGCACTTAACCTTTTGATATTCAGAAGGCTCTTGATAGCACTACTGGCAAGATGAAAAATGTGTTTATGTTAAACAGCAGAACACACTTGGTTGGGGTTCAAAATGAAAAACAAGCTACTGTTGGAAGACAGATTCTAAGACTTCTGTACTGTACATGTAGAGAGGCATACCCCTCCCCTGTAGTCATTAACACCAAGTGCATTCTTATACCAAACAAGAATGCTGCATTTGTAACTTCTTTTGAGGTTAAGACTGATTGAAGATTTACAGTCTGTATTACTCCAATACTATGAAAACTATCATTAAGAGTGTTCCAGATCCTTCCCCATACAACAAGTTATGTACATTAAGGTATGCTGATCTGAAAGTTCACCAGGCATTTGTAATGTCATAAAATCAAGGTCATTAAAATTTCCTTTTATTGGTGAAGATGCAACAGAGGATGAAGTGGAATATGTTTAAGATGTAGCTGAGAGAAAGAGCTTGTGAGGATATCAAATGGATGGGGTTCATGCCCAATTGCAAACTTTGATATTAGGAGTCTTAATCTGTGGGTTATCTTGTCAGTTACTTTCAATGAATGCTTAATTTTATGTTGGCTTTAAAAGTTACATCTTTGTTGTACTGTTGAGAGATGGGATCTATATAGTAAGGAAGGCATGCTGTCCATACTGATGAAAACTGATCAGTTGTTATGTTTTATGCATAAAATGGGATTGAACTACTCAAGTAGTGTCCAAAATGTTAAGCATAGCAGGTCTGCACATTACACATTATCACATACTCAGATATACAGCAATAACACCAAATTTCAATGCTAAGGACATGACCAATTTTTAACATATGCCCTACATGTTTAGTATGTACTTTCAGTGCATACTAAACATGAAGTCTGAAGTGTTTCACTTTTCACAGCTACTGGTGAAGGTATGGCAATTTCAACTGGGACTAGCCGACTCTCCCATTGTACTGTGTGTCGTGAAAGAAATGCAACTAGCCTCATATATGCTATATTACTGCAGGATTGTAGCAAATGCAAGATTTCGTCACCCAGAACTTGACTGAAAGGAGCAAAGTGGCTATCAAAAGACTGCAATACATGAAGTACTGTCCTTCAATGTGCAGGACTGTTGGAGAAGGAATTTAATAATATTATGCACAGTACAACATGAATACTCATGGTGAAAGTGAATGGTCCAAAATTTCCCAAAAATCTTGGAGCCATCTCATGATATGACCTGTGAACATACTGTTATCTAGTGTTTTATGTTTGATGTATTTGAACATTTTTATATGTATGGGAAAAGGAAACTGTGATAAATGGGTCCCTGTCACCATGGCATGGCACGTCCTCAGGTCATGGATAAAGGAACGGCCTTCAATATGGAGAGTAGCTGCAAATATATTGAATACGCAGTCGCGGACAGCCGACAAGGGGTGGTCCTCCAGTTTGGGGGCTGGGTGAGGTGCTAACAACTTCTCACCATAAAAACGAATCCTGTTATGAAACATTCATACAGAAAGCCTTGGAACTGGACTGATACCTTGGTGCAACCTAAGCAAAGAAAAAGGGACATGAGATTTGGTATGTGAAATATTAGGAGCCTGTATAAGACAGGTTCCTTTACAGCAGCAGCCAGGGAATTAGCAAGATATAAATTAGATTTAGTGGGTGTACAGGAGGTTAGGTGGGACAAAGGGAGCATGGTAAGAGCAGGGGGTAAAAATTTTTTCTATGGAAAAGGAAATGAACATCATAGTTTGGGAACAGGATTTTTTTGTACACCACAGAATAGTATCAGCAGTTAAGACAGTAGAATTTGTTAGTGGTAGGGTGTCATATATATAGTTCTGAGAGGTCGCTGGTGTAATATCATTGTTCTGAATGCGAATGCACCCAGTGAGGAGAAAAGTGATGATTCAAAAGACAGTTTTTATTTTGATTTAGAGCAGGTTTTTTATAATTTTCCTAAGTACCATATGAAACTTAGGGGACTTTAATGCAAAAGTGGGGACAGAATATTTTCAAACTGACAACTGGGAATGAGAGTCTACATCAGAACAGTAATGATAATGGTGTTAGAATAGTAAACTTTGCTGCATCAAAAAATCTAGCTCTTAAGGGCACGATGTACCCGCACCGAGACATTCATAAGTACATCTGGAACTCTCCTGATGGGAAGACTCACAACCATATTGATCACATATTGATAGATAGGAGATGGCATTTGAATACACAGGATGTGCTAAATTTCAGTGGAGCTGACTGTGATACTGATCACTGTCTGGTGGTTGCAAAAGTTAGGGAAAGTTTGGCGGTAAGTAAACAAGCAACACAGACGTTTGATGGGGAAAGATTTAACCTTGGGAAGCCACATGAGCTGGAGGTTAGGAAACAGTATCAGATTGAGATTTCAAACAGGTTTGCAGCTTTGGAAACCTTACATGATAGCAAAGACAAATAGGGCTTGGGAGAACATTAAAGAGAATATCAAAACCTCAGGTAAAGTGAGTCTAGGTCTGCACAAATTGAGCAGCATAAACCATTATTTGATGAGTGTCTACACGATCACCCTTTGTAACTTTGCTGTCCCGACATGCTCAGTCTGGTAGGTGGTCCTCTTACCGGGAGACGTGTGTGGTTCACTGAATCACATTTAGTTTTAGTGATTTTCTTTTTACTTATGTTTTATTTATTCATTTTATTCTTGATATAAAATAATGGAGTGCTATATCCAGTTAAAGAACTAGATCATTTCTAAGAAACTGACATAGTCACTTCTCTGTACTCCCACTTACACCACACTCATACATGACTGCTTTTGCACTGGACTGCTAATGTCCGTTATCAACTCCCAACCATTTCGCTGTTTAAATCTCTCCCCTCCCACCTATCACCAATGGATATGACACATACGTTGACAAATTAAACCCAAAACATACGGCTATGAACCATCCATAACTGACGCCAGCACACCTAAGAAACAAACACATCAAAAATGTTCGGCTACAAGTGTTTAGGTTTTTTTTTATGAAAGGAAGCAGGCTAAAATGCAGTGGGTACATCAACCAAATCAAAGCAATGTAGATAATCTAAACAATGTAAGATGTGAAGATAGCAGTCATTTAAGGAACAAAAAGAAGGAATATCTGAAAGCTAAAATTGAGGAACTTGAAACTAACAGTACGATAAAAAATATTAGGGACTTGTACAGGGGCATCACGGACTTTAAGAAGGGTTACCAGCTTAGAACTAATATAGTAAAGGATGAGAAGGGTGATTTGGTTACAGACTCCTACATATTTTGGCTAGGTGGAGGAACCATTTCTCTCAGCTACTGAATGTATGTGGGGTTAATGATGCTAGGCAGACAGAAATACACGCAGCAGAACCACTAGTGCCTGAGCCTAGTGCTTTTGAGGTTGAGAAGGCTATTGAAAAGTTGAAAGGTCACATATCATCAAGTGTTGATCAAATGCCAGCAGAATTAATTATGTCAGGGGGTAGAACAATTTGATATGAGATCCATAAACTTATTATTTCTATTTGGAATGAGGAGGAATTGTCTGAGGAGTGGAAGGAGTCAATAATTGTACCCATCTATAAGAAGGTTGATAAAACACACTGTAGTAATTATAGAGCCATATCACTTTTGCTATGTACAAAATTTTATCCAACATCCTGCTCTCAAGGTTAACCCCATACGCAGAGGAAATTATTGGGAAACATCAATGTGGATTTCGATGCAACAGGTCAACTACTGATCATACGAGTATATACTTCATTTGTCATATACTTAATCAAAAATGGAAATATAACAAAGCAGTGCATATCAGCTCTTCATAAACTTTAAGAAAGCTTATGATTCAGTTAGGACGGAGGTCTTGTATAATATTCTCATTGAGTTTGGTATCCCCATGAAACTGGTAAAGCTAAAAAAATGTGTCTAAATGAAACCTACAGCAGAGTTTGGGTAAGCAAGCATCTGTCTGACATGTTTCCTATTTGGAATGGTTTGAAACAAGGAGATGCTTTATCGCCATTGCTTTTCAACTTTGCTTTAGAGTACACCATTAGGAGAGTTCAGGTTAACCAGGATGGACTGAAACTGAATGGTACACATCAGCTTCTGGTTTATGCTGATGATGTTAATATTGGGAGGAAGCAGACATACAATAAAGAAAAATGCAGAAGCTTTAGTAGTTGCTAGTAAGGAGACTGGACTAGAAGTAAATGCTGATAAAACTAAATAGTCATATCTTGCAATCAGAATGCAGGCAAAGTCATAATATAAAGACTGATAATAGTTTCTTTGAAAGGGTGGAAGAGTTCAAATAAATAGGAACAACTTTAACAAATCAAAATTCTATTCAGAAAGAAATTAAGAGCAGAATGAAGTCAGGGAATACTTGCTATCATTTGGTGTAGAATCTTTTGTCTTCCAGTTTTCTATCCATAACTATAAAGATTAGGATATACAGAACTATAATTTTGCCCGTTGTTTTGTATGGGTGTGAAACTTTGTCGCTCACATTGAGGGAGGAATGTAGGCTGAGGGTGTCTGAGAATAGGGTGTTGAGGAGAGTATTTGGGCCTAAGAGGGAAGAGGTAACACGGGAGTGGAGAAAACTATATAATAGGGAGCTTAATGATCTGTACTTGTCACACAGTATTGTTTGGGTGATAAAATCAAGAAGAATGGGATAGGCAGGGCATGTAGTGTGTATGGGGTAGAGGAGATGTGTATACAGAATTTTCATTGGGAAACCTGATGGAAAGAGACCATTTGGGAGACCCAGGTGTAGATGGGAAGATAATATTAAAATGGATCTTCAGGAAGTGGGATGTGGGGATATGAACTGGATTGAGCTGGCAGGCACTTGTGAATGCAGTAATGAACCTTAGGATTCCATTAAATGTGGGGAATCTCTTGATTGTCTGACAACTGGTTAGCTTATCAAGAAGGACTCTGCTCCATGAAGTAAGTAAGTATAGGACAAGGAAAATTAAAAGTGCAGTAGTTGTGCTAAAAGTATAAGACCTTGCTGTACAAAATTTAGTCACCTGGACTACCAGATGCCAGGGATCCCTGCAGTGTTGGTGGTTGAGTTGTGGCAGTATATATATTCAAACATCTGCAGTCCTCAATCTAATGTAGCCCATGTCTCTGTATGACAAGCGTGGTGTGTACAGGTGACTGGGTACTGCTGTAACTCCAAGTCTTGTACCTAATTATACTTTATATATTTAAAATACTTGATAACTAAATGTGTTATGACTTATGTATAATGTCCACAATACATTTAAAAATTCACATATTTTGTCTATATTTAAACTGCTATTAGCAGCAGAATATACAAAAGGTAATGAAATTCATATATGTATTCTACCTTATTATAAATGGTTTTAAGTTTGGTATGTACTCCCTGAAAATGGCAGTGTCATGCTGAAACATGTCAGTGTGAAGAGACTGTAATGCCATACATTTTTAATGAATTTAGTTGGTACATTATATGAAAATATTGTATTATGTATGTTTGCCATTGTATGAGGCACATATGTTTGTCTTTGTTGTAAATCCATACCATCTGTACTCATTCCTAGAGTATGTCCTATCTTTTTTCCTTATATGATTTGTTATTGCTGTTCTACTCCTTCCACTTTATTATGGTACTGTGTGTATCTTAATCCTTTGGCTCAAAATGTTAAATATATGTAATGTGCAGTGTGATGTTCAAAATGCCAGACATTACATGATGATAAATTATTAAATTGTATAATTATATATACATATATATAATCAATTATATAATTATATCTGTTTGTTGCAGTTCCCATTGAAATTCCAGTTCCCTGCAGATCACTACTGGCATTTAATTATGGCACCTGAACTACGGCCTACTTTGTGCATGTTACAAGGCCAGTTAGTGGTAATAAAAGAAAAAAAAATGAGTTCCTAGTTAAGATACACATGATACCACAATAAACTTGACTACAGTAAATATTACAAGTCAAACCAACAAACAAACAAATCAGATAACCTCAGAGTATACATAGGCAAGTCCAATGAAAACTTTAAACATTTTTAGGGGTCAAAGGTTTGGTAAAACCTTGTCTTTTTTAAACATACTGCCAAGTCTGCCATACACAATATTTGTTCCTAACTAATGATGATGACTTGCTGTGTCTACACATGCACACAGTAGTCTCTATTTTCACACTATTAGGGCTTTAATTTGACTCACCCTCATAAACATGATGGCTTTACAGCAACAAAAATAAAATTCTATACATCTCAGTCTCACAAAATTGAATAACTTACATGATACATGTCAAAAATCAACACTGATGATTGCAACACAATGAAACACTACCTATAGATGTACAGTATGTAACTACAGCAAAAGATATTTATCCAGATTCTGGACCAAATGGATGGTGCAGCTTGCAGTTTTCTGGATACTAGGATGTTATACCTAATATGTATCTTACTGTATGTAGCAACCATGTGGACAGACTCAATTTCAAATTTCATCGCCTGCACTGTTTTCCCCACTGCACCTTCTATTCCCTTTTTCATCATTACTTATGTAACATGGTGTGTATATATAATCCAAAAAACCAACAAGACACCAATATTTCACTCTTTTAATCATCATATGCACAAGATTAAATTCCATATACGTTTTGCTGTCACTGTATTAACAGTTTTCTTACATGATTTACCCTGAAAATAGTCTTTCTTGGTCAAGTATTATACTTTCATTACAGCTGAATATACTGTGTTTACCCAAATGCAAGACGAATCTAATCTAAGACACCCCCCAGAAAAACACGTCTCCCAAGGGAAAACATATCTATCCAAATCTAAATGACCCCCCAAAAATAAAATGTCAGCTAAGAAAAAAATATTATACTATTAATTTCATACACTTAATACACAAAGCATGTCAAATTCTATCTACCTTTACCAATCAGTGTCACTGTCTCCACCTTCACAGTCAGGGCCTTCAACTTCCTCACACTCACTCCTAACATCCCCATCCTCTTCACTATAATTCCACTACACATGATCATCACTCCCATCCAGTGCACTGGATATACAGCACTTCTTAAAACTCTTCACAGTCATATTGGTTGAGATGCACTGCCTTGCCATTATGATCCCTATTGATTAAATACTACATTTATATTTTTGGGTTTATAAACTTACTTGAACCCACGAAGATTCATACTTTTCTCCACAGATGGTGCTAAGAATTTAAATACATGTATTATAGATTTTGTGTCATGTTTGTGGTCTGATCAGTATGAGTTCATGGCTCTTTTTATGGTTTTTAATTTGTGTCATGGTCCAGATTTTATTTTTGAGCCTTGCAGTTATTTTTACAGTTTTTTGATAGCCATTTTCCCTTGTACTACCCTTGGACTAGATCTGTTCTCAGGTACATATCTTAACAAGTTAGTGTTTCTATGGTGTCCAATGATTCAGAATAACTCAAGCCAAGTGGTCCACCAGGTTAGGTGCTTTTTTGCCTGGAAACGGAAAGACACATCTTTCAAAATGATGTGCGTCTTTAAAAAAATTAGATGATGGACAAAGCCCAAAAAAAAAAAGATGGTTTTAGTTAACTTCTGTCAAGATTTCTTCTCTCTTTTGGATTTCTTTACCCTTGAAGATGGGACCAATAGGTTGTCCCACAATGTCAGCAACGAATTACCACTCTACTCTATGCAATATCTCAGAAGAGTGCAGACCTAACATGATTTGGCATGTAGGCCTTGGTTTGACTCTGAATGGTCTGGTTGAGAGTGATTTGGTTTGGTGCTGTTTGGTTCAGTGTTTCATATGCAAATTTAAGACCTCACATTTTTAAGCACCAAAAGTAAGGAAAGTAAGGAATAATCCCCGTCTTGCATTCAAGTATATATGGTATCAGCCCACCTGGGTTCAAGTTCATATTATGCTAATGCTGTCAGTGAATGATATTGATTCATTCTAGATATATATTTTTCACTTTTACATTGCACTTACGATATGAATACACACATGGACACACACTGGTCCCTCACTATCCAGTACTAAGTGCTGGTATTCACTTCACATTACATTTTAATCCTCAGGAGTATACTCTTTCTTTTGTGTTACTTATTTTGCCTCACACTGTTATGGTAGTTTTAGATGGTACATTATGTTGGGTTAGGTTTTGTCACTAGTATATGACAGCATAGACTAGGTTAGGATATTTTACGTTAGTTGATAATTGAGGATAGCATATGGTAGGTCAGTTTGGGTTAGGTTACATCGTGATACTCATTTTGATGGTATAATTCCTCCTGTAATGGCATTGTTGTGTACTAGTTCCCTTAAATAATGTAATACAAGATTAAACTTTAGTGGCTGTCACAAAAAATGAACTTGATTCTTTGTTTCTCTTCTACAGCCCACCCACTCTCCCCCCATTTTTGCACTTCTACTCCTGTGATTGGAAAATTCGTACAACTTACAACCTCTCTTGAACATCTGAAAAATTCTTGCTTGGTATGTTCTTTACATTTACACAGAAAATTGAAATGAAAAATACGTAACTACATTACTTCCTGGGCCTAGTAACATGTTTCCAGGTTGCGAAATACTGCAATTGTTGTCTGCTACACCTACTAAGGATTTGGACACATGGGGCTAAGCCCTGCCAGTAAATACAGTGAATATACTGGGCCTCAGTAAATTTCCAGTTAATACAGATTTCTGGATCATCCCATACTGGACAAATCAGCCTTTACTGTAGTTTGATACTGTTAGATTTTATACAAGCTGTATTTAACATTTTAGACTGGAACCTTTCAATTTGAAACCAGTAGCTTGATTTAGTGTTTATGATGCCCCTGCAGATGGCAAAATAGCCAAAATGTGTTACAACACACATATATGTAACTTATTTTAATTTTATCTGATGGAAAAAGTAAAAGAAAAATTTTGATTTAAATTCCATCAGGACTAAGATCGATATATGTGATAATAATGGGGGACACCTCTCCCTTCCTCCTGCTTCCCACAATTCAGGAGCAACCGCTCTCTGTACACATGGAACAAGTCCGTGGTGTGCATAATCATTCAAGATGTAAATGAAATGCATTTCTGTGCTCAGGTTATGTGCAAGAACAAGATAAATTACAATATCTGTATTATTATTATTATTATTATTATTAAGTGGTTTCTTGTCACAGGCTTGCATTTGTTGGTACTAAGAGATTGTAATCATTCACAATGCACAGACAGAATAATATGATCTTGTATTTTAGTTTCTTTTCTTCTTCCTTCTGCATAACATTTCTGTCTGCAGGTATTGCCACATTTATCAGCCTGCATGTTTTCAAGTTTTTATTTTTGTTTACCATTATTATTATTATTTGTCTCATTAACCCATGTTTAACACAGCAGTAACACCACTTCACACGTTTAATAACAAAGGTGAAGGTAAGTACGTGTTATCACCTAAGAAATTTCTGACTATGTTGCGAGTATTTAAGATTACAGATCTTACAGCATCTTTTAAGTATAGTCGCTTGAGGGCATCACAGAGCGTGTGAGGAAAGACTCCTGTTGGCAGATATAGTTACAGGTAAGGTACACACCACTTCTACTTGCCTGTATTATTATTATTATTAACAGGCCTTTCAATAGTGTTACTGGACATATTAGCTGGGGTTTGGTTTTCTGCAGGGACAAGTCTTTTAATTGTGTTACTGAACATATCACCTGGGATTAGATTATCTATAGGGAAGGGCTTTTACTCATCTTACAGGACATATCAGCTGGGGTTCAATTATTTAGAGGGGCAGGTCTTTTATTCATGTTACTGAACGTACCAGCTGTAGGTGGATTATCTGCAAGGGCACAGCTTTTAATCTTGTTACTGGATATATTGGCTGAGGTCAGACTATCGGCAGGTGCAGGATTGCTCTCTTTACCAAGATGTTCAGGACAACACTAAAGCCCATCTAGCCTCCAACCAGGGGTACAACAGCCAGAATGTGATCATCACTAACTGCTAACTAGTGCTGTAACCCAGAATGTATGTAGGTTCATCTCATCTGCTCTCAATGTACATGCTTCAGACACCAAAGTAATTATATTTTTAACCTCCATAGGTCATTTACATTGCTTAGCACAAACTACAACACCTACCACATATTATCTTGTGAGAATCATACTCTGAACACACATTTACTCTGAACTCCATGACTCATTTGTCCTTTGTGATTCAGATTACATTCTATGTAAAGTGAAATATCAAATAAAGTGAAAATGGAAAGCAATGAAGCCACAGTTTTCTGTCTGCTAATTATTACAGAATGTGGGCAAGAAAGAAGTAATATTTCTGAGCAGAATCCTTTATTTTCATCATAAATCATAAGTCAAATATTCTCACAACTGTCTGATTCTATGAAATCATGGGCTAAAACCTACCTGAGGAAATTATAATGCTGGATTATATCCTAGGAAGAAAACCGAATTTTTCAAAATGTTACCCATTTTATTATTTTCGTAAGTTTTCTACTGATTCACTCTAGATTCTACTGTCTATTTACACACACAGTAATTTAAAATACTTGCACCTGTTGAGTATTATGCTACAGATTACACATATTTCTGGAATAATGTTCATACTGTGGTTATATAATACAAACATGACAATCACCATGAAACATGCTGTTACTTTACATCAAATCCAGTAATACACAATGAGTACAGGGTCCTTATTTCATCTGAACCATACTGCTGGACACTTCAGTTGGCTTGCTACCATACAAAACATGGCTGACTTAGCAGCTCACCCATATGGGCCTCTTTGATGTTTGTTTAGGTATACAGGTGTCACCAGGCAGTTGTTAGTCATAAAGGGGAACCATTTGAAGCACTGCATATTTCTGTGTGATACAGATGCTAAATACAGTTTATACAAAAAGTTAATTTTGTGAACTGGTATCTCTGTGGGTGCATGCTGCTCTTTAGGGATGGAGCTTGCTGTCATCTTAGTGGATATGTGAACTCTTAGAATAAGAGATATTGGTCTGCAGAAAATTCCATACAATTCCACACTGTGCCATTATGACATTAAAGGTGGTGTGTGGTGTGGTGTAATCGCAATGCTACTAGGATTACTAGACCTATTTGTCTTCTTAAGACCATAATTCACACTGATCTATTATATTCCAACACCATTTTTCAAACACCTGTCTATGGAACAACCTATGGCCTCATTCAGACTAAGAGTCCACCAGCAATTAATTCTATGCTTCATTTAAGGGGTGTTTTTGGTGACAGAATAATAAGAAGGGGGCTGTAGCAACCTCATTTGCCAAATCTGAAGCTGTGTGACTTTTACTTGTGGAGCATGTTAAAGGATAAGGTGTAAATGAATAATCACTGCCATGAAGATGATTGTAAAAAGCATTCAGTATGTACTGTCTTTAATTTAAAAAGAAGAATTCTGACCTGTAATGAACAATATGTTAGTTGGATGTGATGTGCATCTGCAACCCTTAGAACACCATTTCTAGCACCATCTCTAAGTACTGTGAGTAAAAACCCAACATTAGCTGCCACGTATTGAACTAAAACTTTCCAGTTCCTCCTTTAAATTCAGTGACCAAAAAATCTAATATCAACTGCAGTACACTGAATTACAGCATGTGGACCCTGAGACACAGCAAGTTAGAACAGTGCCAGGAAATGACTAACGATACAGGTCAAATAAAATAATCACCACATTTAACTCATTATTTTCTTTGACATTTGGATTTCAAAGAAAGAAATTAAATGTAAGAAATGTTAATTAAAAAATAAAATCTCACAACAGCTCCCTACTCTCCTAACATGAAAATTACAAAATGCTTTCATGCTTTGTAGTCAATAAATGTACTTAACCAATCGGGGTTAGCAAAGGTACACCTCATTCCATTTTATTCTCATTTCACTTAATCACCACTGACCAAAGAACGGTTGCTTCTGCATCATGTGACACAAAATTAAGTCCAGACTTGTAACAGATGTTAAAGTGTATCTTGACATAGAAAATTCCAATGCCCCTGCTCCACTTTCATCTGAACTCATAGATCTGTATACTGTGTTCTGGAACATGACTCAACGTCAGTGACTGATACCTGAAAAAGTTAATTACATTAGAAGTTCATACATAACCATGAATGGTACTGCTACAGGAAAACCAAAAACCTAAAGGTATAAAATTTTGTATTTCAGCAATCTCCCCAGCTGGTTTTGCACTGTGTTAGTCTTTCAGATAATCTAAGCAAAATTTAATCATTTTACAACATCTGGCAGCGTGACGAATTTAATACTTCAACGTGACATATGTTCATAACAACGTTACAGAAAAATCTTACTCCTTGGTGAAAACAATAAGTTTGTCAATACTATTGAGGATCCCTGAGCAAAACTACTTGTCATATTTCTGTCTAATGATCTAAGTCTAATTATTAATGTGTCTTGACGATGGTCCATTACCATAAATATGACTACTGTGGACATTATACATTATCTTCGGTTTTTCCAAATACATTTAACAAAGTGGAATGAACTCCTCAGAAAAAACTTGTCTTGACCACTGGATGCTGAAAGAAGTTTTAGAAAAACTGACAATAAAAATTAACAGGGATCATGGAATATGAAAGTTAAATGGATGGGAATGAATATGATTGTTTTCAAAACCAATGCCCTGTAGTCAAAATGTTAATACAAGACATAATCAAGATCTTCATGATTTGCAGCACTATGTCTATAACATTCCCTGTGAATTTGGAAGGAATGTCCCTGATGGAACAGACAGACCACTGCACATGCATCTTAGTGAACAACTAAATAATCACAAATAGAGGTGAATGGAAATACCAAAACTAGCCCAACATGTGTATGAATAAGCTGGAATGAAGGTACAGTTGTGCATACTGAATCAACTACTGAATGTAGTACACAGAATACCACCACACTGCTTTTGTGACCATTCTTAGAAGCCAGTCTTGTCTGTAAGATTCCCATTTTGGATTCTCCTATCAATGAAAAAGTCAACAAGTTAGAGAGCAGTTCATTTAACCTGCCCCTTTTTGTATTACACTAATCAATCTGGTTATCCCGTATAACTGCGAATTTTGTTCTTCATTTCCATTGCACTCTTATTTGATAGGTATTACTAGTGGTCGGAAGGATTCTAACTCTCTATAGAGATACCTGATTTTCATTTCCTCGTGCTCTCTGTATAATTTTTACTGGAAAGTTTTCTCACTTCCTGCTGATATCTGATGCTAGCACTATGCATACTCTGGAAAACTCCTTTCTGTGTCCAGGGATTGAGGACAGCTCTTTTGCAGGGTCCCAACTAAGCAGGAACCTGTATACCCAGTAATTAAAACACATCCATTTTGCGAAATGCTGTGTTGGTAAACCACAAGACTGTGGACAATGTCCAAAATAAGTCATGTTTATTACATACACATTGGTTAACATAAGAATGGCCCTTTAAATTCACCCACACCAACAAAGCCTGCAATATTCTATAATACTCCCAGTCACTGGCCAAAATACATACTTTACTCAGCAGTCTCTATTCCACCATTCTAGGGGCAGAATGCTGCAGTCAGTTGTACCATTTGGCACATCTAACAAATATCAGCTGCTTAAAATACAAATTAAGTAATTAAGTGTGGTGGCATGACTACAACTTGTATTTAAATTTTGAAAAAGACAGAAGTTTGCAGTTTACTAATGATATATGATATACATATATATACATATATATATATGCCTACTACACACCAGAGCTGGGGTTGGTACAGCTTATCACATAGTTTACAGTCGTACCATTCCGAACTCCTATGGTAATAGTAGCCTTCAATTGTAGCTGCAGATTTCTGAAAGCAGATGTAGTAAAAGCCTGCAAATGATGCTCCATTAATATCCTTGATTGTGTGGTCAGGCACAAGAAAATGCTCTTTCCACCTCATAAAGACGTAGTCTGTTGTTTTCAGGCCTTCATAGTCGAAACTGTCAGAATTGAATGTTTTTGCATACTGGTAGAAGGATCCAAATTTGCTCTGTTAGAAACAAAGTTGCAAAATTAAAACAGAGCAGTAATGAGAAAAAATTAAAATTATTTTCAACAGTTCCTATGTGCACTTTATGACTCTTCACTGTAATTCATTAGAAACAGAATGTTACTTACAGAAGGGGCATTTGCAGAATTTGGAATTTTCAAAATGTCTATAATAAAGGCAATAGTCTGTTCTTTCTGTATGCATTTGTATAATTTTTATCCCCATATGTTAACTTTTACAACAGTGTGGGATAAAATATGTGTGCATTTATTATCCTATATATCAGAACAGGAAGACTTCCTAAAATGATCACAATACATAAAATAGCAAACTTATATTTAGGCAATTGTATGAGAAAAAGATATAGCAGGATTACATCCACGAAGTCCTCATCATTTTGCATGACAGCCTTCAGCACAAGTCTCACAAACCTTAAGGTCTTCCCCTCTCAGTCACATGACTGCAGCTGCTACGTAAGCAGACAAATACTGGCATGTCCACTGCTCCAACTCCAAAAATACAGTAATCTATACACACAAGACTTAACACCCTCTTCTAACTTATGACATGAGCCTAGGCTTCCTTAAATTACCTGTGTATAAAGATTGAGACTTTGGTGAATTATTCCTGCTATACACTATTCCCAGATTGTCTTCCTTCTTCATCTACAGTTCTTACCATGACAATTAAAACATTCATTATTTTAGCCTCCAACATTAAAATGTGTGTACATATCACTGAACTGCATACAGAAAGGCAAGTCTGCATTTCTGATATTATTTCTTATCAGCAGAATGCCCTATCCAATCCTTTTCGTACTTTTTATTTCAAAAACTTCCATATAATGGTATACTTCCACAGTAACATATAATTACCATCAGTGCAAAGATACAAAATGTTAGCTTTAACTATTCAGAAATAGACGAATAACTTGTCTTCACTGATTTCATCATACAAAAGACATGTTTAGATTGTTTTTAAAGCAAGAATCTATTGCATAGCATGGAACAAAGAGTTAAAAGTAGTTCAGCTGAATGATGTCCTGAAAGTTTACAATGCCAAGATCTTGTACTGGGTACCATCTCCAAGTTGCAAATTGTATCAATAAGATAACATAGACACAGAATGTGCAGTATATGGTTCCAGCAGTGTGTGCAACATTAAGCTCCATTTTTCTATGCCATCTGATATACATATATATCAGCGGCTGACAGAATTTAAAATGACCATATACAGCCTTAGCCATTAAACAACAGTTTTTCTGCTGTGGTCAAAACACCATTCATTTTAAATATCCATTGTGGGACAGGGTTTTCCTGTTTGAACAAAAAAAAAAGTTGCACTCTTCATGGGACAATGCTGTCCCACTAGCCCCTTAAAAGCTAAAATTCATACACATGGTTCCACTGAGGGGACATGCTGTCCTGTAAGAAACACTTCCAGCTGCAATACACAGAGGCATTTGTTTGGGTTCATATAGAGAACATTGCACTAAACTCTGGGCTGGGGACACATACTTGACATTCTGCACAACATTACAACTATATGTACCCTGATTTGAATTTATTAGTGGTACTGGTCCTCATAGTGTTTGGCACCATACATTTTTTGTGGGAATGCATGTTCAGAGACAAAATGTATTAATTATTACATGTCATGTACTAAAGAATGTTCTGATTTCCTTCAGTTTGTCACTCTAAATTCTCTGTGCTATGTATGATTATGTAACAATAATTCATTTCAGTGAATACAACCAACCATACTGGTAAGCCTTCACTTCAATGATATCCGCTCACCATATTTTAAGATTGAAGATGTGGACAGATAATCTTTGCCTCCGGATATGAAGAACAGCTGTGAATATACGGCATAAAGTCATGCATAGCCAAAAGGAGTGAACTCCAACTTTGAAGTAAAGTGCTGGACCAACAACAACTATTAGCTATGTTCCTAACAATTGCAAGTTTGGTTATTGTAGTTTATACTGGCACATCTTTTAAAATATGTACACAAAAAGGATGAACTAATATAAGTTACATGATATGATGCAAAATATGCATTCTAAACCATATTTCATCCACCTGTTATCTCAAACCAGCATCTAATTTCCGCTTACATAACTTAGAAATGTTTATCCTACAGAAAAATAAGGATAGTGAAAACACAAAAACGACCTTATTTCAGTAGCAGCTGCTAAACAAAAATACAGTGACCAAAGGTGATTTCGTCTTACGGTTTCCATTCCATAGCGAAGCATTCCACTTCATGTGTACAAAAATTCACATCACTGCATTGGCTTACCCAATGTTTCTTGTCTACGTCTTCATCTGCATCCCACTTTCTTGTTAAGAATGGATATTTTTTACTAATAATTTCGCCATCAAAAAATGTCGTAAGGGTAGGGAATTCTTCTGTCAGTCCTTTTATCTTGAGGTATCCGCAAAGATACGAATTTTCTTCGTCCACATGCTGTAATAGAAGGAAATTTACTACTGTACTTAAGTTGTCGTATTGGCTTCTGTGCTCATGTCAAAATACCAAGTTCAGAGCAAATACGATAAACTAACCTGCAAAACTACTTCAACTTCGTAGCTATTTCCCTTGGACTTTTGGTGGCCCTGAAACTTTGAACCATTATACAGTAAGGATCGTGTGACACCAGGTTGCTTAGAATTTGCCGGAGGCGGCGGAACTATATCTACTTTAACCGGCATTGTGTCATTTATAATGACGAATGTAAACACCTCTATATTTCCAAAACTTCAAACTTTGAACGCTAATCCAACTAAAGATGGCCGTATTCCACTAATCCTCAAACCCCAAGTCATGATGGTCCTATACCCGGCGCGACTTTTAAATTATAAGCCTCAAACCCAGACGTATTTGTCAATTGTGTGTTTGTGCAACTGATTTCTGTGCTATATTAATTTTTATTTGTAGCGTTTATTTTTAGAATTTTACAATGGTGTATTCTTTTCAGATATGTTGTTCAGTGCTAAATTTTTGTTAAAACAAGAAAACAAAGATCACAGAATACCACACAGCAGATTACAGTCATGGCGGACATGAATGAGATAAATGTGCAGGACGTGAAGAAAAATAGTACGACAGTACGGGGTAATAAACAGTGGGTTCGTCTAAATGTTGGGGGCACATATTTTTTGACAACAAAAACAACACTTTCACGTGATCCAAACTCGTTTCTGTTCAGGCTGTGTCAAGAAGATTCGGATTTGATCTCAGACAGGGTGAGGTAACAACTGTTTAGCACACAAGCTTTGTAAAACCAACCTTTTGTTAATGGATTTGTGTATGGATTGTATTAAATGTTTCAGGATGAAACAGGGGCGTATCTCATTGACAGGGATCCTACGTACTTCAGTCCTGTTCTCAACTATTTGCGACATGGGAAGCTTGTCATAAACAAAGATTTGGCAGAAGAAGGTAAGTATGCAGACCAGTGTTGCATTAGAAGTGCGCATTGTTGAGTCTGTCTCATATTCCCTAAAGAAAATGATTGTGTCTTGTTTAAGGCGTTTTAGAGGAAGCTGAGTTCTACAACATAACGGAACTTATCCATCTTGTGAAAGAACGCATTTGTCACCGAGATACTCGACCATTAAGAGATTCAAAGAAGCATGTATATAGAGTATTACAGTGTCATGAAGATGAACTTACACAGATGGTGTCTACCATGTCTGATGGTTGGAAATTTGAGCAGGTAAACGTTTATGAAAAGCATGTAAAGTTAAAGTGCAATCACATCGTGACAGCCTCTGAAGAGTGACTGAGCTGAGATCAGTTTGATTCCGTATTTGAATTTATAGTAAAATAAAAGCCTCATTTCTGTTTATTGTCAACTAAGCTAGCATAATGTGTTTCTGGCTAAAGCAGACTAAATATTTCATTAACTGTTATTGTTTGGCCTTAAATCCCAACATAGTGGTTGATGGCTGGGGCATGTTTCATTTTAAATGTTCATTTTTGCACATGTTTATATTATAGATTGTATTTCGTACATTTCTGAAACTAAAAGGTTCAGATAGAAAGATACACTTAAGAATGAATCCATATACCCATTCTCAGTGTTTTGAAATAGTCTACCATTTTTACTCAGCTTTGTTTATGATCCTTTTTAAATTTGTGCATTTTTATGTAATGTTTTAGTTTCTAGAATTATATTAGATAAATTTATATGTGGGTTATGCTGTGCTACTAAATTTGGAGTCAGTTGTGGATGAGTATGTTGTCCATTTTCGTCACCAAATTGTTCATATTCCTTGAATGGCTGACTTATCTGGGTGGTAAGATCAGTGAGTTCATATTCCTTCTTTAAATTCAGTGGTAGGAAGGAGTAACACAAACCGAATTTTATCAAACTTGATAGTGCTGTGTGGGACAAAAGGTGAATTTTTTTCATTGGTCATTCATTCGTTCTTGATTTTTTGTGTTGTATTTCATGCCCATGTCAGTCTTCCACCTAACAGTTCGGTTTGTTCCCTTTCGGCAATAAAATGCATGTGTCTGGGAATTATAGTGGGTTTAGACACAGTGGGATTTATACACTGTTGGTTTTTTTCGATGATGAATAATTGTGTTACTTCCAAGAGTGTAGGTATGGCTACAATGGTAAAACAGGCTGAAACTGCAGAACTGATAATAGAATCTGACTCATATGAACATTTTTCAGAAGATGAAGACTTTTACAGGGTGACATTGACAGTGACAAAGACAATGTTATTGACACAAACAACACATAGTAGACTGATGCTATATACTCTCAACCTTCTGCATCTGTAATCCACAAGTTTAGAGGGGTTCAAGTGGGTTACAACATGGGGCACACCATATTACTGAAGACTTGAACCCCTTTAGCATTTTCATGCTGTCCTTGAAATTGTGTGCATCTTGGTTGAAGGTACAAATAGATATTGCCCCCAGTACTTGGGTATATTGAATGGACCCTGCCCACTGCCTGAGGTGACTATCCAAGGAAAGTATTGGCCTTTGTCACATGTTCTGCATCTGGGATAACGTGGGAGCTATGCAGTAAAAGATTACTGGTTTACACTAGAACAGTTTTTCATGCTCTTATATGGACATAGTATGAACTGAGACAAATTGTACCGTATACTTAGATTTCTACATTTTAGTGACAGCAACACTGAACCTGACAAGGCAGATGAAAATGAGACTGCTTTTGGAAAACGAGAACCATACTTGCTGACATTGATACTAGCCATCCCATTGTGTATTGCAATAATATAATAATTTATTCTAGTCAGTAACACAACATTATATATGGTGATCAATATTAAAAATTCGGTAACATGTTTTGGTTCAAAGGAACCATCATCAGGCCAAATATGAAAACACAGTCCTGGTTCATTCAGAGAGTGCACACACTATGGGATCCCATATTGTTTACAATTATATAGACATTAAAGTTCATGTGTAAAGTGTTGGCCGATGTATTTAAAATGTATGTAATAAACTCCTATCGGTATGTCATAGTTAAAATGCCTAAAATGCTGTATTACATATTATTATGAGTATAACAGGCTCTAGTTGGATGGGGTTGTTTATGGTGCAGCTAATGTCATCAGTCGTTGGACGTATTCCAAGTTGTGGAGATCTGTTAGCAAGCATCTTCTTGCCGTTACATGAAAGGTCACGTTCTGATTTATGTATCACACGCTAACGTAATTTATGGCATATTCCGTCACAAGTTTCTTCTTCTTTTACGTCTTATGGAGGACTGATTTCTAAGTTGTGAAGGTTATATACATTAATTCTGCGTCAGTTTTTGGGGGATGATTTTGGCCATATATAGATGGACGTTCCCTTGTATGTACCATATCGGCGGTTCTGTAATGGTAATTGTGACTTTAGTATATTGTGGTAATCTAGTTATAAAATTAATTAAGAGAATGTAAATGCACTTATGATTTAGACTGCAGGATGGTTGGTTGTGTACGTCTGCGTGTGATCGGAACTCGTGACTGAGGTGCGTGCGGAAAGACAGGTTGTTATAGAGTTATGTACGCTCTGTCGGCGTCTGCGAGAATTAATGTCTCGAATATTACGTTTGGTTTGACCGTACATTTGTCATTTATCTGATTATTCATTTGTGTTACTTTGTAAATGTGGAATATTTCCATTGTGTGCAACATTTTACCTTTGCTTGTAGTATGTATTACGTCCATAATGTTTTCTATGGGGCCAGTGGAGTGCTTATTGTCTAGCAGGTGTTGGGCAAATTTAGACTTGTTGTTTGCATATTTATAATCATGAAAGTGTTCCTGAAATTTTATGTGAGAAGGTCTACCTGTCTGTCCGATATAGTCCATATTGCAGTCTGGGCATGTTAGTTGGTATACTCCACATTTGTCAAATTTACTCTGATTATGGTTTTGTTGTTTGGATAGTAATTTTCCTATAGTATTTTGTGTTGTGAAAGCAATTTTCAGGGGGGTATTTTTGAAAAATCTTGTAATAAATTTTGTTTCTTTACCAATGTATGTAAACTTGGCCTATTTGGTTTTCGGCATATTTTGCTTTATTTTGTTTTCTTTGTAGTGGATTTATTTAGGATTGAGATATATTTGTTGTAACATAATATTTGTTTGATCGTATTATATTCTTTCTCTTTGTTTATGATATTTAAGTTGTATGTTTCCATTCTATTAGTTAGAAAACTTATTGCTGCTACTTATGCTCATGGGGATGACAAGAGTCGTTTGGAATAATAGTGTCTGATGTAGTTGGTTTCCTGTATACGTCAAAGGAAAGGTTATCTTTCTCCCTCGATTTGGTAATATCTAGGATACGCCATAAGTTACGTTAGCGTGTGATATATAAATCAGAACATGACCTTTCATGTAACGGCAAGAAGATGCTTGCTAACAGATCTCCACAACTTGGAATACGTCCAACGACTGATGACATTAGCTGCACCATAAACAACCCCATCCAACTAGAGCTTGTTATACTCATAATAATATGTAATATACCATTTTAGGCATTTTAACTATGACTTACCGATAGGAGTTTATTACATACATACATTTTAAATACATCGGCCAACACTTTATACATGAACTTGAATGTCAATATAATTGCAAACAATATGGGATCCCATAGTGTGTGCACACTCTGAATGAACCAGGACGGTGTTTTCATATTTGGCCTGATGATGGTTCCTTTGAACCGAAACATGTCGCCGAATTTTTAATATTGATCACCATATATAATGTTGTGTTACTGACTGGAATAAATTATTATATCATATTTGATAAGCACATTGATGCAGGTGCTAAATGTTACAGCCCAGCTGAACATTTGACAGTTGATGAAATTATTGTTCTCATCAAAATTATGGGCCCCTTCTAACAGCATGTACAGTGTGGTGCACGAAATGATACTTAATTGAAAGTGTAGATAAAATCTTGAATACTCATACAATGAAAGATTCTGGTATGTAAGTGCAGCAGTTCATGGAGATGTTAGTTTGCACGTGCATCATGTGCTAATAACATGAGAAAAATGTGGGCCATTTCCCTCTAGTATGCAAGAGGTGGCAGATAAGGGAAGACTTACTGTGCATTAGATCTTGCAAACAGTGCTGTTTCTTTTTTCAGTAACAAAAAGTATTGTAAAAATGCAGACCTTTTTGTGCTCATTTTGGTATGCAGTGGATCCTTTCTCCAAACACTATTTGCAGAGATGCTCCACATGTTTATAACTGATAGAGCATTGAAGCTGTGAGAGTAGCTGTGCAAAGAAACCTGAGAAAATCAACCACGAATGCTGTAACATTTATGGATACCTTGACAACCTGTGAAGTGAAGTTTGCATGATAGTTTTCTCCTGTATTTATATAAAACAAGTGTTGCAGGAACTCTTTGCCTGTTCTAACATAGGCTGCAGTTTGCTGTGTGGGCAGAGCATGAAGAAATCACAGTGCTTTGATTCTCAGATGAAACACATTTCCACTTGGATGGCTTACTGAATGAACAAAGAGTGCGATTTTGGGTCCCCAGAAATAAACATATGCTCACCAAGAAAATGCATCCTTCAATGAGAGTTACAGTAGGCATTGCAGTCTGTACCAGTGAAGTAACTGGACCGGCTTTCTTCAAACTGTGAATAGCGGGCACTACGTGAGCATGATGCATAAGTTTTATGTCTCAACTTATTGCTACTGGTTTGCCATTAAATACCCAGTGGTTTTTGCAAGATGGGGTGACACCACACACAAAAAACATTGTTTTGGACTTCCTGAATGTGACATTTTTAACCCAGAAGTGACTTCCCACAATTATACTGCTCACAGTGGATGTGAACAGAATGCAGTAGTGTGGACATTTAACTCCTTTGACTTTTTACTTTTTGGGTTAACTTAAGAAAAAATTATCCTCAAGAAAACCAGTATCCATCATGGAACTGAGGTCCCTGATTGATGAAACATGGTGAACATGGTGGTGCATGCTGGCAAGTGGTCAGAAATGTAGGGATCCATTTTTCTGACATTGCAAGACTGAATGGCAGACATACTGAGCACATGGTCCATAAATGACAAATCTCCATTAATTGTTTTATTGAGTTCATAGGTAGGTAAATGTAATTGTATGAATAGTCAACATTTTATTTACACTTTCAGTCAAGTGTCATTTTTTGTATCCCCCTGTATCACTGAAACGCAACCAATTTGGGATAAAAACTTACAACCTCTGTGATTCTACAGGATATGTTGTACAATGTGACAGGATATTTGGATAAAGAGAGGGAATGTGGACTGCACACAAACACAAGGAATATAACAGTTGTCTTTGTTGAACCAATATTTTTTCAATAGCATTGTCTTGATCAAAGCATGAGGCACAAGGGGTCTGGGTTTTACAAAAGGGGTCATGAAACACGCACATGTATTTGAAGGGTCTTTATGCGTATCTGTTTCACTTCAAAGATTTGTGAAACAACAAAATAAGAATGGCTGCTTGGAGATGTCTAGATATAAATCATGACTACTGTAAAATTCATAAGGGTATTAGTAAACAGTGCTATTTCTCAGGAGTGGACATTTCAGTTCAAGGTAAACCTCAGATAATGTTTGAGCTTACAGAAAGAAAAGAAGCATTGTAGATGCATATAGTGATCAAGTGTTCCGTTTTCATAGATGCAGAAAATTTGAAAAATATCTTGATGTAACAGGACAGTAGCTGGTGTACTGTTTCCTCTATGAGTAAAGCAGATGTTGCAAGTTGTTAATGTGATGATGGAACATATAGCGGAAGCTTCACTGTTTATTGTAATCTAAACTGTTATTTATGGTGTATTATCTGGCAGTACAATTATTTTAAATTTACTTCTGAAGCAATATTTTTCTCTTACAGCTCATTAATATTGGGTCACAGTACAATTATGGGAATGAGGACCATGCAGAATTTCTTTGTGTGGTTTCACGGGAGTATGGGACACCTGCACTTAACTCAAAAGAAACTGAACCAACTGACAGAGCAAAGGTGAAGAAATTTAATATTCATCAGTACTAATGGGTGTGGTACAGTGACATTCCAGTAGTATATATTTACCCAACCTACTCTGTGTGGTCCATCAGAAACAGTAAGTGGATATGTTTGCATGAGAGTGCATGTGTATAAACAATAAGTACGGGATATATATAGACCAAACTTAGCATGCTGAGCAAGAGAATAACTGACACTTGGATTGTGAATGAGTTGAATTTTTAACCTCTCCTTTATTATGTTTTCCACAAGCATTGTTGACCATATCACACCCAGGAAATTGTGTGTCCAAATACCAGGGAGGGAGTACTTTAATGGAGTGCAAGTTATCACACTAATATGTACCAGAAAACTGGTTGTTTTTAATATCATATTAAGAGGAGGTTTATCCATTGAAAACCTTGTGATAACTAAATGTACCACCCGCTGTAACATTAAGAAACTTCGCATTTTTCCACACAGTGTACTTATGTGTTTATTTGGTGGTCACAATAAACACCAATCATTTCCTAACAAGCTGGTTTGTCTATGTGTTGGATCCAGACTCTCTTCTTTGTGAGGATGGAACTCATTGTTTATACATAATTAACATGAACATCAATATTCAAAGGTGAAGGGCTCTCAGTAAAACCCAGTGAACTCATGTGATTATCCATGTTCATACTGTTCAACCTACAAGTTATAATATTTAATTTTCATTTCTTTTTGTATTTATTAAAGATTTATTTTTTGTTGTGAACTGTGTCATTTACACAGGCTTCTGCAAATTAATCTTTCATACCTCCTCCATTATTCCCATTATTTGTTTTCCGGTCTCTTTCTTGGCATCTTTCACCCTTACTGTTTGTGGGTGATTGAAGTGTTACAGTATGGGGGTAAAGACTGAACATTTCCACCCCTCCTACTCTCTGTCTAGATACTAGTGTGATTAGCTCATGGTTCAACTTGCAATGCTAATTTTGATCATCACTGCCATACCATTATGTTATTAACTAAATTTATCACAGCCTTCCATCAAATACAACAGTATTATTAGTCATATTGCTCATTTAAGTGTGCCCAGCATGTTTTGAACCTCGCATTTCATTGTCAAGTTTCAGTATTTAGACTAATATTACAGTTTCTATAGCACATGGATGGTATACAATGATTGGCACTATTAAAGAGAATAAAGCGCAGCTTAAATGGCTGTGTGTTGTATGATGACAGTTAAAATCTTCAGTTAAAATATTAGTCAGTTTTCATTTATTTTCATTTTCATTCATTTGTGTGTATACAGTGAGTGCTGGTATTGTTATTGTACTAGATTTGCCTACCATCACTTTGGGCATGGTGTCCACTCTTGTCTTCATTATATTTACATCTGTCTTATGCTTAATGTTTATTTATATCTATGTATATCTTATCGGGGTTGCCATTCCTTTGTTATTTCTACATTTGATTCTGCAGACTTCTGTTATATTATTATTATTATTATTTATTTAAAGTTCCATAGCTCCACAAACAATTTCAAAGTTTAGGATATAGAACATGTCAATAAAAGTATATAAGTGTAAATACATTGGTCTTAGGAATCTAACTGTTTCCAAGTCAATACATGCAGTCTGGGAAACAAAGTT
>Ga0123354_10000189_pt1 | contig 52241 bp, 41 predicted proteins | sample TergutLab28metaG_2_FD_97872 | JGI IMG/M metagenome (GOLD analysis project Ga0123354, IMG submission 97872) | Labiotermes labralis P4 segment gut microbial communities from Petit-Saut dam, French Guiana - Lab288 P4 | ecosystem: Host-associated > Arthropoda: Insects > Digestive system > Gut ... | reverse complement strand
TTTTTTCTCTTCAAAATGCAGTTTGTTTCATAATTTTAACTTATTTGGTTCCTGTATTATTCACATTTTATTTACAGTGTGTGCTAAAATTAAAAAAATAATTCCGGAGCCAAAAGGTTAATGCACTTTTTAGATCTGCATGGCATTTGTTAAAATACACTTATTATGTGTACCTTACCCCAGTGTACAATATCTCCGGATTTGTGTTGGGTGCAGGTAAAGTTGCCGTAGATAACGCCCTTTCAAACTTGACAACACAGTTTCTGAACACAGTACGAAGCATATTCTACGTTTCCCAGCAAGACACAAACTGTAAGCCGAAACGCGTGTGTAACTGGAATGAAGCAAAAATATTCAGGCCAAGATGAATTAACGATGTGGATGACACTCAAGGTCGCAACCTATAATAGATGATCTGTGCTCACAACGGTCACAGAATGACTTGCTTGCGTTGCGCTGAACTACGTGATTCGCGCACTACACAATGCCAGGCGGTGCCGTGATTTAACACGTTACATTCAGCGCTACAACGCTATGGGAAGCATGTGCCTGTACCGTGCGTCATGTCCTTGAAACGCTTGGGCGTGGGTCAACAGTAACGATAAATGACTGCATTCAAAAAAGTACTGCGCCAATTACAGCGATTCACTACCTTAAATGCTAATGATAAATTACACACATTATTAGCAGTTAAGGTAGTGGTTTTACAACCTCCTAGACAGAGCACGACACTGCTTTATCGTATAATGTCTAGACTTACCGCAGATCAAGAACACTTCTGATATGCTACTGAGAAATCCATTGGGCATATGAGAATTTTAATTGCACTTACATTACTATGCTGTTTTTTACATCCTGTAAATATAGATGTGGAAATTGATATGATGCAATTAATATCACTTTTGAATCTGTATATCTCATATTTTAAATACAATGGAGCATATACTCCCTGATGATGGTGACTGCCAAAACAAGTACAAGGAATTAAGAAATTGTACCTCTATGTATACTACATGTGCAAATGTTGGTATGTTTAAAAAAGAAATACCACCTTATTGCACAGAATGAGTAATGTAAAAATAATATTTAGGTAGTTTACATGCACAAAAGGCCGACTGTGAACTGCATTCTAAACAGTTTTCTAAAGAAAGGTGGCTCAAACTGACTGAAACTGACCTACTGCAATTAGATATAGAGATGTAAGAAGCCCTCAAATAAGACAAAAACATATTATTTTATTAATGGATTAATAGATGCTCCAATTAGTTTCTTTGTGTCATGAACAGAAAGCACTATCTCCATACTCTCAGGGAATAAGGTAGTGTTGCCACTATACACATGATTTTATAAATATAGATGTGGCTCTTCCCTAAACTGCCTTTTACAAGTGCAGCTCCTTGTGCTCAACTAGCTGACCAATCTTGCTCTACTAGATGTTTGAATGATTAAGTTGCTACATGGTATATACTGTAGGTGACAAGGTATATAAAAACATAAGTCACTCTACACGGATGGAAGGAAGCACAAGGATGGTAGTGGTAACAATGCTCAAGGAATTTGCCTGTCTACCTCACTTGCATAAGCAAATGGACCCAAAGTGTTTATCAGTAGTCAAAGTTACTACTATCAATATTTGTGTGAAGTGAGTAAATGAACCAAAGGGGTATATGGGGAAGAATGCTGCAGAAGACCACAGTACCACTCAAGGGAGATGTTGAGGTTGTTGACCCATACGACATCCCTCTGCAGCCACTGAACAGTCCTGCATATTTTTCTGCATTTAACTGATAAACTGTCGATACTATATAACCTGCACAGTTCAGACAGAAAGACAGAAGTATTTTATTTCATCATGCCATCTGTTGCTAAGATCACACAGCATCGACATCGGGTGAATGAGATATGAGGATGCAGCATCAGTGGACTTATACTGACACTTGGAGAATAACCTAACCCAGTGCCACTGTGCCCACCACAAATCCTGACTGGTCTGGGATTGAAACCAGGTCTCCGTCATAACACATTGGTGACTAGGTTGAGAAAGAATTCTTATCTGAATTACAAAGCAAACAAAACAACATTATGCTGCAACAAGACAACAATGCAAGTATAAACATAACACTTAGCTGTGTTCACATTAACACTGTTGCCGCAGAAAATCAATAAGTACTACATATTCTGACTGTATGTTTGTAGCCTTAGTTATGCAGCATGCAAAGCATACGTGCCATATTATGTCATCTGTGGCCTGTCTGGCTCTACCATATTTTTCCACATTCTCTCATAAACAATACAATTTTTGGAAAAAAATTATTGAACATAAAACGTGTGTTTTGATTTTCTCTACAACTTTCATCTCTATGAAGAATTCAGCAAAATATCTTCATAAATGTGCATATGCCTTCATGTAAAGTACCTGTTATTCTTGTCAGATTTTTTAATCAAAAGTGAATTTTTTTAACTGATTTTCAAAAAATTCTCAAATATCAAACTTAATGAAAATTCATCCAGTGAGAGCCAAGTTGTTCTATGCAGATGGAAAGATGGAGGGAGGGACAAAAAGACAGGCAGACATGACGAAGTTCAGAGAAACTTTTTGCAATTTTGCAAACATGCTAAAAACAGTTATCATTAAAGGATAAGTATGGATGTCACAAATGTTGTCTGCAACAGCAACATTAAAGAAATTTATAGAAGAATGGTATATCGTATTGTGGACACCCTGGTAACTTATAAATTCTGCTGTAATTGTCACTTGCTTTGTTATAAAAAGATATGACAGAAATTTTATTTACTATTCTACTTTACAGAACACAACATTCTTTCTTCAGACTTTCTCATACAACTGACATTCTGTCTCAGTGCACATTTGTTTTAAACTAATACTGTTTTGCCTGGTAAACAGCACACACTGAAAGAATAAAATGATTTCAGTTTTATCACATTTAAATATAAAAATCTCTGCAAATATAATAGTCCAATAACTGTCACAATTCTTTATAAATTATAGTAATGTACATTTTGCAGAAATCACAGACATTCTTCACACACACACACACACACATACACACACACGTTCACTTGTGCAGCTGTTTCAATTAAAAAAAGGCTCACTATTAACAACATAATCTTCATAACTATACCATAATATAAGTCTTGGGTTAAGAATATTTCGCTGGTGAATGCAAGGACCTCTTCGGCTTTACAAGCTGATGAAGGTTAGGCAGAATTCTGAAATAAAAATAGCATAAATGCAACATTATTATGAGTATGGACTTGCCATATTGAGGTTGGGATATTGTATCAATATTAGATCACATTTGAAAATATTTACACACACACACAGAAACTGCAATATTCTATAACTCAAGCAATGAAAATCATAACACACTAACTTCTTCAATTCCGGTGTCAAGAAACAGAACATTCTTGTGACACCGAAGACACATACTCCGCAGTACCTGACCCTCTGCAGCATTACTTCTGACATGCCCTCCATACATAGAAATAATTTTATGCATCTACATAAGGGTCTATTTTCTCACTTCTACCCATCACTCCTGCAAAGATCGTGGCATACAAAGGGTATTTGTTCTCTTCCTTGGTTTTTCATCTTTCCTATTCACTATTCTTGTCAGTTAGCATTGTATTGCATCCTTTATCCACCCTTCTCAAGATCCGTTGGCCACCTTCCGCAGTGTACATTCCTCATGCTACTGTCTTTGACCCTGAAGATCAAGGCAGCATGTTCTCTGAAACATTGCTATCCACCTAGCAAACTACATTCTATTACAAACCAGAAAACCACATTCTGAATAACCCTTATTGGAAAAATGAAGACGTACTTACTTCACGATTGCATACACAGCCTAAAAAATGGTGTTTCAAAAAATGAATACTCTGTCCTCATGGACTACAAAGATGAACCCAGTAGATATGTCACCTGACCACAATACTTTGTATACCATTAAGAATGTGTGAAAATAACTTCTTTAATGTTAATGACTGTACAGTGCACTACTGTACTTATGAACACACAGCCCAGATGGCAGAACACTGTATTTCTGCAGTACTCTTCCACCTGGTAACACAGCCCTTTAGGCACACATAGCACTCGCAGACACTACCACAATAGCTACACTGCATATTTGTACTTATATTGTGGTGCTTTAATATCTTATGTGATATTTTTCTCTTTGGCAAAGTGAAGCTGGACAGCAGTCTGATTGATTTCCAAATGGGTGCAAATAATTAACATGTCAGTTGCAATTATATTGGTGCAGTGTGCTACATCACAGTGACAACTGCGGTTACATCCTGATTATGTCTACCACTTATTCAATGGCCAAATCAGATTGTTGCAAACAGATCAACATAGTGACCTATATCAGTGGTTCCCAAAGTGTGCTCCGTGAATCCCAAGGGATTTGCAACCAGTTGCCACGGGATACATTTCTGTAATGGCTACTTTCAAATGTACTCATTTTTTCAATTACATGAATAATGTTTTGACAAAAATAATCAAGGAACTTAATCAATTGGTGCTATGTTTATTTCAAATGACCATTAGAATATCAAACTATGAAACTTTCTGCACCCACAAAGCAAGCAATAATCATTTAATTAAAGTCAAATTATGCAAGACATTGTTACTTACGCTACCAGTATGTATTTTTATTTATCTAAAATCAGTTCTAAGATATATATTTTTTAATTTTGGATACCTATCATCTGGACACTACATTTACATGAGCGAGGATGTGAGAATCCGTAATTATTTTTTGAAGACACAAGGGGTCTATGAGACACAACATTTTTGAAACACTGACCAATATGTAGTCTTTGTAACCATCTTCATTCACAAAGTTGATACAAATATTATGTATCTAATATTTTGGCAGAAACCAAAGATTAAACAAACCATAAATAAACTCCATCAGCTATAAATGGAACTAGGACCCCCTTGTTTGTAAGCAGATGGATAATCTTATTCAGTCTGTGCTTCTTAAAGTAAATTTTTGTAAAGACAACCATGCTTGATGCAGAAAACTGGATGAGAATGAAGAAGTTCATAAAATTTAAAAATTTTGCCCCCCCCCCCAAGTGAATGTAAGGTAGGGATATCTGTATTCCTTATACACATATTTAAGATGTCCACACTCCAATTCCACTGCGCATCCTGTATTCTTAATTGTTTCCTAGTTACCTTTTGTGATGGATTTCAATGCCTGGACGTATTCAGAAAAGAATTCATATCACCACCATTACTGTACACGTTATTGGCAACAACTTTAGCAGACGTCAGTTTTTTAAACCACATACTGTGCATCAACTGTGGTCAGCACAAAAGGGTTAATACAGTCATAGTGACATAATATTATTCGATAACTGTTAACACAGAGAGTACTTACCTCCCAGACAAGAAATTATGTGTCTACTTCCTCCAGTACTGTGCAAACTTATGTAACTGCTCAACAAGGACAGCCATCACAGCTGTTACAGACACATCTAGTAGTGTATGCATATAGCTGACTGCTTCTTCCTCTTCCAAATCTAATCTCAGTTTGTCTTGAACCTTTTTCACTGCTTTGTCAGGTTCCAATGCTATGTCAGGCACACTTGCATCCACCATAAGGGAAAACAAGTTTAGCATCAGATTTGCATTCCTGCAACAGAAGGACCCTTGATAACCTCTTAACCGTTTCTCTTCTAACAACCTCCCAAACATGCAGTGCTAACAACTGTGCAATAACATTCACTGAACAACTGTCTTTGCTCCCCTTCTGCAAATAAAAATCTGTGCTTATTAACTGTTTTTAATTCACAGGGATGAACATACCTGCAAGATCTACAGTGTGATTCCACTAACCTGCGCAGATGAAGGAAGGCTGTGTAGCACTGCTTGCGGAACTTATAGTAATAGTCTGAATTTATCCCACCCATTGCTTCCACCATTTCCTTGCTCAGTTTCATGGGTGGTGGTAGAGGTTTGGGGTCTCGACCCAGTATATAACCAAAATCAATATGGAATAGTTTCCCAGACGTTGTGAGAAGCAAGTTGTCCAAATGGCGATCACCAACTCCCAGTAGGTATGTGATCACACTATAACCAGCTACAAAAACAGAATGTGAATATTAGAATTTTGAAAACATTGTTTTGTAAATATATATATATATAACAGCCATGTAATTGTGCAGAAAGTTCTGAAATTCTGGAAAAACTTGTTCCCTCCATCTTCTGTGTTGAAGAGTCTCTCTTTGGGCCAAAACATGTAACTGTTTAACAGTTCATGAAATCCCTCAACTGTTACAGCAACTTGAGTGTTCATCCTGTCACTGCTTAAGCCAGCTACAGGATCCTATCCTGATTCAGTTTAATTCACATCGCATTATCACAACCCAGTTTTCTTAAGTCAATTTTAATGCCCTTCCCCATTATTTTATTAGATAGGTTGTACGTCAAGCCCATTTAAACACTCTTGACTTACTTGCCTTAATGACAGTAACACAAATCACAGATATTTTTGGTATATAATGTTTTCATTCTACTGTTAATCTCTCCTATGTAAAAATACTGGACTCAGCAACCTGTATGCAGAAACACTTTTCATTTGCTACAAGTACGTAATGGCAGACCAATTATTGCACTCACATAAAACATAATAAATAACAGTTTTTCAGGTTCAGATTTCATGTATTTACAGAGTGTATACCTTTTAGGCAGAAGATAAAATATTACGAACTAAATGACAAATGAGTATCCTGAATTTACAACTCTCTCTCGATTTTGTCATGAATATCAATAATATAACAAAATTTCCCACACCTCCAGTTCCACAAAAAATTAACAGAAAGCCAGCTACATAAAAGTCAAAAGCTATTGTAAAACATGAGGCAATGAACTACTTTTTGGAAAATACTTGATACACGCATTCCACACACACATAGCAGAATATGAACAGAAAAAGAAAAGGCTGTTTTTCTTTCCCAGTAAAATACATTACATCTCACAAATACCCACACAAGGGAAGAATCACAACAAGACCATAACAACCTCATCCTTACGTTTAGACATAAAAGTACAAATGGATAAAGTAATTTATATTTTGTCACGAACCACATTTTTCAGAAAAATAAGGGTGAGAATTTTGAAATACATTATTCTTAAAAAGGTACAACCTATTCAACCAAAATTAAGCACATAAAATTTTCAAAACCCCACATCAGCAGTGATGCAAGCACATAACTGCCATCCTAATTCCAATCATTCATAACTTCCCTGTATTTGTCCATATACTGCTTTTCTCTGCTTTGCATTCATTACTGTTATAATAAGCAAGATGTATATTAACCAGACACCTATATGTCACGCTACTCTCAGTGAAAAACGTGGATCATAGTTCATTAATTTTCTGTGACTTGCAACTAGGTTCCACAGCAAAGATTACATAAAGATTTCAACATTAATATTCACTTGCAGCCAAGTGGACAAAGCAGGAGCCCAGAATTCTTCAGAGATCAAATATGCCAGCTCAAGTCTTGGTAGTGGTGTAAAATTTGTTTTGCACATATTGTATTCATCAAACTGCACAGTTATACTATTTAACTTTATGTTTCAGAAGTTATTTGTGCTGAACTGGCAAGGCTATGTACAAGCCCTGCAGATATTTCTGCCATCTTCTGTGATCTCTTCTTCACTGCCGTTCTGATTTCAAGAGCCCATGTGTGAATGTGGCTATTTAAACCACATAAAACATAAAAATGGCTGCATATTAGTAATGCTTTTAGACAGTGGACAAACTCTGAAATAAATAACCACAGAAGGTAAATAACTTGTTTCTTGTAACTACAGATATCAGTCGGTTGTACTTGTTCTTCAAATGAAAATTTCTTAACCTTTAATCCAGTATGTTTGCATATGCCAACACAAGTTAAAAAAAAAACACTTCTAGAAATTCATTTTATATATTTAGGCAACAGAGGAATTTACTGCAATTTGAGACATGCTGCATTATCTCTGTTAAATTTTCCACAAAATTCTGTTTCTTTCATAAGCTTATCTTTTTCTGTTCAAATAATTCTCATTTTCTTCACAAACCATGCACTAAAATTTAAATACCAACCCAGTCATTTAAAGGTTCTACTACCAGTTTGACAAATTTGGAATTACAGCACCTACACAATAACTGGTCAGAATGCAAATATATGTCTAGATTACCACAACTACTAGTGTAGGTATCCATAACATCTGGTGCGATGCCAAATGGCCCAGTCTCTGATGGGTGATATTTCCTGAAGAAATTCTGTATGCTACCTTCTGTTCCAAGAACCTCTGCTACTGGTGTTGATTCAATGTACTGAAGAAAACCTACAAAATACATAGCATGTGAGACATAAGAAGAACATCATGATTGTAAAATACTCATTATGGCTTCACTGCTATGAAACCAAATGTACTCATACCAAATGAATGCCCTGCATATTCACACTTCAATTACACACCCTTTGGCACAACCAACACAGACTGTAAATCCCTAACAACACAGTGTTACCAATTATCCTGGCTAACCAACTACTTTTTGAGGGGGGAAAAAAATATAATTCAATTAAATGATATTATTTAAAGACTAAAAATGTCATACAGTTCAGAAACAACTTACACTAACCCAGATGCAGAATGAGACAGGAAACCTTACATTTATCTGATCAAAAGTTCCAGGGTGTGGCATATTCTAAACACAGTAAATGTTGTTAGTAAGAAAAGTAAAAGCAATCCTTGTACAGACCTGGACAAGCCCTGAGGGTTCCAGGAGGTTGAGGCTCCCAGATTTCATGACAATCGGCACATGAAGGTGGTAAGGTTTTCACCCCTAAGCACTGGCCACCTCTACTCCCGATAAAATATTCCTGGTACTCATTTCTTTTAGAGGCTGAGTCAACCCCAGAGCCATAGTGCAGCCTGAAGGATTACTTCAATGAAAAATTCCATTGACACCAACAGGAATCAAACCTGCGACCTTTCAACTTGTAGCACACTGCCTAAACCAACTGTGCCACCGCGTGCCCCAAAGTTGTTAGCAGCAGTGTTAAATACACTACTTCAGTCCTTTTAATTTCAGTGCAAAGAATGTAACCTAGTACCCACAAAACAACATAAACAAACAAAAGTGGATAAAAAAAGTAATTTCTGTCATCTACCATATACTGTCCTGTCTTCACAAGATATACACCATCTTACATTCCCACATCATTTAATACATTTCACTATTCAAGTGCAAAACGTAATTTACAATAAAATATTACAAAATGGGATTTCATTAATTTCACAGTCCATGAGAATTATATTCATTTTACCTGTTTTCCTGGTACAAACACATGATAAATAATTTATTATGTAGCTAATTTGAAAATATACATTCAAGATGCACTGATACACAAGATATGAATATAAATCTGTTACAGACATCACAGGCTGCCAGCAACACAGTATTTGGGCACCTTTACACAAAGGTTACAAATACCGGGAAGATCAGACCAATGGAATGAGTGCAGGTGGATAGTTAAGGGTGTTACAGAAGTATGAATATGTACAAAGAAGAAGTGCATATAGATCATTAATGGAAGTTTCTGACATCAAGAACACAGAGAGGTGAACAATCTGCACAGACATGGTGTTTACAGTTTAGATGGTCGATTCCAGGATAACTTGTTAGTTTTATACAGACATCCCCACATAAAAAAATAACACTAATATGCATGTGTGGGGTCTGCTAAAAATGTAAAACTGCAATTCTATCACTGCAGGACAGTCACTTGTTTCTTTCACACTGTGCATGCACCCTCAGTATGTTTCTGAACACTGTGCATGCACCCTCTGTATGTTTCTGAACACTGTGAAACTGTGCGGTAATTACCCTACACACCATTATCTCAATCTTCACAAATATGAACACAAGTTAGATTTAGGGAACAAAGGATGTCAGGTGGCATAGGAATGTGTCCAATGGCACCCTCTAGAAGTAGCTCTGTTGAATCTCGGGACTCAATTATTGTAACAAAGACAGTACATGACAGGAGCTTTCATTTGAAGGGTATACATTATGCAAAAGGAAAGTAGCATTCTACACACATCTTGAGAACTTTCATTCTTAGTTACTTCTATGTTAACAAATACATTTTCAAAATCCACTCAAATTCAGTTAAAAGTAAGAAAAAAGCACTCTTCTCACAGAACATTCAACACAATTCAAATACTCAAGATGACCAACTCCTACATTTGTCAGAAGGATGTAATTACCATGTCGTGTGCTGGTAGCTAGGACTCTGTAAGGTGTAAGCTTAAGGTCCAGTTTTTCTTTCTGTAGAAGCTTGTCCATTAAAGTGATCATTTGAAGAATGAGCTGGTCTTGTCGCAAATCATCTCCGTACTTGAAAATGGCTACATACTCTGTACCTTCTGTGGTGAGAAAGGTTAGTTTTGATGGCATCAGAGCTGACTTGAAGAGTGATGCCCTGAACAGATACCAATAACAACAAATGTATCAATGGTAAATAAAATATAAGTGCATGCTAGGCAGATAGTGTAACAGAAACTAATAACAAACTGAACACAGCACGACGCCTTCTAAAAAGCCAGCAGTCACTAACCTATTTTAAAAAATTTCATTCCTAGGAGCCTGCCACTGGACCTTACTCTGAGCCACCTGAATCCAATTCAGATCCCTACATCCTGTTTACTTAAGATACACTGTATTACTGTTCTCTGATCTATGCCTAAAGAGGACTGGCATTTTACAGTAGATCGCTTTGTGTTCTGGGATTTTACTTGAATCAAACATCCTTGAATAAATGGATACTGGATATCAACAGTGTGAGCATATGTAATACCTTTTTGCATGAAGTAACTTGGATGTATTTATAGTTCATTAGCAATGACAAAACATTAAGGTCTTCCCAAATATCAACATAAACATTCGATTCCTTTGTGGGAGTTGTATATGCTTAAGGTAACAGCCTCCACTTTGCTGACATCTCAAGAGGTCATGACTACAATCAGTGCCAAAGTTTATCTATTACATGTTCTTGTGTGAGTTTATGCTTTCTCGTTATCAAACTTCCATGTACGTGTTGATGTAAAACAGATGACGCTTGAACCATTTATTACTTTAACCTCTTTAGCAATACTGAATACTTAGGATTTAAAATGTTCTAACATGCATCAATACATAACTTGCTCCAAATGCTCCACATGTGAAGCAGAAGTGAAAAATATGGAAGATGCAGTACTGTTGCAATAAGAGCAATGATCTACACTAGGTATTTTCAACTCAAATTTTAAGACTAAAATTTCATCTATGCCCTGCATGCTACATTCTCTACCAAAGTCTCTGCCATCCTCCTTGATTCCCTCACTCTAATCCTAGTTTGAAAGGAGTACAAATCATGAAGATCCTCATCAACTACAGAACAATCAACAATGTGATTTTTGGATCTGAAGAACAGAAACTTGACATAAAGGAAAAGCAGAGCTAAAATCAGGAAACAGTAAGTGACAAATCACCGACCCATGTTTTGCTTTATGATTTCAAAGAATATTTCACCTAGTAATTAAAATACTTTTAGCAAAAATAAAAAATAAATGCATTTTCCAATCCTGCAATTGCACCTTGTGTGTACCCTCACCCTTGTCTGCAGGTAAAAATGTAGTTAAATGCAGGAGGTGAGTGACAGAAATGTTTCTCATACTAGAGAATTCTCTGAAACAAACATGCTCAGTTTACCTCCAAAGTACTTATCCTAAAATGTAGAGGAAATGACAAACACGTCATAAACAACTTACAAGAATTACATAAACTTTATGTTTTTTGAACTGTGCATTGTGATATACATATGTAATAAGAACCAACAAAATGCACACTTTTTTCATTAATGATTTAATTCAATTACATTGAATTCGTCATGTTTCAAACAACCAAGTGTTCATCCTCAGGAAGACTTGTACATGCAGTTTTACGGAATTTTTACATGCATCAGTATAAGCAGTCTGGTCAACGTCAGGACGTGTTTGATAAAACTGCATGTACAAGTCTACCTGACGATGAACATTTGGTTGTTCGAAACATATCAAAGACAATATAATTGAATGAAATCATTAATGAAAAAAGCGTGCATTTAGTTGTTTCTTATCACACAAGAATTATACACTTGCTTCATTCTCTCTATTGCAGTATGCTCTACATAAACACTTCCCCTCAAATTACATGTGAATCTTGGTGTCATTATTCACATAATTTTCTCAGTATACTTACTTTTCTGGAATTATCCCTTTTATTTGAACCTCAGGATCAAGTGGAAATGGAAGAGGTTCAAATGATGCAAAATTAATCTTAAACGCTTCTGGATCAGCAAGCAGGGCTTGTAATCGTTCAGTCTACAAAACAGGACATTATTTAACAAATTATTTTCCATGCAATTTGTAACATCCATGTGTAATTTCTTAAATTTTCTCTACAAACAGGATCAGAACCAGAGTAAAAATTAAATACAGAAATAATAACAGAATTCATGCAAACTCCATCCTGTCAATGGAAGAACCAAACAATCTGATGTTCACTAATTACACTTTTTATATTCCACTCACATGTGTGCTTTCAGTGATAAGTATGGTGTTTAGTGCACATTTAATTTCATGCTGTGTAATATTAACTAAGTATCTTGATACTATATTATATAATCAACGAACCTTCTTCTTCCTGTTACCACTTTCTCGAGCAACTGTTTTCACAAGTCGCACAAGTTTGTCTATAAATGTCTGCTGCCTGGAAAGAAAGTTTCGTCGTTTCTGCCAATCTGCATTTCCTTTCAATAATGTCTGTAAAGAAACCACGACCACATCCATTAAATTGAATACCACATTTATTGACAAAAATGCATTAACAGGCAATCATTTTTTTTTGTCATTTATTTTACAACCCTCTCAGTATCTCACACTATACACCATCTTAGTCTATGATGAATTGGGAAGGTTTGGACGATTTTCTTCTGTTACTTTTAGAAAATGCCATACATTGTCTTCATACAGTACAACATTTCCTCCCTCCAAACCCTCTTCTACTCACTACGCATGGTCATTCTCCCACCCAAACTTTTATTTATGCAACTGAAAAGCTGTAAATAAACATTTGATATTCTCAAGTTGTAATCAAACAACAAATGTTATGGACCTTTTGGTTATCAATCAGTTCAACAATGGACAAAAACCTGATCCCCAGAAATGAGGCACATAGCTTCTTATTGATACAAATGTGACCCACCTGGGAGAATGTCTTCATGACAGTAAGATACATTTCTCGAACTTTGCTGTCTTGTTTCACAGCTGGCTCTTGATCTTCACATTCTATCAAAAGGTACCTAAACATGGCAAAAACTTAATTACCACATTTATCTGTACACCAGGTGAATGGTATTTTGGTCACTGATATTTCATTCAATTTCTTTCTCTCCTCTATTTCCTCTTGCTGTGGTACATTCCATTTTTGAACTCAATGCATTACACTTTTGTTTCAAAAATTACATATTTATGCATGTTTAATGTAATATTCATTTTTAAAAAACTGTCTGCAAATCCTCTCTCTGCCACAGAAATCCAAGGGATGAAGAATACTGTTCATAGCTACGCGTGCGTCTGAATCAACGTTCCGTCTATGGCCTCAAATGGGTTTCTCATGAAACCCATGACAGATCTTATCATAAGTAAACCCTGACTTTAAGCTGAACTTCTTAAATTTTCTTCAGCTCAAGGCAATTAAAAAGAATGTGAACATTTCAAACGTTCATAAAAATTAAAACGTGCATATATTATTGATGGCACATAATACAAATCAGTCAAGAACCTCCAAACATTCCCTACAAGCCATACAGGCAATTTATGAGAACCCCATGGGTCACATGGCAGATCAAGATTTGATTATCCACTTCTTCCAATACCTTTGTCAGTATGGCCCCAACAAATTCTTCTGTAATCCTGCGTTTTGAGTTCAAGAATGTTTGTTTGCAATGATGGCATAAACATGGTACCCTTTACACAGCTCCACAAAAATAAATCACATAATAGTCGGGTCTGGTAACCTTGGGAGCAAACAGCACTAAAGATGATCATATTTGTTCCCATGCTCCAACAACCAATATGGCAGTGTATTATTCAGATATCCTCAGAACTCCATACGAAACTGCAGATGAATAATATTTGGCTGAGATGAAATCAGCAAAATCTCACAAAGTTCAGGCACAGGCTACAACTGGCAAGCTTCCAAAAGTGAAAGATTCTAAAGAACACACCAGGCTATTACCTGAGAAAAATTAAACTCAAGACTATCTTTATGAATTGACATTCGTGGACAGTGATGAAATACCTCCTTTCCAAGGTGCACTGTTTTTTCAATAATGTACAGTCCGCCTAGATTCTTCCCCTTGCAGATAAACCTTTGTTTTCAACATACTTACCCCTAATCTAAATTGAGTTATTTCTGTAGCACCTATACAACACAGACTGCACACTCATCACTGTCTTTTCAGAGTGGATAACAAACGAGCGCCTTTCCTGTGCAGAAGCCATTATAGCAACATGTACCCTGGCAGAAGGGAACGGGGTAATTCATTTCTTGCAGAGATTTAAATAACAGAGTTCAACAACTAGTAAGTTACATAAAAAATTAAGCCATGTATATTTCATATTTCATGAACATCTGAAAGCATATACTTCAGTCTCAACTGCCTGTACATCAGCACACCATAGGTATAGAGAATATGTGCCAGATACAAATATGTACCTACCAATAGAAGTAGTTGGCTAGAGTTGAGTTCTGGCATGCCCTTTGTATTAAAAAAGTAGCAAGGTCTTGACTAGAGTCCTCTCTCTCTAGTCCCCTCTGATTTCCTTGTCCAGTCTCTAATCTTGAAACTGGCTGCTCTGGAGGACTGTTCTGCACTAAACTGTCAAGGAGGGAGTTGGATCGAGCAACTGGTGGAGACCCTTCATCAGACCGTACACCCTGATCTGTGGGGTTAAAACTCAAAGATTTCTTCATTGTAGTTTCAACAGGCTCTCTTGTCTCCCTGTGGAAAAGGTACGTATACAGTGAATGTGACAAAATATATCAAGTTTTATCAAAATTATCCTCAAAGAGTCAAGGAGGTTGTGGTTAATACCATACACAATTAAATTACTAACTACCTTCCTATTAGTACTAACTGACAAGTGTCATATATCCTACGTAGGCTGAAAAGCGGCCTGTTAAACAATATCAGAGTTCAGGCAGTAGTGATTACAGGTGTACAGATGTACACTCCAGGGTGACAAACTGTCATTGCCACTGCCAACACCACCCTCAAGAAGCATGTCTGTTGAACTACTCTGGTCTAAAGCTATTAACCTGGCCTGTTTTAGCTGACTATTACTTACAGAATAATGAAACAATTATAATGTACACATATTTTTATACCAAAGACATGATGTGAACTCAAAACCCAGTAAACTGCAAGTGTAGTACAACACTACTTTTGGTATAATACACAAGATAAAATGCCCCATAATTACCTGACTGTTGTTTGTTCACTCTGTGTGTCTTCTTGTGATGACATGGATGCATCTCGGCCTGGTAATAGTCGATTATACCCCTCCTTGATTTCATTGAAGTTCTCATATTTGAGAGCTTGAACCAGCTGAAGAAGGTACAACAACAGATCCTACAAAGACATAATCATAGATAGTAACTATGATGACACAGAATTTACTCTTACTTCATCTCCCTTCTACATTATTTAAATTCATTACCTTCTGACTCTTCACACTATGTTTTGGTATGTTAAAGAGGTGACATTTAACTGTAATATGTATTCATGTGCCAGACTAAGAAAAGTGTTACTGTATATAGTCAAATGCAAGGCAAGGTTTTTTCTTTAAATTTGGCATTTAAATATGTGAGGCCATCTTCAATTAGCATATGATGTGCTGAAATGGACCATGCCAAATTGGAATGCTCTGAACTAGACCATGCAGAGTCATACCACGGCCAGCAATGCCAAACTGTAATGTGAAATCTGCACTCTTTTGAGATATTATGCAGTGTAGAGTGGTAATACCTTACCAATGTTTCAGGACAACGTATCGGTCCCATCTTCAATGGTAAAGTAATCCAAAAGAGAGAACAGAGCACAACTCAAGTTAATTGGCACAGCCTAACTTTTTAGAGAAGTATGGCATCTCGAAAGCCAGCTCTGTTTCCATTTCCAGGCAAAAAAGCACCTAACCTGGTGAACCCCTCAGATTGAAATATTTTTGATCACTGGGTACCATAAACACAGTAACTCGTTATGATATGCACCTGAGAACACGTCTAGTCCAAGGGTAGTAACAGGAAAATGGCTACTGCAAAATTAAATATTAACTAAAAGACCCAAAAATAACACCTGAACCAAAATACAAATTAACAAGATAGGCAATGTACATACAATGTAACACTCAGACACGTTCTTGCAGCCACTTTGCAGTGGAAAAGCAGTAAGTATTACATACTGAGAGTATGTGCATAGCCTTAGATATTCAGCATGCAATGCGCATGCACCATATTGTCATCTGTGGCCTGCCCTGCACTACAATATTTTTCCACATTATCTCAAGAATGGCACGATTTTTGAAAAAAGGTTATCGAACACAAAATGCGTGTTTTGATTTCCTCTACAAATTCTGTCCTAAACATTTCTTACTCTGGAAAGAATTGAGAGAGAGTTCATCAAAAAAGTCTAGAGGTCTTCATATTAAGTACCTGGTTTTCTTGTCCAGTTTTAATGAAACTTGAATTTTCAAGACAGTTTTTCAAAAAATACTCAGTCCAGTGGGAGCAGAGTTATTTTCCATGTGGGCAGACGGACAGATGGACAGACATGACGAAGCTAATAGTCACTTTTAGCAATTTTGTGAACACACCTAAAAACCGTAAAAAGGAGACGTGAACTCAGACTGATCAGACCACACACACAAAACACAAAAACCCAGAATACATATATTCAAAATTCTTAACATCACTTACACCATCTGTGGAGAAAATTGCGAATATTCATGGGTTCAAGTAAGTTTATAAACCAAGAAATATAAATGTAATATTTAGTCCGTGTGGATTGTAATGGCATGGAAGCCCATCTCACCAGAAGTGACCGTGAGAAGTCCAATGCAGTGGATGGGACTAAAGATAATGTTTGGGACTGCTACTGAAGAGGATGGGAATGTTAGTGTCATGAAGATGAAGGCACTGACTGTGAAGATGGAGACAGTGATACTGATTGATAAAGGTTGATAGAATCTGACATGCTTTGTGTATTAGGTGTGTGAAATGAGTAGTAAAATATTATTTTCTTAGTAGATGTTTTATTTATGGGGTCGTCTTAGACTTCCCTCCACAGACGTGTTTTACTTGGGGTGTCATCTTAGATTAGAGTTGTCTTGCATTCTGGTAAATATGGTATTTCAATGCCCACTGTCTTCAGTGAAATTAAAATGACACAACTTCCATACTTACGTTTAGTTTTCTCAGTTTTATATCAACCATTAACACTACAATGTACTTACTGTCAACTCTATTAAGAAAATTTAGAGTAGAGCTATAATATCAGTGCTTCCTGTCAGATTTCTGCAGCTCCTGGCCCTTGTCCTCATTCATCAACTGCACACATACAAGCATGCATGCGCATGCACACACACACACACATATGCACACAGGCATTCATGCAGACATGTACACCAAATGATTTCCTTTATGTAATAAGAGTTACATGGCTTTGTAACATTTTCATATTTCCAAAATGTAAATTACTGTCTTTACTACCACATAAAATGCCTGGTAAAGTTGGAATTATTAAATATACAATAACCCAGACATTGTTCCAAACTTTATAATATATTTAACAGAATCAGTTATTAACATTGATATGACAATAAGAGGCCCAGAGAACAACATACTTTAGTACAGAGGTAATGAACAAAAGCATTTTGTACAAACTCTGAATTCATATGACATTCAAGAATATTCAGAGAGAAAAAAATCAAATGATAAATAATGTGTTTACTTCAAATTTAAACGCTGTCGTATGATCAATAACAGAACCAAAATTAACACTTGCATGACCATAAGTACAGTCCACAGAACATTTTCTTAGTAAAGAACTAATGAACAAAAGTCAAACTTGTAAAAACTGTGAATTCAAATAACCTTCAAAAACATTCAGAGAGGAAAAAATCAAATTATCAATATCATGCTTGCTTCAAATTTAAAAATGTCATATGATCTATAATACTGTTAAAAGATATGTCACTTTATCCTCATAAAAATCCAGATACACACAATTACAGAGACAAACTACCTCATCAGGCGCCTGTCTGAGTCTTGAGACAGCATATCTTCGTACAGCAGGATGTGTAAAGTTGGAGCTCAATAGTTCTAAAGCATCCTCCACATCCATTGGAGACCACTGCTGAAGCATATCAAGTGCTTGTCGGACCTCTCCACTTAGTCTCCAGTTTACACACTTTAGAAATTTGGTCAGAGCCTTAAAAAAATACAGTGAACCAAAAATATGGTTAAAGTACCATTCTTTTTCAACATAATTCCTGAGGACATTCATGCCTTTGTCCAACCTCAGCAAGAGTTTAAAAATTCTCCTGCTTTAGAAATCTGTCTCTTGCACTCAAAACCATTCATTAACAACCACTTCCACTTCCACTTTATTGTTGAATGTGCAACCTCTAAAGTGTTACTTCAGCATCCTGAACAATATAGTGAGTGATTCAGATTTTCCTACACAAAGAAGTGCAACAACTCTTTTATGCCCAACTTGCACTGTGTCATGCTGGAGAAACACATCTCATGACAGATCATTTGTTTGGGCCTATGAAGCAACACCTGGGAGGTTTTAAGCTCCACAATGAGGTGGATATGAAAGAAGAAGCCTAACTGCCATGGCAACAGGATTTTTGCCCATGCCATGGGGGATAAAACGCATCAACACGCACAGGGACTAAGCTGAAAAACAACAATACTGCAGTGTAAATGCAATGCTCCAATGACTTCACATTTAATTTTATGACCTAGAGAACCTTTACATAATAAACATTCCCTGAACATTCCTCACCCAAGATCCTTGACAAACAAGATTTAGAAAGAATTTCAATCGGGATTGGCCAAACATAATATCCAGGTTTGAGCTGGCACTCAAAGCATTTTCTATAAAAGGTATTGATATTTGGGAATTATGCTAAAAAAATTAAAACAGGTACTCCATGCACTTCACGTACAATACTGCACTATCAGTTAACCCACTAAGTGCTTCATATAACTCACACAACCTGTTTCAACATATGAATATTCTTTTTTTTAATTGTTGCACCATGCATCTTGATACCATCAAAGTCTTTCATTTACCAACAGATGCACTTTGTATCAGCCTTATAAATCATTAAAAGTTACATGAAAACTTACAATAAAACTGCTCCTACATGTTTCGGTCTACAACCATCATCAGGGAGCTTACACTTGAGCCTAGCTAAAGTCACATTTATAAAATAGTCATTAACAATACGTCGTTATGGATTATGTGGTGGTGTGGCAGCATGTTATACCAAGTCCATGGAGTGTGCTGTGCAGACAGAGTCTCTCTCTCTCTCTCTGCACAGCACACAACTCTCTCTGCACAGCACATAGCACACACACACCTCCATGGACTTGATATAACATGCTGCCACACCACTGCATACTCCACAACGATGTATTGTTAATGACTATTTTATAAATGTGACTTTAGCTAGGCTCAAGTGTAAGCTCCCTGATGATGGTCATAGACCAAAACATGTAGGAGCGGTTTTAAGTTTTCATGTATATTTTAATGATTTATAAGGCTGATACAAAGTGCATCTGTTGTAAATGAAAGACTTTGATGATATAAATACTCCGTAATTTGTGACACGTTTTAAGACTGATCATTTGGTACATTCTACTTCCAGAAAAGCACATTACACTAATGACAACAAGACATCTTCCTTGAAGATGTTCACAGACACCCTGCACTCAGCATTTTGTACTTACTTTCTTCTGATTACTGAGATAGAAACGGAATTTCCACACTAAATCTTGCTCTTCAGTGGTCAACTGCTTGGTTGGAGGATATGCCACAATGGTATTGAGGAGGTCACGAACACTGGCATTAGGCTTGGCATCTTTGTCAGAGACACCACTTCGAAGACTTCTTGCAAGTTTGTGATGCTTGCTCTCCACAAGATTCTCCTGCCAGTTATACACATACCACAGAAAGAGCATGGTTCTATGTTAGCAAACGATATTAACTCAAGAAGCAGCCAATTTTTTTCTCATACCTACAGGCCCACAAGCAAGAACAAATGGAAATCTCAGAAAGGAATGCAGAAACTCTGCTGTAAGTAGAGTTACAACAATTATTTAATGAATTTGTCACTCAAATACTGCTGTCATAATTATTTATAGAACATGCATAAAAATATGTAGGTGTCTTCAAAGCCCAAAGCCCACAAAAAGAAAAGCAACAAACTTTATACCATTATAAAACTGTAAACAAAGAAAGGCCAGAAACAACTCTATTAAAAAAAAATCTGGAAAACTGTAGCCTTTCAAGCATTAATTGCACACAATATATAATAAAACTAATCGGCAACAATCAATGTTTTGGCCAATGTACAGTAAAAGATACAGCACCTCTGCCTATCAGTCATTATGACTTTAAACCAAGAGAATAACAATGCCCCTATCAAATGTTAACTTTTAAAAACACTGACTTCACTTTTACAAAATTTCTGTCTGCTAATCACTCCATCCGTACATAATGGTTCGTCTTAAATAAGCTACTTAGTGTATGCAAAGAAGCCATAGAAAATTTCAAAGAAAGCCATAGATCAATAATTAACTGAACCTTGTATGCAGTCTCACAATGGGGAAAAAAATTATGTATATCTGTGAGTGAGGTACATATTTAGACTCTTTCTTGATCCTATATGGATGGGGGATTCCAATTATAATTGAGTCATCTGTATGTATCTGGAATTACAACATAAAATGAGAAAGAATGTGTGAGTTATTCCATGAATTTAAACACTTTCATCAATCAATCAAAAAAATAAATGAGTAGTCCAAAATAAATGAGTAGCCCAAGTGCATAATTTTGTTCAAAAGAACAAAAAAATGGCTGAAAAAGTACGAATTCTTGATAGAATAAATCTAGCCACTTTTAAAAAAATTTGAATTATGAAGTGCGATAAAGGCAAAATCATCCCCATGCCAAAGCACATGAAGCGGGAGTTGTTCCACACTACATAAAACTGGATGACCATTCTGAAAGTCAAAACATGCTGTAGATGATCTGTGTTTTCATGTAATAGATACACATACAAAAAAGAGTTGTATTGGATGGTTTATTGCATCTTACTATCATGAATAACATTAATGGAATGGCCTTAAAGCTTAAGTTCAAAATCATAATTGAAGATCTCTCTGAGGCATCAACAGTAATGATTACTGGGGCTTAATTGTGTTACAGTTCTTAATGTCTCATAGGTAAATAAGTCTGTCAAACTGTGAACTGACTCAATGCACAACACTCACAAGACCTGTAAGAGGAAATCCACTAAAATTACAAAAAGGATCATTCACTGATAGTATGTCCTGGTAACTCCCTCAGTTCAATCTACCAAATGATACAAATAGTTACACTACAATGTATATCTGTAACAGCCACTGTCACTTACTGTATCTCAAGTTCTGACATGTGAGAAGCCTCTAAACTTGTGGTATAAACCCTTACAACAGCACTGGTATGATAAAATATTCCAACCTTATGGTACTATGTCTATGCTTTCCTTGCACTGAGACCAATCATAATACAGGGTTATTCATAAGTCCGCGAATCATTTTAAAAATTTGCAACAAATAAACTACTCAACGGATCATGGTAGTTCTTACACTGATAGAGAGAGAAACTCTCCAAGTTTTTTTACATATTTCACAGATGCTCAATGTGTCCACCTTTGGTAATATGACAGACATCTATGCGATAGTCCATCTCGTTCCACACACATACCAGCATATCAAAGTTGACCAGAGCCACAACAGCAGTGATACGGTTGTGAAAATCTGGAGATTAGCGGGGAGTGGAGGCACAAAGAAGAAAGTGTCCTTCACAAACCCCCAGAAGAAAAAGTCACACGGGGTTAAATCCAGGGACTGGGGTGCCCACCGCATTAACGCATCATCTTCTTTTCGTGTGTGTCCTATCCACCTTTGTGGCAAGTTTCAATTGAGATACACTCACACGTCTTTGTAGTGAGCCGGAGAGACGTCTTGTTGAAAGATGTAATCATTACTGTCTTCATTCAACTGGGGCAAGCCGGAGAGCCGTCTTGTTGAAAGATGTAATCATTACTGTCTTCATTCAACTGTGGCATCAGCCAGTTTTCTAACATGTTTCACGGACTTATGAATAACCCTGTACTTTTAAAATAAATCCTCAGTACATAGGAATAAATTTATATGGTTTAACATGACCTGTAATTGGACACATTCACTCAAAACATATGAATGAAAAAGAGACTCATACATAATATGTGCCGTTTCTTACCTGTAATATTTCAGGATCAGGAACTCTAACAAGATCAGCTTGAGATCGGAATTGATAGATGTCATCACCATCCTGTTCATAGAATACTACGGAATGCTGTAAGCAGAGTACACATCTGACATAAATACAAAATTTTAACTACTTTGTCCTACGTGTCTCTTTCCACTTCCTACTCTACAACAACATACAACACTCAAGAGTATTATGAAATTTACTATGTACTCTTGCTAGTATGTATGGTAGACAAGGGTGTTGAAGTAATATGGAAATACTGTGGTAGAATTTTTGTACGAGGCTTATTCAAAAAGTAAGTACCGTTTCACTGTAAAAAAAAAATTGAGTAAGGTTTCGTATAAAATTTTATTGTTATCAGATTTTACATTCTTCAAACTATTTTTCCACATATTCGCTGCCATTTATTGAGGCACTTATCGTAGCGGGGCACAAGTTTTTGTACACCTTCTTCATAGAATGCAGCCACCTGCGATGTTAGCCACTTCTGCACTGCATCTTTCAGGTCATAGAGCTGAGTCCTTGAAATCTGAGGAAAGTGCAGGAACAGATCAGAAATTGTGAAACGTCTGTCATCAAGCACTCTTTCATTGACCTTACACACCAAATCATCATTCACCAAAGATGGACGCCCATTTCGCGCCTCATCGTGCACGTTCTCTCATCCTTCATTGAACATCCGAACCCATTTCCTAACCGTGCCATCACACATTGCATTGTCACCATACACCTGACAGATCTGGTGATGAATCTCACTTAGTAGCACATTCCTAGTGTTCAAAAAACGAATTACTGACCGTATTTCACAGTTGGCGGCCCCTTCAATTGTCTTAAACATGTTTAACGCACAGGAACAAGCATAAACATAACACGAATTTCACGAAATGGCGTCTGTGGCTTCTCAACTGATAGAGAAAGTCACTGCACATGCGCAAAGTGACAGTCTCAAGGATGCGCGAGAGATATGCGCAGACGGTACTTACTTTCCGAATAACCTACGTATATGACTGGAATTCTCACTTCTAACATATTATTTTAATTACATGAATACACTTTAATTTCTTAACCCAAAAGTTATTCGTTCTTCAAACTGTTTGCTACTACATACTTTGGTGATACAACAAGGAAAGCAATCACATCCTGGACCACTAGGTATTTCTGCTTGGAAATTTTATAGCTACTCAGATGAATGAGAAACTCTCTGCTCTTGACCAACCCAAAGGTCCATTACTGTTCATAAAAGCCTACCACTGGATCCATGTCTGGAGCCACTTGAATCAAATTCACACATCTCACTTTTACCAGCTAATTTAGTGCAAACTGGTTAAGTACAGTTTTGCCATTTCTCAACACACATGTTCAGTGCACAACCTCCAACACTTCATTAATACCTACATTCCTAGCATGAATAATTCCTTTAGCCCTGTGGCACTGGAGTTAAATTCCTGGTACAATCTGCAAAACTCCAGATTCAAATTACAGGATTTAACTTATCCATGCAAAATTTACAAAGAAGAAAGAGCAAAAAGGAGGAGGAAAACCCCAACAGGGCTGCACATGAATACATGAATGGCCATAATTCATTGAAACATATACAGCATCATTCAGGAACTGAAACATGTATGTGACACAGAATATGCACTGTTTGGTGCCAAAGGGTTAGCTGATGTGAGGCCACTCTTCCACTGCCTCTTGCATTTCATCAGATCGAAACATATTTTGCCAACAGCCTTCTTGATCAGCCCAAAAACATGGTTGTCATATGCAGCAATGTCAGGCAGGTAAGGAAACTGAAGGACACCCTCACAATGAATGCCTTTCATCATCTTGGCTGTCACACAAGCTGTAGGTGTCCTATCATTACCATACTGCAACAAGACATCATTAATGTGCATACCATGATATTCTGATCTGACAGCCCATCATCGATGGTTCCTAGGGAGGTCACAATATGTGACACTGGTGATTTTGGTCCCCTTCAACATGTAGTACCCAGTAAGTAGGAGGTGCTACACTAAGAACAGTGTCTGCATCACATTTCCTGCAGAAGCCTGCATGCAGTTTTTTCGCCGGGTCTTGATGAGCTGAAATGGCATCATTCTTTGCTCACTCTCTTCATTGCAGGCTCAAAGCAGTGGATTCATATTTCATCTCCAGTCACTATGCTCTTCAAGCAGACCCTCTGTGTCACTCCACTATATGGACAGTTTGTGGAAATGCACCATGTTGCAGACAGTAGGATGAGCCATATCATGAATGATGTCCAGCCACTTCATTCACCTTAATGCGAAGATTTTATCTTACATTACACTGAGCCTCCACAATTCCTTGCAGCTTTACCTCTAGGGACTTCACCCAATCCAGTGACTTCCATCACACTACAAACATCCCATTTTTAAACTTCCTGTTAGACTCATAGGCCTGCTGCAGAGACAAACATACATTACTATACTGCATCTTCATGTTGCAATACATTTCTAATGGGTTTGTTAGCCTCAATAACCAGAAAACTGATGACACAGCATTATTCCTTCTTCATGTATTTTTCTCTGCACACTACTACCTTCATGCACCCAGTGTTTCCAGATCTACCATATATGGTGCATGCTTGTAAACCATGCTGACAACTTGCTGTATGTACAACTGCATTCAGCAGGGTCTCAATTTTATTCATACTTCTAAGGTCTTCACTTGACTAACACTCAAAAAGCAGCAGACTTTGTCATATCCAGCACCTCCAGAACCAAAGGGCTGCTGCATATAGCAGTTTTCCAGATATCAGAATGCTAAACCTAATGTGAATCCTCGTATACCTTTATTGTTAACACTACACTTTTCCACTTTTTACTAGCCCCTTCCATGACAAAAATTGTCAAATATTCCAGACACTACAGTGTGACACACTGAACATGTGACAGAAATAAAAAACTGATAGTACCAAACTAACTGACCATCACTCCAAGAAATGGTGAGCCAGTCAAATTTTGTGAGTAGGAAGAGGTGCTGCAAGGTAACGCAAGAGTAAAATATAATACGGCTCTTCGTCAGTTTGCCAATTAATCAAGATTTCTGGATCCTGAATGTCAGATAAATCAGATTTTACTGCCCTGTTTTAACTTTAAACATGTACTGTATGTTAAAGGTACGTATAAGACCAAATCCAATACAAGATGTTTTCAGTACACTCACACATTACAGCAATATTATTTAATTATTAGAGTAAATAAATACATTCCTCTGTCAGGACCAGTATATATATGGAACATCCCTACATTCATTTTGCAAGTGTGTTAATGTTGAGGAAGAAAATGGCCATTTCCTTGACCTACTTCTGAACCGCAGTTACATAAACAATCACTGAACACAAACTGTAATATTACACACATTTAAAAATATTATAGACATTATGTGCCATTTATGGCTATGTACACAATGCTATTTCAGTTTTACTTTCTCACAGTAGCTGAGGTCTGGGTGTGCCATTCAAACAGATAAAAGTTTGTCCCAGACCCTTCAGAGTAATTCTATTTATATTAACACTGCAGTAAATGTTTATTATTCATATCACTTCAAGAAATGTTCCCTTCTCTCTTCTGTGGTCCACACAAGGCATCTTTGTTATTAGACTGCCTTGTATTATAAAGAGCCACAGTTTCCTGTGTGGTATGTACAAATACCATAATGATGTTAAAATATGCAGCACATTAAGCCATGCCATTTTAGTGCATAAGCAAGCAAAGAATGGGCAAGTTACATGGTCTGTCGACCTCTCACATTAACATGAACCCAAAATATAATAAAATATGCACATAACACATTCTTGTGCCTTTTAACAGAAAGGCTTCACCAACTGCTGTGTTTCTGACACGCAGTGTTACTTTTGAGCAAAAAGTTGAGCACAAAGAATGCCCAGGTACATAATAAGTAAACAGATCAGTGAAAAAGAATTAAGTACTTTAACTCAAATCTACAGGGCTATGACAATGGTATACAACTTTACTGAAGTAATCTTTTTTCTTCGGACTTCATCCAGCATCTAACTTTCAAAGTAGTACTATGTTTCCAAAGCTGGGTCCGCTTCTGTCTTACTGTATATATTTTAAAAAAAAAAAAAGTACCTAATCTGCTGGAACCTAAAATAAACTATTCTCAGTCACTGGGCACAGAAAGATTAAACACTTCCACCAAAAATAAAAAAATATGTTCTTGCCTGTAAAAGTAATTTAAGCAGAATGTCACAGAATGTTGCATGTGTTTACAATCCATTCACTCACAGACTGTAAATCTGTTAAGTGACTGTAATAAGCCAAGGTAAAATGAACATAAATTTACTAGATGATATTCTCAAGAGGCTAATACTTTGGGATTATGTATGTCTGACAAATTCAACATACGTAATACCACTGCAGACATATAAATTACAAATTATTCTGAGAAACATAATAATAGACCCAGTAACAGCAGCAGCATTCCAAAATATTTGTACAACTGCGAATAATAAAAAGTGTAACCCCAGTGGATTAAATGGTATAACTATATGAGAAGAGGCCAGAATGCAAAGATCCCATTGCACCCCAATGTTACAATATACGTGCATTTCCTATCTTGTTTAGTCTCCAGTTCCATAGCCAGAGTGAGGGAATGGGAGCACCTACAAGATGAATACAGCATTCTGAGTGGTAAGGTGGTAGACAAGATAGCTGGCATGCAAGACAACTTAATATGAACTACAAAACGAACTCTAAAGACTTGTTTATGATTACATCTAGACAAAGCAACATAAGCGCCCTCTCAGCAAATTCCTAAACAGATAGTATTGCTGCTGCTGCTATTATTTTCATAATTTCTAGTGCTCATCAACTTACCAGCGTCCCTTCCAACTCAACTGATGGAAACTCTATCATGAGGTATAGATAGTCTGAATTTCGTTTCTCTCTTTCATTGATCACTTCAATTTCACGGAATGCTAAACGGTCCAACCAATCCACTTTGGGTATGTGACCATTGCGGTGCTTTTTTGTTAACTGGAAAGGAAGGCATTGTTCCAAACAGTACATGGGGTGGAAAAGTACAACTGGGCATCATGAATGTAATCACAAACACACATAAGCAAAAGAGTACAAACACATTAGGATGGCAAGCAAATGACCCCACTATTCTTTAAACTGGGTTCTTCAGTACCAGTTAGTATGAATCAAGCCCTGTGGCCATTTACATTGACAGTGGTGAACAATATCAAAAAAATGTAGGCAAGAATGGTTGGGAAAATAGAGAAATATGAAGCGTTCTCTCTCCCTCCCCCCTCTTCTCTCACCCATTTGACACAAAATGAGAATCTCTCACACAGAACACTTTTACTCTGGTCAGAAGACCTACTTCATGGCCAATTCTTTACGAATCATATGTACTACACAAAACAAAAAAGAGTTCGTACAACCAGAAACTACCAATGTGAGGTATTCTGCTATCCCTGTCTACTCCTCAGACCAACACATGTCCAACAGGACTGGCAAACACCAAGGGAGTGTCATAAAATATCTGAACAACAGACTTTCTGTATCTGAAAATGTTTGTGTGCTCACTGTACAAAACTTCATAAAATGAACAAACAATGAAGAGAAACCTTCAGACCTATGTCTGTCCATCCACATACAAATTTTATCTCCAATACTTTTATGTTAACTCCTTCTGTGCCAAGATTTCCTTTCAGGTGAGAGGGAGCTACTATAAAGTAAATAAGTTCCAAGGATCAAATGTGCAGGGGTGTGCAAATGTTACAAAAATCTAGGAGCCACCTCAAAATTCTTGGTGCCAGAACGGTAACAAGAAGCAGCAGCTATAGTGAGGGCCCACAAATACTAAACAACACAAAACAAAATTTAGTCATCCAGGCAACCTGGCACTCAGGATTTGTGAACCCCTTCCTATATGCATATCTGTAAGACGACCCAGCCATTATCACGTCAAATTACACACAACATCTGTAGCATGGAAAGGGTTAATATTTTAAGAGATTCAGCAGAAATAGTTCCACAAGAAGAACAGAAATATTAAAACAATATACGGCACAAATGGTGGAAAATATACTTTAGCAAGCCTCTGCATCTGTTCTTTGCCATGATCCCTGGCCTTGCCAGGAGTAGTGCTTGGAAAATTACCATCAGCTTCTTGACCAGGCCACACCCGAAGATCCAGCATTCCCTGGAACACACATGTAATTCTGTCATTCAAAAATTATACATTTTGTTTGTTTCCAATACCAACACACTACTCGCTTTAATTCTGAGTAATCTCTGAAGAACACCATTTGATGCCTACAGTCTCATACAAATACTACGTGGTACTCAAATATTCATGCTATGCAATATATCTCCCTTCCTAATTTTCAAAGTACTTAACACTCTACTTTCCTACATTACTCATTCTTGTAATCCCCATGTACACATCTTGTTGTTCTTAATGCTTTCAGATTGGTAAAAAAATTCAAACTTTGATCCAGCAAACACCTCTTTCTCTGGCTTACAATATGTTCATGTTTCAACTACCGAACTACTGCATAAAGTTCCCAATAAACTTCAATCTTTCTCTGATTTTTAAGTTAACTTAAAATTTTAGCTACTGAAATACTGCATAACATTCCTAAGGAGCTCTACTCTCCATTATTTCAAAATCAGATCACTTTTGGCACATACAAAACAAAAAGTTGCAGGGAAGTGCCAATTAGTTTCACTATGTCTGTCCATCTGTCTTGTCTGTCTGCAAACAACAATTCAAGACCTGCTAAATGGATTCTCATTAAACCTGAAACTGAGAAGTTTTACTATAATTTGTTGACCCGTACCAGTTTTAGTTAAATCATACATAAATAATGGACACTTTACATGAAGAGCCACATACACTTCTCCATGCACCTCACGCACAACTCACTAAATACTGCTACTTGCAAAAATGTTACTATTACACAGAGAGATAAAGCATACATTTTACATTGAGTGAACTTCTTCCAGAACTCATCCGTTTCTGAGCTACTTAAATAAAAAGTAATTACTATGGTGTCATATAATGTGGGAATTGGACTGCTCGTTCCACCAGTTCTCTACCTGCCTGTTTTACCCTATGTATAACACAGCAACAAGTGTGCATTCACAACCTGCAAATCTGGAGACAATAACACACAAACTGCACCGAATTTGTTACATTAAATTTACATTTTGTAGCTCAGAACTTCATCTCTTGTCCTTGTAATCATGATATTAGTTGAGTGAATTTCAAATTCTTCCATTAACTAAAATTTAATGTCAACATTTTTACTTTTTAACTTTACACAGAGGTGCCCAATTCTCTTTTAACATTTACTGACCTCACTTTCACTATTTAGGTTCTCCATAGCAATAGCGTCTTTAATTCTAATTAAATATCCTTATTCCATAGCTGCTGCTTTATGTGTAAAAAAAATAGCAATGTTTGAATGATGGTCTAAAATTTTTAAAACATCAGTTTTACTAAATTAAAAGTAGCCTCTGTACAAACATTTTATACCACCCCTCATACATTATTCATAAGATGAAAAGCTTACCTGTCTAAACACACCATGCTTGCCAAATAAGGAAATAGTGGTCCCTCCAACAGGTTGGATTTTGGAAGGACCCACCGTATCATAGATAGTCAGTGCCAACTGAGCATTGCGGGGGAGGTCACTGAACATCACAGGTAATGTCACCCACTCATTCCAGCTGTACAGAAATAACACTGCTTTGGATTTAAATGAACACTTTTCAAATATCTCCACATACGTACATTGTTAATGTTAATATATGTAAATGGGTAATTAAAACAAGAAGGATGATGTGGACCACATATGTATGATTTAAGAGGGCATGAACAAATCTGAATTTGGAAACCTCTTGGAGGAATAATCACTTGGGAGATGGAGGTACTAGCTGATAGGGCAATATATAGTAGCTCTTACAAAAAGAAGTTTTGAAGATGTGCAATGGATTGAACTGGTCCAGAACAGGAAATAATTGTGGATTCCGTGACAGCAATTTTGGATCTTTGGAAATGAGGAAATTTTCAGAGCAGCTGAATAAATATGAGGGTTATCCAGAAAATAAGTTCTGTTTGCGAATATTGCCTCTGCAGCGCTGCAGTCACAATGGTGTGCATGGGTGCCGAGTTTGTTGATTCTGTGGCATGGCACAGATGGAATTTGCAGACATTCGAACAGTGTTTACACATTGTGCTGTGTGTTTATAATGTTTAAGAAAATAGAGAATCCCGCCGCATGTGAAATGTGGTCTGTAATCCATTTCTTGAATGCAAAGAACATGACACCGGCTGAAATTCATCACCAACTTTGTGACGTGTATGGAGAACATGCCATGAGTAGTTCAATGGTATGGAGATGGGTGCGACTGTTTAATGAAGGACGCGAAAATGTGCATGATGATCCGCTGAGCGGCCGACCGTCTGTGGTGAATGAAGATTTGGTGCGTGCAGTTGAAGAGAAGATTAGGGAGAACAGATGATTCACCATTACACCACTTTCCCTGCATTTTCCTCAAATTTCACGGTCATTTCTTCACAAAATTGTGTCTGAGATCAAAGAAGCCGTTACCACTTACTTTGCATCGTAGGTGGCATCATTCTACGATGAAGGGATACAAAAACTGGTGCAGTGTTATGACAAGTGCCTCAACAGTGGTGGAAACTATGTCAAAAAGTAGTGTACAGTATGTACATCAAATGGCAGTATACATGGTTTGTAATATATTCTTGTTTTTTTCTTAATAGCCCATTGGAACTTACTTTCTGGATAACCCTCGTATTAACAACAAACATTACATGGTAATATCCCAGCTTCAGCCCTGTGAGAACAGAGAAAAGCATAAAAATAATCACCATGCATAAAATAAACACAAACATGTGCTAAACAATTAAATGGGAACTGCTACCACCAAACATACTATGATTTTTGCAATATCCTTATGCAGCCATCTGGTATATTCTGTCATTCCAGTTGGTTATTAACAAACCCATGAACATTTTGGTCTTATATTCAAGGTGTGTTTAACAAGACATATCCCAGGATACATACATTTGTATTTACCACTTAAACGCTGATATCCAACAGAATAGGACATACAGAAAACACTCCATTTCTCCACCGTCACCAAAGTGACAGCCATCTGTCCCAACAGTACATGGAATCAAGACAAACACACTCTTTCTCCAAATAATCACCAAAGAGATTAAACAATATGTCCCAACAGTATAACAAATAAAGAAAACCCCTCCATACCCACACACCACCACCAAAATGGTTGTGCCACCTGTCCCAACTGTAGCACGAATAGAGAAAAACCCTCTAAATCCCACATAATTAACAAAGTTACCAAGTCATCTGCCGCAGTCATAAACCACATGTTCAATTCACAATGACAAGAAATCAGAGCTGTGTTTACAACAATCAGCATGCTTCAGTTTTTCCTTCACAATCATGTCACAAGTGGAATTTCGGGATTTTAATTCTGCTGGATTAGGATGTCTTGGACATTCTGACCCTTGAAGACGGAACTAATATGTTCCCCCAAAATATCAGTAACAAACCAACCTATGCTGTGCAACAATCCAAGGAGTAAAGATCGCATGTTACAAGTGTTACTTTCAATGGCTTCTATAGTGGTCTGAAGAGGTACAAGTTGGTCACTCATTCCAAAGTCTGGCTAATATGGTAGATGCATGAGACAATCACAGCAAAAATTCTCAGGGAGCTGCATTGTAATACTGGCTGTACAGAAGTGGATATTGTCCCATATAAGTTATAACTTCCTTTCATCTGAAAATGTTTATTCAACTCGTATTACCGAGGTATGAAATTCAGTCCCATTCACAACACCTTTTGCTCTAAGAGTAAAACAAAATGTTTTAAAGTTGCTATTAAAACACAACAACAGTGTATAAATATTAGTATTTTATTGTGACAACATGTTTCTGTCTTATTAGACCATCTTCAGGCCAGCATTCAGAGATATGAGGTACAACATATCAACATGAATAGAAATATAATACACCTAAAGTGGCAATTTACATTTGTATGTGTACAATCAGATATTAATATGCCACATGTATGACTAACAGATCCACAACCATAATTCAATACATCTATGTACACATATACAGAAGTGAATACTTAAAATCTAAATTACATGCGTGATATACTACAACCTTGAACTCAAGTGCTGATGTGGCTAAAAGATTCAACCACCTTCAAATGTGAATCACAGTACCTTCCCAACTTGTTCAAAATATTAAGATACCCACACACTATACTTTTTAGCCACTTCTAATATACATAATTTTTATAATTTGTATAATTTTAAATTATTTTTATGTACACCCTGTAAGTAATATGGGATATGCATTGATTTGTATCTCATATCTCTGAATGTTGGCCTGAAGATGGTCTAATAAGACAGAAACATGTTGCCACAATAAAATACTAATATTTATACACTGTTGTTGTGTTGTGACAATAACTTTAAAACATTCTGTTTTACTTTTAGAATTCAAACACAATGGGATGTCCTAGATTAAAATACCTTGTGCTCTGCATTCATTTACTTGAGCATCTATCTTGTCAATAGTCTGCAGTATCCCAGCACACTGTGGATTATGTGTTCATAATGACACATACATCTGCACTCACAGCAACCTAACAGTCACTTATCACCCACCTGCCCTTGCAACAGGCATTCCATGTCACAATGTTTCCTGCTGTTGAGGTTTATGGCCTGCCACATCACATGTCATCAGTCTACACACAATATCCATCTGTATACTTTAACCAATATTCTGATACATTCTATAGCCACTGATGCCAAGCCCATATAAAGTTCCACAGTCACATCACAGCTGGCAGTTAAACATGGTTGCATCACTACACCCTGACACTGAAGAAAATTTCATAACTTCCATGAAAAAATGAACCAATAAAAGAAAAATACCGTTGCCAGCTCATAAACTGTTCTTTACCATGTCAACTTCCACACAGCCTGTACCACCAGGCAATTCCTGGAGCAGTTTTTCTGAAAATGTCTTGCCCATTCACCAAACAGGCCAGACCTTGCAGCCAGCGACTGAAATCCAACTCTTTGGACAAGTGAAGTAGCACACCAACAGTAAACAATTCTGTGCGAGATCTGACATTCTCAAGGCAATAACTATAGACAATATTGTCACCTGGAAAGCCATAATGGTAAATTGCTATCAGACTACATGGCAGCACACCCCAGAAAACAGAATTCAGCATAAATACTTCAGACACAATGAAAAGGTAAAAGATGAGGTATGTACGCCAATGGAAGCAACAGTGAACACTGACTTCTTCCCCACAGAAATCAAACAAGTGGTATATTGCTGGGACAACTGTATTAATCACCCTTACAACTATGTGAAGAAACAGATATACACATATTATTATTCTTTCTTATGTTGAACATCTCTACTGAAGCAGTATATGCAAATGAGATGCACCAATGAATTTTACTTTTGGAACTTGGCTCCTATTTCTTCCATCAGATATCAACCAAAATATACAAACTTTAAGATTTGCATGGCAGTTATTCATCAGTTGTTTTGGAGTTTATGCACCATATAGTGACACAGTTGCAAACAGCAGTGTAAACAATCAACATCATACAATTTACAATGCTAAGAATAACTTCTTCAACAAACAGTGTACATTTAGCTCAGCACAAAATAAATCATACAATATGCCAAAGTCATGTAAAAAATATGAAAGTGCAAATACCCTACACTGCACTACATGAATATAACACAATTAAGTCAAGCCATTTCAAAGCAAATATAATGAGGAAGAAGCACCAAGTCATAAAAACAATACCATGGAATATGCTATCGTCAAAGAAAGCAAAACCATACACTGCACTCTTATTACAAGACAAGAGAAATGCTCCATTGATTAATTTTACCCTTATGACTCTGAGCATACATGGCAGTCATCAGAATATTAGCAGAAAGGATTCATCACAACTAAAAAAAATTAAATTTCAACTATCTGAGAATTAGGTTATCTCATACATATACAGAAAATTAAAAACATTTTGTATAGGTATTTTCCTGACAACCAAAAAATGTAAAGGGGTGTTATCTATCTTACATTTGGGTAAACACAGTGCCCATTTTGTTTGATTAAAATCCTCAACCACAGTCTCTAAAAAAAAAAAAAAAATTAATTCACATACCAAGCATGATTATGCAATCAAACATCCTCTGATTCAGTGACATATCATACAAGGGCATTACATTAACAGCTACAAAATATCTTGTAACTGCATGTAATCTGAGTTACGCACAGTAGTATACATAAAATTATGGTCTTCTGGGATGTGATGAAATGTAGTTTGGTGGACAGATACCAAAATTTTGAAGAAACCTGCTTCTTTCCACCTTCAGGCTAAAAAATGATAGGGCCAGCAGGTTCTTCCACACTGTTGGTACATTCCTACAAACTACACAATATCACATCCAAGAAGACTGCAATTTTAATCTTGTACTTACTTCCATCTCGTTGTGAAAGCTTTATAAGAAGTAGAAACTGGTAGAGTCAAAGGGTGGCCATCAGAAAACACTTGACAAACCACCATCAAATCTGCAAATCCATTTTGGTATAACCCAGAAAATTTTAGCATTGGATTAGAAAGAAGCTTGTCATATTCTGGTTTCTGCTGCTTGCCTTCCAGTGTACCTCTGCAAAAGTAGAACATGTGTGAAAACAAACTGACAACAATTGAATTTGTCAGGCAAGTATAAAAGAACATATAAAGACATAAAAATGTGCTGACTGAAGATCATTAGTAGAATAACAGGGTAAAGCAAGACATACACAACACAACATCTTAACCACTGCAAGGATCATCTTCATTTACCAAAATACAAGCACCCATATCATGTTTGATTTGACTTTAATATTTCCCTATCACATAACCTGTAATACACCCACAGTCGCCAATTTACGTGTTTCAGATTAACTTCTGGTTTGTGACACATTCTAGTTTTGCAGGTAAATACCGACGTTTCGGAGGCACAAGCTGCCTCCATCTTCATGGCCTAAACTCGCCTTGCAAAAACTAGTTCCATGACAAAAAAATAAAACGGATGACTCCAAGAATTATGCGTATGCATTTTAACATAAGCAAATATAGCACGAAATTGACTTAAATAACATTCCAAAATACAACTGTTGACTTCACACATTTTTACACTTCACACATTTCCTTACATCTTAATTTGTATTCTTGTCTCCAGAGACGAACTACAGACATAATAAAATCTGTCATCTAATTCATCCATATTAAATACACATCACTCACACGCATACATTATGTGACAAACCAAATTCATTGAAACAACTTCCGTAACCACGGATAACCGCTACCATTATATCACCTGTCACAGCTGTCTATCTGGTCATTGAATAATTATGACGAAGCGTCGAGAGGTGCAAGAAGTACTACGTTTTACCAATAGATGACTTAAATCTATCGTATGCAAAGCCATAATTTCAAGTATGGTATTCTTGGCCCAACCGAAATCTATCCGAGCTCGGGTAATCCGTGGTGGTTCCACTGGGGTTCCACAACAGGCGGGTAATTTGACTGTCACTGGTTCGCAAGGATTCAATTTGTGATCTCTAGGTTATTCTAATACTGCAATAGATAATATATTTATTGACACCTACAAATTTATAAATTTTACTGTTTCCCCTCTACATAATGGATCATGATGTTCAAGTGTTAAAAATAATCAATGTAAACCTTCTGTTACAAAAGCATCGTATTTATACCATCAGAAATATAAATAATTATTCAATAGACGAATTTAAAACCAGACTAAGTTATGAATCTTGGGACAGTATCTTCGGTTGCAATGGAAATATAAATACAGATACATTGTTTAACTTATTTCACAATAACTATCTATAAGGATATTTTATACTAGTTATCCTCCTTGTAAGATAATTGAGAGAAGTAACAATAATTCATGGTTAACACCAGGTATAAGAATTTCTTGCAAGTGCAAAAGATGTCTTTATTTACTTACTAAGGACAATGATGATGTTATTTTAAAAAATTACTACAAGCAGTATTGTAAAATTTTAACTTGCGTTATTAAAGAGGCAAAACAGTTTATGTATAATAAGAGAGTTATTAACTCTACCAATAAAATGAAGACAACTTGGAATATTGTAAAAGCAGAAACAAACAGACTAAAAGGACCTATACCTACAACTATTAACAACAATCAAAACTCTCCCCAGACTATTAATAAGTATTCTTTGTCAATAACTGAAAATATTCTTCAAGATGTTAGATGCACCAACAAACAAGGTTCCAACATTAACAAAAACTCAAATTATTACTTGCTAAACCTATTTCATAAACCCTTTCCTAGTATAAAGTTTAAAAATACAACACCTAAAGAAATTGAGAAAATTATTAACTCCTTAAAAATAAAGGAATCTTCTGGCTATGATGAGGTTTCTAAAAAGATATTAAAGATTAGTGCTCCTTTTATTAGTTCTCCTTTGAGTTATATATGTAATAAGTCTATGCTATCTAGAACTTTTCCTACTAGACTAAAATATTCTATAGTACAACCCTTATTGAAGAAGGGAGATAAGGAAAACGTAGCCAATTACAGATCAATTTTTTTACTAACCTCATTTTCCAAGATCTTTGAACGAATTATATATGACAGACTATTAAAACATATTGAGATGAATAATATTTTAGCTGTTGAACAATTAGGTTTTAGAACCTCCTCATCAACAGAAAAGGCCTCATATAAACTAATTGACAATATCTTAAATGCGCTCAATAACAGATTGATAGTTGGAGGCATTTTTTGCAATGTACAGAAGGCTTTCGATTGCGTTAATCACAACATATTACTACCAAAATTAGAATTTTATGAAATAACAGGAATAACCTACAAACTACTTAAATTTTATCTTAAAGGTAGATATCAAAGAGTGGTCTTAAGTAATTATTCATCTAGTTCATGTTCAAATTGGGGTGTAACAACGCATTGGTGTACCTCAAGGATCAATACTTGGTCCATTACTTTTTCTACTATATATTAATGAATTGCCACATATAACAAATGACAAGTCTAAAATTATATTATTTGCAGATGACACTAGTATGATTATAACTAACACAAACTCTTTAAATTTTGAAAAAGGTGTAAATAAAATCATTCAGGACATAAATGAATGGTTTAATACAAACTTGTTATCATTAAACCTGGATAAGACACATTTCATACATTTTGTTACTAAGAACAGCTCTTCGATTAATTTTAATATTATATGTGGAAATAAGAAAATAGTTAATGTTTACAACACAACATTTCTTGGCCTGACATTAGATAACACACTTTCTAGGAGAACTCATATAGATACCATTATACCTAAATTAAGTTCAGCTAGTTTTTCATTGAGAGTAGTTAAGCCATTCTTGTCCCTAGATTCACTGAAAATGGTATATTATTCCTACTTTCATTCCGTAATGACTTATGGACTAATATTCTGGGGGAATGCCCATCATAGTAACATTATTTTCAGACTACAAAAAAGAATTATTAGAATCATTGTAGGAAAAAGAGGTAGAGATTCATGTAGAGAACATTTTAAGAACTTAAAAATATTACCATTACAATCTCAATATATATATATATTCATTTTTGCTTTTTGTGATCGATAATGGGGATTATTTTATGGTGAACTCTGAGACACACAGCAACAATACTAGGAATATATCGAATCTATATCTGCCAATATCTAATCTGTCAGTATATCAGAAGGGAACACATTACACTGGGATTAGGGTGTTCAACATTCTGCCTTCTCAAATAAAGGAAATGTGCCATAATAGAAATCATTTTAAATGTGCCTTGAAAAAATTCTTGTTCTTTCATTCATTTTATACCTCAGATGAGTATTTTAGTTGTAATAAGATTTAAAACCTTTATTATTAATTAGCTATTTTGTGTGTTCTAAAGTTTCATCTTGCGAATTGTTGACCTATTAATTAATTTTAAATAGTAACATATTATAATTTTGTACAACTGAAATGTATGTTTCATTTAGTATATATTGTTAACCTTTTGACTACCGCTGATTCTACAGTGGCTGCAATGTATTTTATCCTATTTTAGACTGCTTGTATCTATTGTAATGCATTGCAGTACAGCATTAATTGTAAATGACATGTTCTACATCCTATGGGTTACAACCCCTTTCTGGATCAGACGAACAAAAATAAATATGAATATGAATATGAATAAGACGCGGTAGACAGGCAGGTGGTTTCTAACATGCCGGAGGAATGTACTGCCTTCATCCTCAGGTTAACGGCTATCAATGGTAAAAAGAGTTAAATTGGTATACAGATAGCAACATTTTGACACGAGGTCTTTAAATTATCTAGGAATGTACTGGACACTACAGCCTCTCGATAAAAGTGGCGTTCTTGGAACTATTCTACATATGAATATTAATCGATGTTCTCACATCGATTAATATTCAGACTGTAGTCTTAAGTGACGTGATTCCACGTGGTCTGGTGGAAGCTAGAAACGTTTTGGAGGAACTCAATTTTCATCTTAATCTTGATCTGCATCTACACTGAATGTGGCAGCAATACGTTGCTACAATGCGTCACATTGCAGAAGGGTACAGACTTAGAGGCCAAGACAAGCCTCGGGATTCTAACCACCGCACCTTGCGAAGAAAATATCCTGGTCGTAGCTCCTGATATACGAGCTGTTGCTGTCATCAAAGGACGCCTCTATGAAATACGTTCTGCAAAAGCAAAATGGAGACCGAATGTTTTGAGAGCCATGGGTTCACCCGAGAACAGCCCATGAAGGCCCAGAGGGGGAGTAGATGTATAGTTTTATTCTTTCTTTAACCTCGGCTCTAGATGGGGTTGGGTGGTAAATGCAACGGCCCGACCGCTTAAACTCCAGGAAGAAACCCGGTACCCATTGTACAGAAGGCTGGACGGTCTGGGCGGGTGCCAAAAATTTCGCTCCGCCGGAAATCGATGCCCGGACCGTCCAGCCCATAGCGAGTCGTTGTACCGGCCCACGTTATGCGAGTAACGCACCGTTAAAAAACGGCTATATGTCATTACGTAATGCACCAATTGCTGATAAATGGTTCTAACGATTTAATTGTTTGAGTGGTCGTCTATGCTCCGAAGGAATGATTTAAATACTTTGTGTGCGGCATGCTGATGATACATCCTAAAATATAAAGAAATGATAAAGCATTGTTTTAGTATTATTATTATTATCATCATCACATCATCATCATCAAATTGAGGAGTGACAGAAGCACAAGAAGAGGTCGAGCCTGTTCGTATTTGGGTAGTAAAATTTCTGAAAATGCTCCATGCGGACGTAGTTGTTTACAAATTCACCGGTGGTACGTAAGCACTGATGCTTAACCAGTGACAATACAATTACAGTCAATAACGTGGTATCTGGAATGAAATTCGTAAACTTCGTGGACATTTGTGAATGAGAGTGGTTGACGCATGGTTGGAAGTGCGTTATGTGTAGGGTGTGGATGCAACATTTATTACGCGTAGTAGGAAAGCAAACGTAGTTACGTTGTGATCACTGTGAATATCGGGAGAACTGGAATGTTGTAAAAGGTTAGTTTGGTGTTGACAGTTTAATGCCATTGTTATGCTCGTTAAGTGAAAACTGCAGTACTAACGATAACTTCGCCTTGAGGGGTTCATATCAATTGGTGTATCAGTTTCGTGCCTTTTTTAATGAAATGAGCAATAAGTTCGTCAGATGGTTTAGTAAGTGTCTAAAGATAAGAACCAGCTACAAAGATTCTACGGTTGTGTTGGAAACAAATGGCCAATTAAGAGACTCTGTTATGCGTACTTCAGATTTGCAGCAGAAGGTAGGGGATGAGACTGTGGAGGACGGATCCGTTATAAGTCAACATGGATTTGATATGGGCCATTGTGATCACACATGCGGTGTGGTATCAGCAGGTGCTTTGATTACTGCTGCAAAGCCAGAATCTGCATGTAATGAGAAAGATTTAAGATCTTATGAAACATGTTTGACATGTGAACCCTCTCAATCTTTACTTCACATTCAGACATCTCAGAATACACAATCATTGACCACAGAGTTGGAAGCTTCCATATCAAGTGCATATGCTTGTGATGCTTTTGTGAATTATGATGTGTGTACTGACAACTTATCTTCTAGTTCAAGCACCTTGTTATGTTTAAATTCAGATTTGTCATCACTGGAATCCAGTGAATACTCTGGATTAACTGCAGGTGAAATAGCTGTAATAGAAAATGATATTGAATTATACCTAAATAGGGTGTGTCCAACTACCTACTATGATTTCTGCCTTATAAATTGTGACATAGATAATGAGGAAGCCACAGAATTCAGATCAAAGTTTTGCAGGGAATATAATTTGATGGGTTGTATGTTGTCTGATGGTAATTTTGGAAGTTTAGGGAGAGATATCTTTGTACAGTATGAAGCAATGATGAACCGGAGTACTAAGGTATTCTTCTACCTTACGGAAAACTACAAAAAGGATAATGTTCATCTCCGTGTGCAAAATGGATTTGTCTACCAACAACTTTGGGAACAAATATGCAAAGACAAAGATAAGTGTGTTCCTGTATTTCCAAATGGAGTTCACAGATTGGGATTAGCTCTGTCAGGTATATCTGGTTTGGATCCTACCCATCCAGAGCTTATGCGTAGACGTGTGCTAGCAACATTTACTGATAGGGTACGTAAAGTGCGCATGTTGAAGGAGGCTGAGGCTAAGAGAAGAAGATCTGTCTTGTATAAAGAACTGTGTGAATATGTTGCTCAGTGCCATAAAGAAAGGAAAGACTGTCATCATAGACAAGGCAAGGCTTTAAGTACAAATACCCAGCTTGCCTTGCACACAGGAGTGAGGAGACAAGCACTTGAAATATCCCCATTTTCTAACATGGAAGTATCACATGCGGAACAGGAGTTACCTGTAGAAGAAGTAGTGAAGAATATCATACATAAGCTTGTATCTGAAAGTTGTGAAAACAGCCTTGTCTGTGCTGGTTTGCATAGTTCAGACATACAGCCTTACAAGAATAATAGCTCTAGTGGAGTCCATATTTCAGAGTCATCAAATATCCACGTAGGGCCTCACATTGAAGTGAATGTACACGTCACCAGAACTAGAGAAGGGGACAGTTACAGTGCTGGTTCTGATAATGATGGTGTGGAATTAAAAATGATGTAAATTGATACAAGATTGTACATACCTTTACAAATGGCAGTAATTTCCTTGTGCCTCTTTTGCTTGTAGTACAGTGGTTTCCAACCTGTGGGCCCTGAGAATCACCTAACTTAACAGAAATTCTTGCTCTCCCAGCCAGTACTAAGTGTCTTTGTTACTGTTGCTATTATTGTGAGGAATAAAATATGAAATTAAGACTGGTTTTGAGGTTGTAATGGTTGTCATTAAGTATTTTCTCAGTTAGTAGAGCCTAGAAGCATTGCTGTTAATGTATGGGGTCAGAAAAATATTTCTAAGTTACAAAGGGGTCCTCGTATGTAAAAGGTTGTGAACCACTGATGAATTAGTTACCACAGATCAGTTAAGTTACACTGTTTACCACCATTTATAATTTTACTAGAAAAGTGAGAAATTTTTTCCTGTATATATGACTGATGACTGACATTATGTTTAGTCACATTAGAATTTAATTTAATTTCCTTTACATTATCTGTTTGAGGTCTAGTAAGCATAAATCATTAATTTTTCTGCAAGTTCTGCAGATCATTTGTCATGTGGCTGCATGCTAAAGAGGCCCAGGTTTAGAGGGTGCCTTAAAACTTTTCCCTCAGCACAGCGCCTTTTGCAGGAGCTTAATTGTGTATGAAGCCAGCATCTGCTAGGAGAGTCCAGCTTGCCTTATGTAATAGAAGAATCCTGAATAGCTGACCTCCAGGTTCTAAACAATGTCACACCTGAAAATATTTCTGGACATGTCAGAGTTTTTGTCTTGAAATGTTGTAAGTTTATCATAAAAAATTATGTTTTAGTTCTTCCAATTAAGGGTGGATTGCCTTTCTTTTATTCACCAAATAATGGTGTGAGAATTTAAAGTAACAGTCAGAGTTTGGTTCTTTGAAAAACATGGACCCTGTAATTTTTCACACGTGCACACACACATACAAAGCCCTGTAAGGCCTTTTCTGCTTAATGTAAACAATGCATCATCTAACAGAAATGTAAATTTTTATATTTTATTTTTGTCCAGCATTTGACATTTCTCCACACCCTTTGCTCAACACCATACCTTTCTTACATGCACCAACCTACTTTGTGAGACTCAACACACAATTGGGGTATCTCATTTTTCAGCACAGATAAAATGATGTGATTGTCACAGTCGACTCACCTTGCCAAGAGGGCTTATATTTCTCTGTGCTTGGGGAATTGGTTAAAGACATACTGTCAATGGCAACTACAGCCACTCCCTGACTTACATAAGGGTTGTGTTCCTCAGAACTTTATGCAAGTCAAATTTTACAAAAAATTAGAATTTCCCTCAGTTCATTTCATTTTTTTATCATGCGCGCAGGAAAAGTTATGAAAGTGTGCTTCAAAATGTACAATAAAATGATTTAAGACAAGTGCTAGTACAAAAGAGAATATAATTAAACATCCCTTACTGTTTATTTCCTATTGGATGCAAAATACTTTTCCACAATTTTTTTAAATGCATATTAAGCTGAATTTATGCTAGTCAGGGATTTGCTGTATATCGTACAGTAGTACAGTGTGCAAGAAAACAGTGCAAAATAGTTAAGAAAATTAATGTCATTCCAAGCTCAAACAAAACTCACAAACTCTATCGTAGCTGTAACATTGATATCCTAGTGTTTAATCCAGTAAAAATAGGAACCAATTACAAGGTTATTGGTAGTACTCATAAATTTGTAAAACTGGGATCATTGTCTTTAATCTACAGATTGAAAAACACACCCTTGCTAAGCCTATTATGTAGAATAATTCAGCAACTGTTGCACTCCCTTTATTTTTTATCTGGTTGCATATCAGTGAATTCTTTTCAGAAGGGAGGCAGTATTTTTTCATTGTGTTTACATTTATATTTCAGATCAAGGTAACCATACATTCAAATGGAAGCATGGCCAATGAAACAGGAAAACTGAACAGTTATGAATGACAATAAAAGCAAAGAATTACCATTGGTACAAATATTATTTTCATGTTTTAAGAGGCAAAGAAAGGATAGTGTATGTCATGCAAGAAATAAGCTTCTGGAGTGGCACTGTAGACAGATATCCCTCAGATATGGTAGAGAATGTGATAACACAACAGAACCTATTCCACTTGCTACATGGCCTGGACAGCAGTTACACAGCACTGTGGAAGCAACTATAGCTGAAGGGGGTGTTACTTTTGACATGGCACACATTTCCACTATCTGTGGAGAAATAGAGTCTGAATTGCAAGGATCATATCCATTTGAAGTGAAGGATCAGTATGACTTTTGTATGATATGTTCAGAAACTGATGTATGTGAAGCAGGAAAATTAACAGAAAACTTAAGTGACAAGTACAAACTAACAGGGCACCTTGTATGGAACTCTGTTTCTCTAGGGTCTGACCAGTTTACTGTGTTTGAAGAGGTCATTCACAGGAGCTCTGTAGTTATATTTTATATTACAAAGAATTTTATTGAAGATAAGTTCTGTTGTCATATAGCAAGAACTAGACTGGTAAGTCCTGTTGAAATATCTGGCACCATAAGGGATATTCCGCTTTTAATTGATCGTGATGTTACGCTACCAGAATCTCTGCGGCTTGTACAGAAGCTCACCCTGCAGTACATTGGAGCTCATTTTCCAAAGATATTCACTGATAAGGTTAGATTTGAAAAAACTGAAAGACAGGTTCAATGTGAAATGCTAACTGATGGTAAGAGACTTTCACTTGTGAGGGATGCTGTAAAGCGCATGAGTGTGAGATGACTCACTTTATCTGTTGTATGTACAAATAAATGAAGAGCAAACAAAATGCATTAAAACTACTGCCAGTCATTTCATTTTTAAACATGTTATGGTGTTTATTTGTACTATTTTTTCTAACAATTTTATGAAACAGCCCATTTGCTTATTTATGGCAGATAGGCCTATATTGGTTATTGTGTGTATCTTGTTCATGAAACATCTCTCTGCAAAAAGAGTAGGTAATGAATAGACATGTTAAAATGGAAATGGGAAAAACTTGTCTGACGGTAGCTTTACTACCACAGTCGTGCATGACCTTTGCTGTCTCCGGGAGGTCTTGGGCTAGCCTAGAGTCCAGGAAAGGCACATAGGTGTCTGTATATAACTTGTGTGATGACTGAAATCTGGCAGTCATTCAGTATTCAATAACAGAATGTATATGGAATAAAATTAGAAGCAAATTACCCCCTTCAGGTGTGCCATTTGGATTCTGTTAATCACTTGACAACATAATGTTCCAATGTTGTTTAGTAAAAGGCTGTACCATACCAATGCATGGTTGTATACTGTGGGCAGCTTCACTTGTATTATCTGTGAAATAATTTTCTTCATGCTTCATTGTTGAAACTAACTGTATATACTAAAACATACCCTCTTAAGGTACAGTATTCTCTTCAAATCTGAGTATCTTTGTTACATAAGGACTGTGAAAAGGAACATTCAACACCATGGGCAATATAACAGTGCACTAAAATATCTGAACTCTGCAGCACATTGAAGTATATTCCAAATATGAATTGCAGTGTCATCGACACAGTAATAACAAATGCAAAATCGAATTGGTATTTCTAACCTACTTTGAAAAGTTTATGAACTTATTGCAGAATGCAGATTGCACCATATTGTAAAAGCACTGCTGTTTTTGTGTCTTCCCATGTATCATGTCAGAATGTTTTACCAAGATGATAATTGTTATTGAATATATCCTGGGAAGCAAAGACTCAGAATGAGTCAAACTGGACATTTTGATTTAAAAACTTTAATAACAAGGGTTTCGATGTAACTTCGATACCAACAGTTCAAGAGCAATTGGCCCTTCATTCACAGGACTTTGTTCCCAGATTTCAGATTTAAAACCAAAATATGTAAAATCATTTTCTGTACACTGCATTGTGGATCTTCATATAATTTTAAATCTCTTTCATAGTTAAAATTTCTCTTACTTTCCATTAGTACATGCCCAGAGGAACAGTTCATATGTACAGGTACTGTATCAAAACTTGTGTACTTGGTGTAACAGAGCAAATTAGTGCAGACATATTTTTTGAAGCTGCCATATTGAATGACATAAATTGAATGATCATTCCATGTCCATAAGTATTCCAACACATGAAAATTGGAGCTTAGAATTTCATGCAATATGGAATATGCTCTGGACCTTTGTTTGGGTACAGCTGTCTTATACACAAACCTTAAACATGCTAAAATTTTCCACGTGTAATCACTACTCGTATACTGTCCATACAGCTGCGTAGGAAGTCTCACTTTTTTAAAAATAAAAAGTTCCTAGCTTCAGATGTCATCTTATGCAAATATGCTATTATAAGCATGGCTGGTTTTATATATAAAGGTAAATCAGTCCCAGTACAGGCCTGGAGTGGCCCAGAGGGTTCCAGGATTTAAGGTTCCCAGATTTTGTGACAACGGCACAGGATGGTGGTAGGTTGTCAGCTTTACGCACCGGCCGCTTTTACCCCCAGGAAATACTCCTGATACTCATTTATGTTAGAGGCTGAGTCGACCCCAGGGCCATAGGGCAATCAGAAGGATTTCATGTCAATGAAAAATCCACTGACACCAGCTGGCATCGAACCAGCGACCTTTCGATTTGTAGCACAGCACCTTAACCACTGTGCTACCCTGGTCCCCTTATATGTAAAGGACATTATATTAATAGAAATAGTATTTTCTGACTGCATGGATTTGTTGAACAACTTTTCAACTGAGGTCAGTATAAAAAATGATCTGAAAGTATTGTTTTCTTAGTCAGTATTAATATGTTCTTTACATATGTAATTGCTGAGTGTCTTACATTCACCCATAGTGAATATTTTGTCTACGTTTTTGTAATAAATGCTGCAGACTCTAAATGACTCTTTATTTAAGATTCAGTTACACCTAATAGACTAAAATAGAACATGTAACACCCACTTAAGAAAATCTGCTGTTCCACTGTCTTAATTTGAATTGATATACAGAGTGGCTGAAGAAAAGTCAACTGTACCCGTGCTTGCTTACTATGTGGATATGCACTCACACACCATGTACACTGAGACTTGAAACTGGTGTGTAGCAATACTGTTAGCATCTCTACAAGCATGCCATTTGCCATGGTACACTGTGCACAGAATATGACATAGATGTACAGATCCACATGGTATGTTAGGTAGGGGTATCATGACTTCTTGGCTACTCTGTAATGCTTGATCATCTGCCCAAACAAACATCATGTGTGAATACAAGCATGCACAAAACATGCCCACGCTCTAACTACATAAATGAGACAGAATGAGGGACAACAGCTGAAAATAAAAATTTGTATCATGAATTTATCTAAAAATTTTGTATAAGGAATATGTATGTTGAGACCATGCAAAACTATGGTTATGTCCAATAATTTTTACTGCTATTGTGGTAGAAATTATGCAAAAAACATAGGCCAGTCACTCCTACTGTCTGCTGCTGTCTCAGTATGAATAATGAATTTAAAGGAACACAGGTTCATTTGTTTTGCTTAATGAGTTACTCTGAAAATGCTTTCAGTTTCGTACTTCAACAGATGAAGATCTGAAAGAATTATATTCTGCCTAAATTACATACATCTTGGTGCATATTTCAAACAATTGTCCCATTAATGTTACAAGTACACAGATTAAAACACTTGATGGTCTGAATGCACTCTAACATGAACAAATGAGGCTCACTACCCAAACTACTGCCAACCTAACATGTTTAAGTAATTCATTTGCTTGCAAAATTGTAAACTGGGTATCTTGGAACATAACTTAAGTTTCCATGAGTGTACTGGCTGTCTTCAGCATCTTGAATATTCAAAGGACCAAATATACTTTCAGCATATGTTGGAGGAGCTGTAAATGCAAAAATAATGAAACAAATTAATAATAAACAAATAATTACCTTAAGAATAGTGGAGAAGACACGCACTACCCTAAAACCAAAACCAACCTCTTCCTTTAATGTTCATTTATCTAAGCTATATTTAATGTACAGTGTTTCACGAGGCTGTTGTATTTCCATCTTCTTCATTGTGGTAAGTGATACTGGGGGGAGCATTCGACTCCCCCCTTCTCCCTTCCCTAAGTTACACCTATGCCCATCCACATGACCAACTTATAATATCTTCTTTGATTTCACTATCCTAACAAAACTAGATTACCTACACACAATTATTTGCATGTTACTGTGCAGCAGAAATTATTACAATATAATATAGGATCCACAGACTGAATAGCTATGTTGACAGACAATTAGTACCTGAAATAAAGGAATGTTTAGACAAACGATGAATGCAAAACTGCAAGGAACACATTTGCAAAATATGTTCCACTCTTACGCGTGCATATGTATACACCGATATTTTAACAATATTTGCAGCTGGTATTAAGGAAATAATTTTTATTTATTTATACGTACGAATATCAGGATACAAGGGGGCTGTAGGTCCAGGAAATGGCATACGTGGCTCCTCACTTTCTTCTCTCCCATCAAGTTGTGGTGCACTGGGTGCAGTGTACGGTTCTCCTGGCGGTGATATATTGGGTTGCATGTATGATGGACCTACAGATGGAGCAGTCCATCCGATGTCACCACAGATATCACTACCACCTTTCGGTATTGGAGCAAAGGGTAGTTGGTATGATATTACTGGAATTGTCCCCAGGACAATTGGTGCACTGGTTTTCAGGGCACTATGACAGCCACTTGCCTCTGCAACAACCTGTAATGAAAGACATAAGACTAATTTGCCAGTTCACTAAGACCATCTCCCACTGTCACGAAAGCATACATGAAGATGGAGTGTTCAAAGGCAGTTGGAGTATGAGTCAAAGAAAGTGAATGGGAGGGCATGGACACAAATGCAAACACAATTCTTTTTCTTTTCTGCCCCCACCCCTTCAAGAAAAACAACAGATTCACAGCTTTTATCACTTATAATGCAGACCCCTAAACTATCAGTTGCATAACTCGATGATACAGTGTCAAATAGTTTCATAATATGAGAGATAAAAAATATTTAGACCAGAGGTGCACAAATCCTGGGCACCAGGTTGCCTGGACAACTGAATTTTATATGGTAGCAGCTAATATTTGTGGGTCATCCATATACAACTTGCTTTATGTCACCCTTCTGGCACCTAAAATTTTGAGGTGGCCCCTAGATTTTAGAAAAATTTATGCACTTCCGCTTTAGACAGCATTGACAGATCCATGTCTTGTACTGACCTTCAGGTAATATGCAAGATCAATTATTTCACAGTTATCCAAATCAGATGGCGGCAAGGGTGGTACAGTTATCTTCTGTATTGCAGTGCTTGAGCCACCAGGTTGAACGGAATCAAATATAACCTCTGCAACAGTAATCTCTTCTTCACGGGAACTTCCATATGGTGAAGTCGCAATAAACGTAATTAGCTAAATCAACATGAATGAATTATGCATGAATGTAAATAAAAAATACTACACAATGTATATACAGTGCAACATATATTTAAAATTTTTCTCGTGGATCATGGATTTCAGTACTTATCATGACAGAAACTTCATAAGAAATAATAACAGTAAGAAAGCACACACAGCATTGTTACAAAGGAGTTCTGTGAGATGATAGGTCAGTCTAAAAGTAATGTTTGTGTGTCATAACATGCATGACAAAATCATAATACAGATATGAGATATTCTATCTGGCATCCCAATGCATAGAATTCTCTGAAACTGGCTATGTTCCAGAAAAAAATCTATGTCAAGTAATTCCAGGCCCCGAGCTCGTTATCACAGTGCCACCTACACTACTGTTACCAGCTGAAACTGTTTGCAGTGAAAGCTTATACTTGCGTGGCTTAGATGTGTTTGTGTTGTATATTAACCCTTTCTTATATATAGTCTCACACAGCATGTTGAAAACGCCTCCCAGAAGATCACTGGATGTGATTTTTGCCAGATAAAGTGCATTTTGTCATACAAGGACAAGGTTATTAAAGTGTCTAGTCAAATACCTTGGTAGAACTGTATAATGAATGTGACATTAGTTTGTACCTAGTCTATTATTTGAAGAAACAAAAAGAAACTCTTTATTAAGACTAAACCATCAGGGAGACATGTACAGGTCAACAAGTTGTCTGCCTAGGCAATACCACTTGCTGAATCTGATGATAATCTGTAATGATTGAAATATGTTGATAATCTGTAATGATTGAAATATGTTGAGATTTATTAAATGATATACTTAGAAAAACTGGCACATGTACTGTAATGGCATTTATGTGTATGTAGTAATAAAATGAACAAATTAAAAAAAAAACAGTAAACTGTTGAAGTTTTACAACAATAATGATGCATGAGAACAAAAAATAATATTAGTCTATAAAATTAAAAAAACAGTTCCTAATGGAAATACCAAAACATATGTAACAACTTCCATTGCAAGAAATGTTTCATAATGCTTCTGAGCAAGCTTTTAAGCCTGAGCCTCAACCTTCAACTTCTGGTACCCATGTTTCTGCAGTTCAATCTTCACCAGACAATCGTGATATTACCTACTCAGAAGAAGCCTTATTGATGTTAACACACAGTACTTTCACTTTGAAGGTGGAACAGATTTTTTTTGGTTATTTTTATTTTAAATGTTTTGGTGAATTTTAAGAATGCTACTCCAAATCATAACGGAAAAAACCCTCATCCAAAAAACCATTTATCAAGCTGTGTGGATGAAAGATCCCATACCAGGATAAAGATAACAAGTCATTCAGAAATGTAAGTTCAAATATTTTGACACAACAGTAACATAACAAAACCACATTTATGAAAAAGTTATATGCAGATGAAATTTGGGGAATGCTTATACCATTCAGTTCAGAACATTTTATCTTTCTTTCTACTAACTAAAGACCTAACCTAACCCAAACAATTTGCAACTTCACCTTTCATTTTGATTGGGGCCATCCCCTTGTGTTATCCAATACAAATATCAAATAAATATTATTATGTTCAGTCGGAACACAACAAATAGTTTTATCATCAATCTATAAATCTGGCAACATATTTCAGCTGTTCTAACCATCATAAGACCAAATCATAAACCACATTGAAGGTACATTCTGTAGATGTGCACATTGTGGGATCCCAAATGTTTACAAATTGTACACTTTGTAAACATCTGGAATCCCACAATGTGCACATCTACGGAATGTACCTTCAATATGGTCTAAGATTTGGCCTGATGATGGCTTGAACAGCCGAAACATGTTGCCAAATTTATAGACTGATAATAAAACTATCTGTTGCGTTCCTACTGAATATAATAATATTTATTTGATATTCACCTTTTGTGTTCTAATGGGTGTCGAAGGTGGACACCCACCCCAAGTGAAGAATACAGAATGAGGGAGTTTCAGAGTACAATGCTGTGGAGCCAAGCAGAATAATTACAGACCTGACAGAAGTAACAGCAAGACTGAAAAAATTACATAGTGAGAAGCTTCATAATTTGTACTGTTTACCACCACTGTTAGGTTCATTAAATTGTGGAGAATGAAATGGACACGATAATTAGCATGCATGGCACAGATGGAAAATGCATACCATACCAAATTTTAGTTTGGAAAACTGAAGGAAAGAGACTTCAAGGCAGATGTAGACATGTGAAGATAATATTAAAATGACATTTATCCGAGATGTGAGGGTATGGACCAGCTTCAACCAGTTCAGGGTGGGGTCCAGTGATGGGGTCTCATTGACACTGTCACAAACCTTTGGTTACCATATAACACAGAGACCTTCCTGACCAGCTCAGCTACTATCAGCTTTCCAAGCAGGGGTCTGCTCAGTAAATAGGTACACGTATTTAGTCTATAACACAACAAAATTTTCTAATGATGATTATTAGAGGATGATAACAACTACATGTTTCGGCCTATTCCGTCCATTATCAGGTTTTCATCCAAAAGAGATTTATGCGGTTATGTAACTATGGTGAGATCTCATCATCTGTGGTTTTGATTATTACTACTGGGGGGGGGGGGGGGGGGTGGTGTTGGTGCTTTTTTTTTTCTTTGGGGGGGTGGGGTCGTGGAGTGGTGTTTTTTTTTTTTCGCCTGTTTTTTGGGGTTCCCGTCTTCTTTTTTTCCTCC
>Ga0123354_10000187_pt1 | contig 52410 bp, 37 predicted proteins | sample TergutLab28metaG_2_FD_97872 | JGI IMG/M metagenome (GOLD analysis project Ga0123354, IMG submission 97872) | Labiotermes labralis P4 segment gut microbial communities from Petit-Saut dam, French Guiana - Lab288 P4 | ecosystem: Host-associated > Arthropoda: Insects > Digestive system > Gut ... | reverse complement strand
GGCCTGGGGGCCCATTTAAGGGGGGGCGGGGGGCCCCCCGGGCCCGGTCAAAAAGGGTGGGAAAATCCTTCCCCCCCCCCCCCCCCAACAGAATAAATAATGGCAGTTTCAATTGAAATTGAAATCAAGCATATATACAATGCACAAATCTCATTCTATGCATAAACATATGAAAGAAATGCATACAGCACATCAGCTTTCAAATGGCATAAATTGAGGAGATGGGGAATAAAGAGCTACATGCAATCAGAACTTGTGGAAACAACTTATAAAAATGTAAGTTAGCAGAAAGATCACAAAGTGTTTCCTGAACAAGAAGTACCCGGATACAAAGTTTTCCAATATGACAAGTTATATAAGTCCCACCAAAATTCCCATAAAAACAATGCTAGATTTTCCTGCATAAAGAGTTCTCATGTAAAAGTTTTCCTGGTTTAGTTAATTTCATGAATTCTTATACAAAAATTTCCCATTGAACAAATTTGAAAGACTTTACAGCCACTATTCACTCCTATATGGACAAACTGGACCACTTCATCATTTACATGTGACCTATCAACTGTTCCTTTTCAGTTCCACAGTTCTTGTTATTCATATTCAGATGTTGCAACAAATGTTTAAACTGCAAGTGCAGTTTTGAAAATCTTGTTGCAGTAGATGATAATGTGCTGTAACTTAGTAAGTATTTGAGACCTGTGTACTAAGACTCCTGTGGAGGAAAGCACAAGTAGGGTAAATGAAGAAAGTACACCTGTGCCAACTACAAATCACTTTTGCCATGCACATTATAAATGGCCCGTTACAACTTGTGTTACGAATGTTCTTTAAAACTGACATATGTGTATACTCCAGTTTCCCCAGATAGCATATATTTGTGATCTTTGGAACTGAAATATGACATAATGATGATGATGATGATGATGATAATAATAATAATAATTTGATTGTGTAAAATTACTTTTTCCAAAGTATACTGCAGAGTTAGTGAAGCATTTCAAGTTTTAGTTATGATATCAGCTAAGTTGAGTGTGTTACGTGTGTTAACAACAGGAAAGCTGTATTACGTAACAGTTACAGTTACATTCTTTTACATCTGCACATGGTGTTGCCAAGCGAACTAAACAGCATAGAGCTAGCAGTTTCACTAACGTGTGTACCGGCCCGTACAGCAGACACAAGTGCTTTTGTTATCAACCTTTTGACAAGACCAGTCACAGATTAGGAGTGCTCTGTGAAAAAAACCTAAAATGAGTTGTATGGCTCAAATCTTTTTGTTCATATGAGGTGAGTGTTGTGTGGTGCACCCATCACTCTAAAATATGACGCAAGTGATCTAGCAAGTTTTTTTTTTATTTAGTTGTACTTAAAGAAATGAGAAGAGTTTTTGGTAAACAAAAATGATCCAGCCTTTGTAGAGGTTAGGCCCCATGTTGATTAAACTTCAGTGGTAATTACATAGAATTACACTTTCTTCTTATGTGTGGTAGATATGAGAGAAGTTTAGAGTATACATGTACAATAAATATATGTATATTTAAAGATGTAACCAGTGTTCTGTTTGTGTTTCGCTGAGATGTACGCTGTGGTAAAGATTCAGATATATTCCTAGCCCAAGCACCTCCCTGAAGAGATTGTGTTTTTACAGACATTGGTAAAATTTTGATTAGAATTACAACTTACTAATCTTTTGTGGACATTTTAAAATTCATGACAGTTAAACTTTTGGGTATTTTAATACCAACCAGAGTAGTAAGTTTGATGGAAATCATTTTAATTCTCATAAGCATAGTAGGAGCACTGAGAGAGGTTATTCCTACATTGTGAAATTTGACCAGACAGTTGTAATGTGAAAGTCTGTTTAGTATTCCCCCCCCCAAGGTGGTGGCAGCAAAGAATTTGAAGTTCTTGATTTAACAATTAAGGAAAGGAGTATTTGGTACAGTGTACAATAAAGCCTTAGCAGACTGGACCCACAGAATAGATATGTACAACCACATATGTCTAACTGTTCAGTGCACATGGTAGTTAACAGTCAGATTTTTAGTTTTGTTATGACTGCATATTATTTTTGCTTGCTATGTGTGGAATAGCGGTTCAAATCCACTTTACTGAAAGTGTTTATGTGGTAACACTGAGGAAACAAAGCTGTGCCACTGTAACTTAGTGGGGGGTGGTCAGATACTGCAGGCCACAGGGCTACTCCAATAGGTGGCCTGGTGGTGGATGCCATCAGTAACACTACAAATAATGGTAGCAGGGGGTTCACCAACCCTGCAGGCCACTGTATAATAATAATAATAGTAATAATAAACAAACCAGACATTATAACCCGTGATAATGAGAAGGGAACATGTATGTTAATAGACATTGCAATCTCAGGAGACAGAAATGTGATTAAAAAAAGAAGCCGAGAAGATTCTAAAATATAAATACCTTACAATAGAAATACAGCGCACGTGGAATGTAAAACCAAAGGTGATACCAGTAATAAAAGGGGTGACTGGGACTATTTCAAAGTCATTTAGAAAATACGTGAGCAACATACCAGGAAAACATGAAGTCAAGGAACTACAGAAACGAGCCATGTTGGGCACTGCACACATACTTCGGAAAGTACTAATGTAAAAATACAATAAATTCAACACTGAAACTAATGATATAAGCACCATGAATAGTAACAACAGAATAGCTGCAACACTGTATTCCCCAGGGACATAGTTTCTCTCAGGAATGTAAGAATAAATATCCCGCATAAAGGAGATGATGATGATGATAATAATAACAATACCACCACCAACAATGATGATGATGATGATTACAACAATAACAACAACAACAACAACAACAACAACAACAACAACAACAACAAGCTAGTATTTGACAGTGTTCCACATAGCTGGGTAGAAAAGTCAATAGAATTGGTAGGAGTGAATGGTAAAATTCTCAGATTTTGTAGATTATCAATGGATAAATGGAACACAAGGCTTCATTTAAAAACAAAGCAGAAGTAATGCCGTCGCAACCCATTCAGATATGAAAAGGAATATTCCAGGAGGACTCTCCTTCGCCATTAACCCTTTTTGTAGCACTTTTTCCACTAACAAACAAGCTAAACAGAGCTGATTTTGGGTATCAAGTAAACGGAACTTAGAAGAAAATGAGTCACTTATTGTACAGAGTAGGCCAAAAGTAGGTATACAGTATATAGTATAGCATCTTCTGTATACCTACTTTTGGCCCACTCTGTATATGGATGACTTGAAACTGCTAGGTAGAAGTGGGGATGATTTGGAGAATGAAATAAAAATTGTGAAAGCAATTAGTAAATACATTAATACAAATTTTAGATTAGAAAAGTGTGCAAAAATATGTTAAAAACAAAGGTAGGGTCCAAAGTGCAACATGTATAGGTAGCACATTTGAGAAGGACATTGAAGAAATGGACCCAAGAAAAGCTAACAAGCAAAGAACAATACATGACATACAGCATAAGAATGAGAAAGAAAAGATGAAGAAGGAATACTTGAAGAGACTGAGATTAGTTTTGGGAATAGAATTAAGTGCAAAGAATAAAATTCAAGCAACTGCATCATTAGCAGTACCAGTACTTAGATACAGTTTTGGAATTATTAACTGGTGCAAAAAAGAACTGCAAAAACTGGACAAAACAAGGAAACTGCTAAATATCAATGGGCAGCATCACCCAAAGGCAGACAAAGATCGCTTGTATGTTCCAAGAAAACAGGGAGGAAGGGGCCTGATGCAGTTAGAAGAAGCCTACGCAGTAGAAATTACAAAACTGGTGAAATACGTACACAGTACAGAAGATCCACTAATACAGATTGTCAGAAGACACTAACACAACACCAACTCAGCAGTGTTACAGACAGCTAGATGCCTCAAGACAGAATTACAGAGAGGAACAAACAAATAAAGAACAGCATAGCACAGAAAACAAAAGAAAGATGGTGAATAAAGAGTATGCATAGACAATTGCCATGTAACTTAGGCAAAAAGCTGGAGGATACTGAACAGTCATATCAATGGATAAAATTTGAAGACATTAAGGAAGAAACAGAAAGTACAATAGTGGTAGCTCAAGGCCAAGCAATTAGTACAAACTATTTTAAGAATATAATTCTGAAGGAAAAAAATGACAGTAAATACCAGTTATGTATACAATACGAATAAACTACTGACCATCTAACTTCAGGAAGCCCCATTTTGGCGAAGAATGTGTACTTAATGAGACATGATAAAGTTTGTACACATTTGCATTACTCAATATGCAAAGCCCTAGGCATCGAAATGACAGACAAATGGTATACACACACACCCAAACCAGTGTATGAAGAACATGATGTTACAGTGTTGTGGAATCAAGTGGTACACACAATTGCCTGCTGACTGATATAGCCATATCAGATGATTAAAAAAAATTAACACAAAAGAAACTGAAAAAACTAAGCACGTACAAAGACCTGAAAATTGAGGTTGGCAGGATATGGAAAGTGAGCACAAAAATTGTGTTAGAACAATTAAGAAGGGGTCAGATCAGAACCTTTAGTTGCTCTCAGGTCACATGTCATTCATAAAACTACAGAAGATAAAACAAATGAACAATGCACACATCATTCGTAAAGTGCTGGGATAAATCGCTGTGTTCTCTTGTTGACAATGGGACCTACCTGGAGACTGCCATTTAATAACCAATAAGTGAGAATAAATTTAAAATAATAGTAATGATAATAATAATCTCCTCCTCCTCATATGGTACTTTAGTCTGCTTTTAGGCCATGGCCTCCCTGTTGTCAGGGTTTTGAGACAACTGAGTTTTTGTGAGGTTAGTACATTGGTTCCACCCCAAACCTAGAGTGCCAGGTCATCTCTCTATGTCTGGCAGAGGTGGCCCTACTAGCAGGTCGGCTGTCTCCAGCATTGCTTTTAAGTCATCAAACCACTGCATGCAGTCAAAATATAAAAGTTGATCCAAAAAACTAACCTAAACTTTACATTTCCCAAGTATAAAGTTTTCTCCCTTTAATACTTTATTTTTCACTGGCCTATTGAGAAATGTCTTATTCTGGAAACAACGTATCGGAAACTACTAGTGCACTTATGCTTGTAGCCACTCGACACAAAATAAACATTTCATCATGCTCCCACACCACAACCAAGAAAATAAACAAAGTTGCAGTGCACGATAACTTTACCTGTACCTTAGGCATGAACTTCTTGGCGGTTGGTGTACGATGAGGTTTCATAGCTAGCCTCAGCTCCCGTTCAGCCGAATGCATACGTTTCATATGTTCTTTCAACTTGTCCTTGCGTTTAAACTGCTTCCCACAGTTGGCACACAGGAATTCACGATGATCTGAATGCCTATGAAATAAACATTTAAATTTAAGGCTCGTAATATAATTTTAAAACATGCCAGACTCATAAAGGGAAGCACAAATTACAACAGGAAAAGCATACACAACATACAGATAAGAGGACTTGCTAGAATGTGGACCAACAGGAGCACATACATATATTCTGAAAACAATTTCCATTTCCTACTTTTGTTTCAGCCAGTTAAACCCTCTTAATTTTATTATGAACCAACTAAACTGACTCAATGGTCCAACATGGTCAACAGTTTCTCCTTGTCAGCCACACAAACTATTATTTTGTCAAAATGCATATTCTCACAAAATGAAAGTGACAACATTCAAAGGCTCTCCATCATAAATGTACTGAAAAATGATAATAGCTCAGAAAATGTAACTGCAAAAATACATAGGAAGAACACGTACACAATTTTCAAATGAATAGTATTGGCACATTTTTTTTTTATCAACCTTCAAATTGGCCAGCCACCTAATCCGTACAAACTCTTGTGGCAAGACAAATCCACTTGGTAAGAATTACAATGTAAAAATGCAGAAAATGCAAAGCATGCCACATAATGCAAACTTACAAAATATTCATACATTGGAGTACAGGCTGACAATCAAACTGAAAAACTAAAATTAGATTTAGGAAACCCCAACCAAGATGGTGGCTAAAATTCAGTTATAACAATAATCATTTAACACAATGAAATATGTGTAATACATCAATAAGCTGCTACAAGCATACTTATGAACGTCATTTCAAATCTCAGGGCTTGTGAATATTAAAACAGGAGACATACACCAATGAAATGTTTTCTTTATCTCTTATTGATTTATTTGCTGAACACAAATGCAAGCAAACAAACCGACTGATCAGTAGGCAAAAAAACACGCACTGTACATACCATACCACACGATTACAGAATACAATAAGAGGGAAAAAATATCAAACATGATCTTACTTATAAAGTAAATAAACACATACACAATAATGTAATTATATAACCCTGCTGCATTTTGCCTGCCTCACACTCACAGGTTACAAAAACACAGTCAACTTACCTGCTGTTATGTACTATCTTCGGTGTTTGGTAACAAAATTAATATGCAGGGCACAATCTGACTAAAAGACCTTTATACAAATGAGACGAAATTAATAATACTTGACTTATGCCTTTAATAAGGCAACATTTCAGCACTTCTCATATGAGGCCTGGATTCTATGTTTGTAAGGTTCATCATATAAGGGCTGGATAGGAAAAGAGATAGAAAAAATGCGTACATACTTTAAGTGTAAGTCACATTCAACAAAACGTTTCTTAAGCGTTTCTCACCGCAAACTAAACACACAATGTTCTTATATGCTGATGCAATCTAGGAAGCAAAATATGTAAAATTTGTAAATTAAATGGATAACAAAAAAAAAAAAACACTTGCCATGGCAAGATACTGGAGATATACTATCAGCAGACAATATTATGTGTTTTCTCCATATGGTGAACTTTGTCAGTGAAATGCCAATACAGACAGACAGAGGACTGGTGAGTAACACATAGCATCAAGTAAGTCAGAGACAGTTGACTGGTACAGTTCTACTGATCTCATATGTACCAATAAATGTCACTGTAAAGTATTGGTTCTTTGTACTACAGAGACAGGAGCAAACCAATGCTCTTGTCAGCCACAGACACTGGTAATTTATCATGATGAAGATTTTTTACAAAATCATACTGAGGCTGTTTACACTAATTACATTCATAATACATCATAAATGCATCAGAAAATGAATCAAAATATTTTCAAACAATAAACAAATGTAAAACAATGTTTATACAAGGTATGAATAGAACTGAAAAGATGCAATACTCAGCCTGTGGGAAAATGAACATGCATGATTAAGGTAAAGGTAACACGGTCCCATTACAGGCCTGGACAGGCCCAGAGGGTTCCAGGAAGTTAAGGTTCCTAGATTTCATGACAATGGCACAAGGATGGTGGTAAGTTGTCAGCCTTACGCACCGGCCGCCTTTACCCCCAGGAAATACTCCTGGTACTCATTTCTGTTCGAGGCTGAGTCGACCCCAGGGCCATAGTGCGATTGGAAGGATTTTATTTCAAAGAAAAATCCACTGACACCAGCTGGGATCAAACCAGCAACCTTCTGATTTGTAGCACAGCTCCTTAACCACTGTGCTACCGCGGTCCCCGAACATGCATGATTATGATAGTTTAATACATGGCCAATAAATGTCAGAAGGGAAAAAGGGCAGATCAGGAAACAGCAGACAATAATCGTAAGGCAGGCCACAGGCAATCACCTGTGACCGCTTCTATGTTCTTCATAATTTTGATCAGAAATTGGTTGCAGTACAGCGAGAGAATTGAATGTCAGAGAGATCAAGTTGCTAAGAACTTATTTACAACAAACAAGTGACATGGACAGAAGCCTGGATCAGACTGGAGAATGTAAGAACCACCTGAGATCACTGGCAAGTCTACATAAGAAAAATGCGCCAGGGAACAGTTGGTATCATGCAAATACTTGTTAGAGAGGTCATAGGAAGGAGGAGTCCAAGGCCTGACTTGCTGTTTATAAATGACAGAATAAGGCAGGGTTTTAAATGAAAGTTTAAAAAGTCAGATTTTATGCGTTTCTTTTGTTTTTTGGGAACTTGACATTCATATATGTTGTTAACAACCTGAGGGTCAAGTTCTGACCACTTTCAGCGGAAATGTACTTCCAGATCTAAGAGCAGCATTTCTTCGACTCACTCAGATATTTCACAAGCTCTTTTCTTCCTCCTCCACCAATGACTCAAAAATAAGGATACCCAAATTTTGAACTTCCTTGTCATCAGACTCCTAAACTTTTCCAGCCCTGGCAATACTGTGAGCAGTACTTTTTCTCAACTCCCTGCAACAAGGTCTCCAGCCTCTACTTTAGTGCCATACAGATCCTTTTATTCTGACACATCACACAGCATAGAATATCAGCCTATTTCTATCTCCTGTTCCACAACTCATTTTATCAAAAAGTCAAGCTGTCTCACCACATGCCACGAAAGCATACAAGGAAGAGGATGTACAGCACCACTAATTCTTAACCGCAGCACTACATGGGCATAAGCTTCACACCCCATTCACTTTACCTCTGGTGAAAAAGCACACAGCATTCACTGAGTAGCGGGCTGGGTTGTCCCCACAGCCAGTCTGGATGCTTTAGAGAACATAAAAGTCTCTTGCTCCTACTGAGAATCAAATGATGATTCCCCAGTTCTCCAATCTATAACCTTGTCACTACACAGTTGCTATCTTGGCTTCCTATTAAGTATACTACCTTAGTACAAATGCGGCTGTCTTTCCAGAACTTTTGAAAGTTTGAAGTGGGCATATTCAGTGAAATGAACAGTGTGACCAAGTATGATGCTGATAACCACAATTTCTCCTTTATATTTCATTGGCTTTTATACTAGTTACTCTATAACCTTCACTGTCAAGCTGATCATAATATCACAGTGTAACAGATACATTAAACACCTAAGAACCATATCCTAAGACTTGCTAAATACTGATACACACTGCAAGAATTTAAGGTTCAGTCAAGTCACCAAATAATTATACACCGGTCCTTCAATCCTGCATATGAAGGAAGAAAGAGCAAGGTGTTACCTGAGCATGTGCATTCTTAGTTTGTCGAGCGTTGGGAACAGCTTCGAACAGTACGAGCAAGTGTGCTTCCTGTCACTGTGGAATGCTCGAATGTGCTTACGGATCAGACTGTACTCATCAAACACCTAGCAGAGACAGACCCAAAACAAACAAACAAACATCCAGATAAAACTAGGAAAGAAGACTAGCAGATGCTGTATGGAGTAAAGGACTTACTGTATTTACCATGACACAGACAAACCAGCTCTGAACTTTTTATAACCTCTTGTCAACCTGACAACCTACACACAAAAAAACTTGCTTTAGCCTGATAAAACATAAAGTTCTCATTTTCAAAGTCTCCACACATCATAAAATATAATGGCACAACTAGAGCTCATTTACATTCATTAAGTGGAAAAATTCTAACTAATTTTTATACATCATAAAATGAAAATATACGTGGCACTCTCTGTCATACACACACAGGTCTGAGTTTGTTACACGAGGTGTGAAATACAGAGCTTATGTATGTGCACAGACACAGTAAATGCCTACTTTTATGGTATCTTTTTTAACATAGCTCTACACATGCTTTACAGTTTTCATGGCAGTGAGCATTCAGATTGTCATTTTGGGCTTCAACATGGTGGAGGCAGATGTTATAGACTACATAGTTGTACATTTCAGAAGACAACAATTTATTCAGTACAACCCATGCACTGAAGTCATACAATACTAAAATGGAAAACAAAACAAAGAATTTGGCTAATTCTGTGGGGAAGAATTCAATGGTAGCTCCACAAAATGACATTTTTGTAAAACATGTTTGTCTGTGTCACCAGACCTTTAATCCGACAGACTCCAACAAAACATCCAGATATTGTAAAAAATAAGCAGACAACAGTAACAAGTGACAAGAAACAGAATAAGAAACACTGAAAAAGGAACTGATTCATGAGCACTTTAAAAATAACAATAACCATGCCAAAAATATGAATAGTTTCCATGACATGTGCAAATAGAGTCTCAGGCTTTGTGACTCTATTCTATTGATTTAGTAAAGGGAACCAGCTCAGTGTAACAAAGAATGTCGTTCAAAATATAACATGTAGGAGATGAAAAGCGCAGAAATTGGTAATAAATTTCCAGGCACATAATATATAGATTTTCCATACTGTAAATGCCATGTCATGTTTTTATACTGCCTGTTTCTTGAAATGTAGAGATTCTGCAAATGCACTAACCCCCATCATCCAAACATAACACACAGAGCCCTGATGCTTACTCTCATTTACTTATTGATTATTTAGTGATGTTGTCAGTATCTCAGAATACATTAGGAGGATTAATGAATAATGAACTGGAAAGGATATGGAAGGATGCAGCTGTGGCCCAAATGAGGTACTACAGTGGCCAGATGATTACTGTAGAAATGCAGAACTGTACAAAAGCTGAATAAATAAAAGGTGTGTATCCAAAACAAAGCTATATTTTATCTAACTTTTCTACTAGTCTTGAGTTAATATGCCATTAAAACAATGTTGCTCTAGTATGAGTATGCACTGTACAAATACATATTACCATTTTGTATAACTTTCATACCAAGAAATACCACATAACCATTATGACAAGAAAAGTATCTGATCAATCAAACATGGCATTGCCCTAGGAAATCTTATGTCTATCATCCAAAGTCAGTGAAACAACTACAAAGCCAATCAGTTATTTAAAGCCCATGAAATTAAAAATTCTATCAATATAACAAGGCAGAAAATTAAATTATTTATCTTTTTTGTTAGAGTATGAAATTTTATTATGTTATTACCAATTAAAAACATAATACAGCAACTTCAGACTTCATCAAAAACACTTATAATCTCAAATTTTGGATCTGGTCATAAATCTCTATATAATTGAGTGTTTTGAAGCTTTTCAAAATAATTTCTGTCACATAATCAACACAGAAGTTCATTTAATATAAAATAATGTCTCAAGTACTTCCAAACAAAGCACAATGGTATAGAATTTTCAAATTAGTACAGTCCTCTTACAGGAAATGGAGAGGGAGAATGGAGACTCATAATTACTGCAACTTACTAAACTCAACCTACATCGTGCCATATTCATAAATTACGACTATCAATGAAATAAGAAAGCAAGAAAGGATTGAATTATCTGGCTTTCAATAACGCAATGCCAACTGCCTTATTTTATGCCCTTGGCACTTCTCAGAATAGGGTAACGGTGAAGCTGCAACCTTCTCGATAATCTAACAGTGACTCAGCTGGTCAAGATATTTCCCACCTTTTATGGCACCAAACATCTGTTACCAAGTCATCAAGAACCTGCAATTCATCTCTATTGTGAGCTACATGCATGCAGTCCATACCCTCATGTCCTAGTCCAGCAATATCTGCCCATCTATGCCCAAGTCTCTCAAGTGGTCTCTTTCCTTCAGGATCTTTAATTCAAACTCTATATGCATTTCTCATCTTCTATGAGAAAGTCAAGTGTTGGCAAAATATCAGTATTTGCCAGATACTAGCTATATATAATAGATTAAATTTTCAAATACGAGTAATTTCAGTACTACTGCAATGGAATACGTGCCAATTATTACAGGAAGCAAGTATTGTATTTTTCAATACCACAGTAGCATCATTACACCTGAATTAAGAAACATCTAACAGCTACACAGTGTTTAAATTAAAGGCCCATATATCTGGAGAGTAAATGTGAATAATGAAAGCTGCAAATGATATAGCTGGTCAGGTATTGCATTCTTCGATACCAGAGTAGTATCATTATACTTCAGTTAAGAAATGGCTACCAGCCACACAGTGCTTAAATTAAAATCCCATATATCTGAGGAGTAAACAGGAAAAATGACAAAAAGTGCCCAGACATTAATAAACATTTTAGTAGTACAATGCAAAAATTATATACTCTGGGTTTCCAATGCTGTTACTAAATCATACAAATGCTGACATATACATAAAATGCTTACACTAATAACACATTATCAGACACAGTTGCATATTTATCATCAGTGTCCATACTAACATAAACAGAACATAAAGTAATGGTAAAAAGTGAGCGAGCAAAGAGAACACTGGATGAGAATCAATTTGCAGCAACCAACGCTGGGCACCTGAGCATGTGGAGCTTCAATTTATCCGGACGGGGAAATTCTTTTTCACACAATCCACACGGAAATCGTCTGCCACCATGGAACGCACGCATGTGCTTGCGTATCTGAATGTACTCGTCAAACACCTGGTAGGTCAACATGGCCATTAAACAGTGAACCAATGCTGTCACAGTTACACAGAACAGTCTAATACTGTTTGTCACTTTCCTCACCTAGACAATTCATGCACCATTAGAATGGTGGTGGTACTGCGTAGCATTTGAAAGCAATAAAAAAAGAAATGACTGAGACAGGTGCAAAATAAATGCCATGGATAAATCCCCTTCATGAAATAATCTCAAATTTAAAAAAAATCTAAGCATTACTAATGATAATAAAAAATACATAAGAATTAAAATATACCAGCATATACTTATAAAGCCTTCAAAAATGATTCCCTCCCCCCTTGTTCTTGGGAACTATTTATGAATGTAAAGTCATATATATGCCTGCATTCCTAAATCCATCATCCACCATCCACACAACCAATCTCATCCCAGTCAGACCCTCCCACTATGCACATATCACCCAAACCACCCCTTCAGCAATACACACATTCTCTATGCACATATCACCCAAACCACCCCTTCAACAATACACACATTCTCTATGCACATATCACCCAAACCATCCCTTCATCAATACACACATTCTTTCACTTAGGCTGTCCCACCACATGCCAAGCAGGCACAGAGGAGAGGGAGAGGCATAGCTCTACCCACACTCAACCTTGGTGCTAGAACCAGGTGGGTGTTTAGTGCCACACCCAGGCTGCCTTACTGCCAAGAAATAGACCCATTAACCATTGTTCAAGAGGCTGGTTGGGCATAAGGGCCAGTCTGGATGGGTCTGAAAACTGCGACCACATTGAGATTTGAATCCTGGAACGTCCAACCCGTAGCGAGTTGCTATACCAGCTACAATATCCTGGCCCACATTCTCTCACTTATGATAAGAAACACCAAGTGTATAACATCACCCCCTTTCCTACCAATCAGTGATAGTAACTAGATGAAAGTAACTATTTCACCTCTAATCGAGCTACAACATTACTATGTCACGAGTAAATGCAAAAATACTTCCATTTATTTTTAGATTTCATTGCTTGCAAAAGAAAATATCTGAATATCACAAGAAGTGGAATAAGAAGTAATTTTATAAGTTTAAACTGTATTAATGAAACCATAAAGGCAGAAACACAAGAGCAGCAATTCCAATAGTGGCACATGCACCAAGAAGTGCAAATATACTACTCAGTGCCAGCCTGTTCAAACTCAGAAGAAGTCATCAATAGGACAAAACCAAATCCAACTATAATATATTAGAGGTTAAGGATGATGGGGAAGCAAGCCTAAATACCATAGATGATTAAAGTAAATACAACAGAGGCTGTGTACAAAGCGAATTATTCTCTCTGAAGTGAAACTTCCACTTTAAAAAAAAGAGAATCTATCCAAAACATGTGGGAACTTACCTTATTGCACTGTGGACAAGTAAAAAACCCATTTTCAGCATGAATATGTACATGTTCTTTCAAAGCAAGAACCTGGTCAAAGACTGCTTTGCAAATTGGACACTCAAAAATCTTCTTCTCTGTTTAAAATAAGAAAATAAGTTAGTAGTAAACAAAATAAAACCAAAAGAAGCTATATGAGACATTTTGGCAAAGTTCAAGCATAATTTGGAGTTGGTATTTCTTTTGAATGTCATATAAAACATAATACTCTTGTGTTCACAATAAAGACAGTTTCCATACTCACACCACCTTTCCTTACTTAAACTATAGTTTGGAATGGCCTACACACCCTCCTCATAATGGCAGAGCCATACCAAATGCATATATACACATATATAATGTCTGTGTTAAAAGAATGTAGCATATGACTGAAACACACTGTGGTGTTAAACTGTCACTTAATATGAAGTGGGAGACAAAGTACAAATTAATTCACACATTTCCAAGTTTTGTATTTAAGCCAACCACCCCTTAGGTTGTGGAAATCAAGCAAACTGGCTCATGTATTAATGCTTCTGATTTGTCTCTGGGAGGTGTTTGCTTAAACTTTAACCACCTAACCAACTATTGTGGTGTTTTCATAGCTTTCCTTAGCCCCTCCATGAAATGTCGACAGTATCTCATATCAGGCCGAGAATGCTTCTTCCTTATCTCTGCATTAAATAAATGATAAATGAATAATGCCAAAACAAACATATCATCCTACATGGTGTAAAAACTCAAAAGACCATTTTGTGAGAAATATACCACGTTACTGTGAGAAAATATGTTTCAGCTTGTTATCCATGGAGAGCCAGGCAAAATCTCATGCAAAAGGCAAAACAAATTTGATTATAATAAATTTCTAAATTGCAGTCTCTGAGATGTTATACTGTGTAGCTTGCTGGATGGAAAAACCTGCTGCTTACACCTCGAATCTTCCACCTCCTCCTACCCTGATAACAGAGGCAGCAGGATCTTCCAAAACAGTGGCACCAAATTAACACCATATCACATTCCACATCTTGTTACTCCTGCTCTGAGAACTTTCATATCATAAATATGATTTTAATTTTCAGTTTCATGCACACAGGAAATAATGCTATAAGCATAACAAATTTTAACACTTCCAACTATTGCTAAATATACTAGTGTAAACCAATGAACTTACAACATACCTGTGTGGATTTTGATGTGGCAAGCTAGGGCCGAATTATTGAGAAAACGCTTGTAACATACATCACACTGGAGTGGTTTGGATTCCTCAGCCCCATGTACAAGCATGTGACGCTGCAAGATACATATACACATATTGAATGCAAAAGCAGAAAACATAATATATTGTGGAATGTAATTCAGCATCCTCACAACAGACTGGATGGGGGATATAAAACTCCCTCACTCTGATTCAGCCAAGTGTGCGGTTATGGTTAATGTCTCAAGTAAGACCTGACAATGTGACAGTTCACTGCATTGTCAAAAAATAATGCACAGAACAGTGAGAGCAATAAATGTGTATGGGACACCAACTTGATATTAGAGTTGCCATGGATTTACAGCAGGGCCTCCACAAGGACTGGCTCATGTTATGTTGAACAGAATCACACAACATCCTGGAGAGGTCATGGCTCCCCTTTTGGTCATTTTGTCCTTTTACACAACCCAAAGGTATACTGCCACGTTAAAAACAGACCACCAATGAACCCAACCCTAAGCTAGATGAATCCAGTCCACATCCTCATAGACTATTTCTTGCAAGCCCACTACTATTATTCTCCCATCTATGGCCAGGTCTACCAAGTTGTCTCTTCCCTTCATGTTTACAAAATAATATTTTGTATTTACTTATCTCATCCATGTGTGATACATACACCAATCATATACTCCAGAACTCTTTTACCTCAATTTTTTTCACACAAGGAGGTACAAATGATAAAGATCCTCACTATTCAGAAGAACACACCACCAAAGAAATTCCTGTACCTTTTGGTGGCTATCATGAACCATGATTTTATGAAGCTGATAATATGAGCTAAACTTTCCAAAGATGAAGAAACACCTTCTCACCTGAAGACGATCTTCTGAAGCAAAGCTCTTGTAACACAGCTCACATTTCCATGGTTTTGCGGGGTTTACAGACCGCAGGCGAGTGCGCAGTTGTGGAGGAGTCAGCTTACCATGAGCTGACACATGTTCAATCAACTCTTTTTTGCTAGGGAATTCCTGCAGAGAAGGGGCAAAACATATATACCCATTAAACAAATTAGTTAAGAATGCTGGTCTCATGAGGTGCAATGCCATGCACTTTGGTAGATGGGCAGAACATCCCAGACAACCATACAACTGAAACTGACAACCTTATGAAGCTAATACCTCACAGAAAAGTAGTTATATTTATCATGTAACCCAACAATAATACTACAGCAGGACTGGTTCCATGTACTTCCACTGCATTTGTCCTTCAGTCAACACAAATGCTATTTAAAACAACAAAAACAACAACAACAATAATAATAATAATGATGATGACAGTGGCGGTGGTGGTGGCAGCGGCGGCAATGACAATGACAACAACAAACTCCTAACAATAAATCGGACTTCATAAGCCATGATGATAAACAGAGGAACATGCATGTTATTAGATGATGCAATTCCTGGAGACAGAAATGTGATGATGAAAGAAGCAGAGACAATTCTAAAATACAAAGGCCTCATAACAGAAATTCAGGGCATGTGGAATGTGAAAGCAAAAGTGATACCAGTAACAAGAAGGGTGAATGGAACCATTTCAAAATCACTCAGACAATACCTCAGCGACGTACCAAGAAAGCACAAAATTAAGGAACTGCAAACAACAGCCATATTGGGCACTGCACACATACTATGAAAAGTGCTAATGTAAAAATACAAAACATATTTCACGGACGAAATGACATTACATGTAGCACAAATTGTAAATACAGAACAGCTGCAACACTGTATATCATTGAAACATAGTTTGTTGAAGGTATACAATTGTAAATACCCTGTATAAAGGTGATGACCAAGATGATGATGATGATGATGATGACGATAATACAATATTTTATTACTTATTAAGGCTGTATTTTGATAGAACAACAATCAACATGCCACAGGTATCTAGTACAAGCTTAAACTGCTTACTATGTGATTAATTATACAACTAGTTTAACTTTGATAAATTAAAACAATAAACACTACAATTCATGATCAGTGTGTGAATAAGACAGTAATGGCCTTTTAATGATACTTAATTATGACTGAAACATGTGGCCAACATAAGTAATACATAATTTTGTTGTGTGAAATAATGTTTGCGTTGACTGAAGGACCAATGTGTTGCATTTGTACACACAACAGATGCAGCACAAAAGTAAAGAAAGCTGTCCCTGTCCACACCATGGGGGCGAAGAGGTATAACTCCACATATTCTTAACCATGGTTCTAGGTGGATGTGACAGATCAGCTTCATGCCCTGGCCACTTAAAACCCATGAAAACAGCCCTCCAGTACCCACTGAATAAGAGGTTAAGTGGGCCCCAGAACTGGTTTGGATGTTTTGGAGAAGAGATACATTTTTGCCCCCACCACAGATCAAACCATTACTCCTCACCCATCTAGCTCACAGTCTAGTCCTTATACCAGCTACTCACTAAACAGAAGGCTGGGTGGGAGCCAGAGCTGGTCTACATGCTTGTTCCTTGCTGGAAAACAGACCCTGATTCCTCAGTTATCCAGCCCATAGCCCAGCCACTATACCAACTGAGCTATCCCAGTTCTTGTTTCAAATACATTAGTTTAAATTATATACTGAGAAGAGGAAAATCCTGAATATATCTACTTAGTAATATAAAGAATTTTTAAGACTGATGACTACTTCATTTTAGCGAACAAAGTATTGAAAAGAAAGAATGTCTTCAGGTATCCATTGAATAATCATTTTCCTGTATTTCTCAGAAGCTGATCCATGTCTATTACATATTTGCCATCTTAGTACCAAATTCAACTTATACCTTGAATCTTTCCCTTCATTAACCAGGGCTGATGTAATGTATTTTTGCTTTTACACATTTCACAATTCACTTTCTGGTACAGCACCAAGTACACACCATACCTGTGTACATTGTGGACACTGCACATCACCGTTTTGTACCAGAAATTCGCCAGCATGGTACACTGAATGGAAATCTGATGGCAGCCCAGTAATTGTTTCTGTTTCCTCTAAATTATCAGCTGCATGTGCTAGAGTATGCAGATTCAGAACTGAAGCACTGCTGAAAGTTAGGCTGCAGTGTGAACACAACCACTCATTCCCAGGCCTGAAATGTAAAGGAAATATGGGATGTCAGGTTCTCACAGTGGTGACATTAATTCTCTCCCACCCAATTTTTCATTCTCATCCACATACCCTCCATATCCAGTCTTGGTCCACTGTCATGTATTAGTTTACCTATCCCTATTGGTAGAGCCACAGCCCCAATCCTGGTATATCAATAAAACTATCAGTCTACACACAAGTATTGACATACTGCTATATTTGTATCGACACAACGGAAATGACACACATTAAAACCCAATCGTGATTCTCATTCCCTGTATAAGAACCACTTTCTTGCATGCTCACCTTGTTCTTCCACCTTAAAGATCCCGGCAGCATAATCCACCACAACGCTGGCACCTACCTTCCATGCCACAAGGTATGTTCAATATGCAAGGTTCACTGAACTGTCACTTTTGTGTAAATGAAGTTCCCCCCCCCCCCAGTAGGTAACACTTGCCGTACAGGTAACATGCACCACATGGTGCAAGCGTTGAACAGTCAGATGCCATTCAGGGAATAAGTTGATGTGCAATGACCTATTTTCCCCACATGACAGATGTGAATCTTAAATTCATGACTGCACTCACCCTGGAGGGGTTTTCTTCATAAACATGTTAGAAGCATGTATCCCACTGTTATCATGTCCATTGTTTCTATGGTGTTTTCGAACATGTCTACAACATAAGAAAAAACTCACATTAAAAACAGGATGCAAGCAAAATATAGTTAACAAAAGGGCAATCTTCATGAGATCTTATGTGTTCATTTCTCTAGACCTGTTCTTCAAATCAATCATTTTAACAATCCTGAATTTACTTAACAAGAATATCACAAGTCTTGTTACAATTCAGGATTTAAGAACTAGTAACTAACTAAATTAATAAAATTCATGAGAAAATATCTGTGCCTTATTTGGATTCAATACAGAAATCTTCCTGTTGCAGACAGAAACACCAGACACTCATACACCACAGTGATGTAGTTACCAGAACTGACATGTTACTAACCTGTCTCTGTTGTGTACATGAGAGAATTGATGTCCACAAGTTTCACAAATATATTTCTTGTCCCCAGCATGCAGAAGTTGGTGTCGTTTCAAACTATAGTTGCGTGGAAATGCTCGATGGCATGTATGACACTGGTAGGGATACAACTGTAAAGTACAAAACTCACTGTACATGTTCCACATCTTATATTCTACAGGTCCTTCCACAAATAGGAAAATCATTGTGGACATCAAATAAAAACACTTACAGGAATTACGTACAGTACAGACGGTATCAAAAGAATGAAAACCAATATTTTTAACATCCCATAATTCTTATCATTTCATTATATTATATGTCTGAGTTTCACAAATAAATCATTCTTCTGCTTTGAAAATGGGATATGGCCTATTATGTTACAAATGAGGGGAACAGCCTACACATATTTTATCTCACAAAAACTGTCAAGCTGAGAATTTTAAATCTGTAATTACATTTCACATCTCAGAGTGCTTACCTCATGTTTATCACTATCTGTTTTAAATTTCTTGGATGTAAAATGTGACAGGCTTTTACGCCTAACAGTACGTCCAGATTTCTTGGACTTTGATTTCACAGACTCTCCTTCTTCCTCCTAAACAAAATGAATTCATATACTATAATAATAGAAGTACAATATATATCATAAGCATGGATGGTAGATTTCATAAAAGTTATGCAGATTTTAACATCTGAGCTCATAAAAGATGGTGTCCAACTCACCCGTTCATTATCGTGGACATTTAAGTGTTTCTGCAGCTCTTCTGAACTGACAAATCTTTCATTACATTCAAAGCATGGCCACAGATGTTCGAACTCATCAATAGCTAGAAATCAAATCATATTCATTGTTCATATAACACTAACATGCACAATATTATAAACAGACAACTTACAGAAATAAAACAAGTTTAACAGCTCCAGTTAGATAAACTTCATCCAGCACCCTACCTCAAAATAAAACTGGAGGACTACACTCTGTTTCTTTTACCATCATCCTGATTACTGCTGCTGTTATGGGATATCCCAGCGGACATAGGCTTTCAATAAGATACAGCTGCCAAGCTCAGTCTGATGATAAAATACTCCATATGGCCAAAAGCCATGCACGGTAGACAACACCAGTTCCTATCCAATCATCATAGTTAAGCAACCATGAGCACAGTAAGTGCCTGCTCTAATATATAAATACAACAATTCAGTATTATGACTGAACTGAAATCAATTAAAATCTATGATAGGACAATTAGCAGGCCACTGTCACTAAAAATGACACCTGTAAAGGATGGAATTCACTGATAACCCTGCCTGAAGCAGGTGCCAAATAACAGCCTCCAAGCTTGCAACACAGCAGCAGCAACTGCTTAAGTTCCAAGAAAACTGGACTAATTTACCTCGTTTTTCTTTGTCAGGTTGAAGCAGTGATAATCCTCGTTTATTGGCATAAGGAAAGCTGTACCAAACTTGAAGTTCCTGACGAGGGTGTATTACTCGTGTGGTTGTGAAATACAAGGAATGGCCCTGCTGACTGAGTATCAAGTTCTGATCTTTGAAACTCTCAGCTGCCCGAACAAACCGCATCCAATTTGATGAATCTGTCACAATAACAACATTGCTACAAGAAGTGTCAGCCCTTTCAAAATATTTGTTCATGACGTTTCAACAGTTTCTGACTCAGAAATTAAGATCCAATCTTTATATACCTTTAGTCAGGGGCACACAAATCCAAGGCACCATGTTCACCAGGCAACTAAATTTTGTGCAGTGGCACCTAAGACTTGTGTAGTGCTGTTTCGGAGGTTGTTTGTCCTAATGAAATCGGTACTCTGATATACTGATTAGAACTGCTAGATTTTACTAACGTTTTCCTCTCAGTGTCACTGGATGTGGGTAGTGAACTAATTAGCACTGATTTATATTAAACACATCGGTAGTAACTGCCACCAGTCAGAAAGCTTCTGACATACGCAAAGTTTAGCAAACAGAACTCTGGGTCATATAAAACAATCACTTAATAATTTCACAAATAAACCAACCACAATTATAAAAATAAATCTGTATTCTATTCTATCTAATAATTCACTACAAGCACAAATAATATCTTAACAACTTCAAAGTGTAAAAGTAAAAGAAGTATCTTGCCCATTTTATAATTTTGTCAATTGTATAAATTTAGAATTTTTAGTTAAGTTGCCAAATTAGTTTCAAAGTCTTCGCTCTACTCAAACCACGTAAATTTTAAAGTTTCTAATTTATTAATTTCAGTCAGCACAACTTACCTTTTAGTAACAGGAAACAGTACAGCATGGCCAACACAATAAAATCACTTTAACAATGTACTGCCTTCAATATGTAGCGTCAAAGATACGTACCAACCAGTAAATGTTCAAACTTTGAGTGAGAGCTGAATCATCGTTAATTACTCAGTTATATAGCGGCAAGATGCTAAATAAGCATTCTTTCTAGTACAGCAAACTATCACGTAACCACCGAGGTTCGATACACCTAAAGCGCATTGAACGAAGTGGTATTTGCTGGCCCGGTAACGACGAGTGAGTATTCGCTTCCGTTACTTAGAAGTTAATAAAATTTAAACAGTATCTAACTTTACAAAGAAAACCCTTGTTCTGGAAATTGAATCATATTATCCCTCTTGCTTCTAGAATTTTGAGGTGCTTCCTAGATGGTTGGAAAATCCGTAGAATCTGTCCCTAAAGTATATGTTATACCTTCAATACTTATATTTTCAGGATTACTTTCCACTCCAAACGCTGCAAATATTAAAATCTTTCAAATGATAGGAAGATGACAAGTAAAATAAACAGGTTGTAAGATTATGTGGTTTATCTGAGTAGCTGTGCTCTACAAACCACTGATGACATCATCTCCATGGCAAAATTAAAGAGAAAATTAAAGACAGCACACGTGGGTTTTACATATGTAAGTGATCATTAAAATATACAACGTTCTTCCAAATGTAGATATGTAAGGTAGATGAAATTTGCCACCCTTTCAATATATTGCTCAACATGATTTCCAACACAAAGTTATGTACTATTTTCATCCACTTCTCACTTTCAGACTAATGTTAGCATTGCTAAAGGGGCTGCAATAATGTTGCACACACTTCAAGGATAAAGTAACCAGTAAAATGTCCACTGAAAAATCAACAGGAGAATTTGACAGTTCTCACCTCAAGCTGTGATTTTCACAGACAACCCTTCCAGTGATCCACTTTTACATACTACTTCCATTGAACACATATGCTATGAATTTGCATTGTCCTGAAAGGGCAGTATGACAGAAAACGACACTATAATACCAACTGATAACACTGTAAAATCAGCTGAAATACTGCCATTTATTGCTGCCATCTTCTGCCTTAAATTATAACTATGACTAGGTTCAAATATGGTTATCACAGCAATAACACAATGACAAAATGACAACCTTAAAAAACAACAAACAATGCCATACAAAAAATAATTATGTAATCATGACATATCCCACCTATATTACAATTCCTTTTGAACAGAATATTTCTTGAATATTATGCAGGACATAAACAACATACATAGTGCATCAGTTATAGTGCTTTACTGTTAACATACAATAAGCAACTCAGCACTTACTCTCACATCCTGTGTCAAGTTTCAACATGGCTCCAGTTTCTGATTCAACCAACAGCTCTAACTGTGGTTCCTCCCTGTCTGCCAGAATCATGTGAGGATCATCTGTCTTCACCAGTACGCCCTCAATCGGCCCGAACTGAGTCCGTTTCGGAATTGTTTTCCGAGCAAATACGCCATACACTGTACCAAATACACAAGACAAGAGTCACAAAAGAGAGTTGTTCACACTGCAACAACATAACAAGTGTAGCACTAAATGTGTTTAAACAAAAAGTGATCATACAAAAGGACGTAACATAATAACAGAAGTCAAGGGTGCAAAAATCTCAGATCTCATGTCGACTAAGTTTGTAGAGCGGGTCCCCAGTATGGAACTTGCTTTGTATCACTAGGTCACTGAAAAATTTGCATACCCCTGAAGTAGATACAGTCCACAGCCAAGGAAACAATCCTTGTTAGGAATGCAACAGATGCACATGCACAAGGTTTTCTGACACATGAGTTGCTACTACAACCCACGATGAAAGCATTCGCTCAGTGCATCCACTCACCACATGCTACCTGAAGTGCTTGATGTTTTCAGTCTGTGTGCAGTAGCAGAACTGTATTTTGTTTGCACCAATAGAATTCTGCTAGTTCCCACTACATCCACCTACCTTCACCCCAGGGGGATCATCATCTGGTATCTATCTGATAAATGGTCTTCTACTTCTCACAACAGAACTAGGATATGACTGAGCCCCTTGGTGCTGCAGTCTCAAAGTGTGCTTGTGCCAAACCCGAATGACGAGCAACATGCTAAATTGAATTTAATCCTAGATATCCCATGTGTTTTACAGTAGTACAAATCAGTATGTGATTGCCACCAACACAACTGTTTGTAAGTACTGCTATTAGATATTTAGAGTATATGGCAACATGTTCTGACCCACATTTAGGTCATCTTCAGGTCAATATTTTACATAAAATAAATTACAACTACATGACTAACCTATAATCAACATAGAAGTTAAGCATGCAAGGGAAATTTCTCCATTTTCATTTATTAAAAAGACATGTTTAAGAGATATTTCTCTATTTTCATTTATTAAACACATATTTTTAAGGGAGACTTTTCTATTTTAATTTTCTAAAGAGATAGTTTTTAATATAAGTCCACATAATGACGTAAATTACCACCTCTTCATTAGGAAATGAAAGAAGGAATAATAAATATAGGTGGACCCCAGCATCTGTGGGTAATACGTTCCAAGTCCTACCACGGTTATGTGAAACCATGGATAATACCGAACACTATATATATCATGATCTAATGTGATATTCACATAACATACATAAATACAGTAAAGTTTAATTGATAAATTACTCAGAGTAAGACATTACCAACATTAAATAAAGTAATAATAAAGTGTAACGTACACTACATTGTAAATTTACAGTGTACTTTCTCTCTCTATCTCGTATGTATGAAAGTAAGGGATTCTGATGTGTTAGCCTAATCCTCAAAAGACGATAGAGCAATGAAAAAATACAGTACATGTACTGTATAGTATCATATACAGTTTCAAGGATGAAAGAACAATAAAAATCATGCTTTTCCACCTGTACGTAACCTGTAATAAGAAAACTTTATTTGTTAAACAATATCTTCACCTGTTGTGGGTATTCACCAACTTCTCCATTCTTCTTGTTGGTTTCTGAACACAAACACTGTGATAATGTGGCAACTAATATGAACAGCAAGAATGCTTGAAGGAGAATGGCGGCAAGTTTGAGGGGAAGCGCGGGTACGGGGACACAGGAAGATGAGTCAAGTACTGGGCGCATTTGGGCTGCTGGAGTTCACCATGTTACAGCCCGTTCTTGCTTGGTGCATGTTTTGAAACTTATGAACCGTTTATTTCTTTAATTTTCCAAACTTTTTTCGGGCCGTGGTAAACCACAGATACTGAATCCACAGATATGGGGGTCAGCCTGTATTTTATGAAATATTTTTAAGCATGTTTTTTGTATCAATATTGTACTGAAATTACTTACCTGGTGAGCCAGTAGATGTTGTTCCAACTTTGTTAATTGCCAAATAAGAGACTGGTAAAGTAGCCCATGCCCTTGAAGGAACAGGTTTGTCACAAATAGTCTGAACTCTGTGCTGTGGGCAGCCATGTTCATATGAATTGCAGCATTCTTCACACCCTTGAACAGCCAGAAAACATGACAGCAAACTGATTGATACCTCAACATTACAAAACAGGATGACCTTACAACACATCAATTTGTCAGCTGATACAAAAAGCAAAAACAACCAAGTTTTCAAACGTATTTACCAACACAGTTTATATTATATAAACATATATAATACCATAAAATTATATTTTAAAAAAGGAGTATAGGAAAACAGAGTTGCATCTGATAACTAACACCATGATGCAGAGTCATTCTTGAGAAGTTCAGTCACTCAATAAATTACGAAACTGCCTGCCATTTATGAAGTCAAAGTGCTTCACTGCCATGTTCACAGCTGTCTATTTATGATGATCCTGATTCAGATGAATGAAACGGACACCCTCAAAATCTATTTCAAAATCCATTTTAGTATTATACTACAGTCTATGTCTACATCTCAGAAGTGGTCTCTTACCCTCAGGTTTTGACACTAAAATATTAAGTATATTTAGCATCTCCTGTGCCTGCTACATGCCCTCCTTATCTGATCCTAATGATGTTAGGTTGAAAAAATTAAAAAGTTCATCATTATGCACTATTCACCAGTCTCCTGCTTTAAGAATTGGAAAACAATGAATTTTTAACCTTTAACAGATGATAAGGACAACAGTGTCCCATTAAATCTACATCCTTTGTGCCTGAAAAGGAAAACATTATGGCACAGCAGCAATTTCAATTGAATGGTGCTCCAGCCAAAGCAAAATCCTGGCATTTAATAGGCTCTATGCTAAACACTAACCAAATGTTCGTAAGCATTTCCCGAATTTAATGTGCCTTTAATTTCCTCACAAATAAAACCTCCATTTGTCACGTTCATTACCAAATATTTTAACTCTCTCACATTGCCTTAAGCATTATTTCATTCCTCAGCAAAAGTCATCTACGGAAGGATATAAATATATTATATTAATATGAGAGCCATGTGCCCAATTAAATAATATTAATGGTCAAAACGAAGAAGTACTACTCTGAACACTGAATGGAATACCATCTAAACACACAGGGCCAGAATACTTTAACACTGAAATTTTACACTGTTTGTAAGCATCATGTGCAATTTGAAACCCACAGTGCCAATATTAACTGTTATTTTGTGGGAAAGAAAGTAATATGTGGGTTACCCAGAAAATAATGCACATTTATTTAAAAACTACACATGCTCTACAAAACAAATGAAACTTCCCATGCCACAAGCTTCATCTTCACCATATGCAGTGGCAGAGTTCCTGATCATTGCAACAGAGAGCATTAGAGCAGCTAGTTGGTAAGTAAGGTATGCCACACACACACACACACACACAAACCATTATGGCTGCCGACACTTCTGCTGGCAGATTGTAAAGAAAGCAACATAATTATCAATACCTGGAATTTTGTGTAAGAAAGAGTTCCTACACTGCTACCACCTCAACATAAAACTGAGAACAAAAAAATTTGTTTGAAGTTCATCACAAGTTATGAGGCAGAAATAAAAGTTAATATGTCCCAAACTGCCACAAGAGATGAGGTCTCAATTTATTACTTTAATTCAGAGACAGGACAGTCCATGGAGTGGTGTCACCCTAGAATAAGATTATCACAACCCACTTAGCTGGTAAGGCCAAGGATCCAGCATTAAAAAACTCCAAAGGAGTCATGTAACGGAAGTGATGACACAACGGCAGACAGGAACAGAAAATAATATATTTATTGGTTGAATTGGTATTACATCCTTCTGAAATGTAAAACGCAAAATATATAATAGATGCCACTGCACCTCCTTTGCAGTAAGCAACCCTGATACCATAAACAATAGGACAGAGCAGCCCATACACCATAAACGACAAACAATAATCTCAGGTGTGTATAATGGCACACTTTAAAAACTCTAGTTCAGTTAGTTTGACCTAATAGAAAAATAGCAGATGTTCTGCTATGCCACATTACCACACGCACTCACACAAGTTTGAAGTTCAAGGAAATGAATGCAAAACCAGCATGAAATGCACAGTTCCATTTTCCTACTTCGGGCTTTCCTCTGGAGCCTTGAAAGGTGCCAACCGCAAAACAAAAAATGAGGATGATTAAGGATTCACGAGAAGAAGGTGCCCTTTCATGAGGAAGGAACAGGCTTGTACTATCACAACAAACATGACCTTGCTTGCTGGTGGTGAAAGATCACTGTGATGGACAGAAATGAAGCAGAAATACAGAGCAACAAGTCACCATGTTGTACAAGTGTCCAGTGTTATGAAACACATCACTTTCTGGGCATCCCACATGAAAAATAAATGTGCTAACATACACATTTCAGAGATCAAAACTGCCCCTCCCCTTCAAGAAGTTTCTGCTGTTTGAACACCACTACCTACTGTCACAACTCTGTAAACAAAACAGACTGCAAGTGCGGATGGTTATAGCCTTCAGTTGGGTGAAACATGACTAATAACTATTAAAGCGTACAATCATTTAATAAGGTACAGTAAAATGAGTTACAAGGAAAACATCATCAAACTAAGCCAACACAGCACTCTGTTAAAACAAAAGCTGCAGCTGTTAGTCAAATTTGTAACACATTGCTGGAAATTGTTGTGTTAAAGCGGTACAATGAAGCCAGTAATCAGCAAGTGTGGATACAATAAATTAAGCACACACTCTTAATTTTGTTCTTACGTTTTATATCACCACTGATCCAAATGTCCTCAGCTTTAAGAAACAGAGAAAAGAAACACATTTTAGTTCTAAAATTGTCAGAAATATAACTAGCATATAATAAACAAAAATCAATGATTGCCTTTCCACAACTGTATATTGGTATGCAACAAAAACAGAAAGCACTAGACCAACAGAAGTGAACAGGCCAGTGGAAAAATTCTGTACAACAGCTAAGCAGAACACAAAACCCTGCAGATAAAACCTGGAAGTTTAAAATCAACATATGCTCCAAACTGACACTTCACAACAGGTAACCACAGATCTACTCTGATAATCAGGAATACACATTCTTTAATTTCTTCGCATTTAAGAAGCTTCTGTTATTGTACAGGGTATCAGAATACAGTCTCTGCATGAAATCTGCACCCGAAATAAGTTATAATATTTACACACTGCTGTTTGCTCAAAGAGACCATGAGTTGCCTAATCCCGTCAACCTTGAGCAGAGTCGCACAGCAGGAGTGAACAGAAGAAGAACACAAGGGTTACAATGCTTTTATGCACTTGGTGCAAGTTTACAGGTAATTCCTGCACCAGCTGCATGCATTTCACATTCAGAGGAAATTTTTTTGGTGCTGAAATTTCTGTGATAAATGTATTTATTTGTATAAACACTTTATATATATTATAAATACTGTTGTTAAAATCAGAAAAAAATATTGGCATAAAAATAATAAAGTTGATTTTAAATAGTAAACTGTGCATGATTCAAAAAGTGGAAGCTAATCCAATTGTGTAATGCACAGTAAAGGCTGTCTTGGTGTTGCTGCCCAATGGAGGTTCTTCTACCCCACAACATTGGCACATATCCCAACTTCCCTTTCCAACCCCTTAGATGAAGTAGGAAAGTTAGGAGCACAATCTAGCACTTTGGGAGCTGACAATACCTCGGGTGCCTCGGAATATTAGTTTATTAACACCAATTGTTTTATGGTTTTAATTCTCTCAATCTAATAACATCAGTCCTGGGTGCTGCTTACTTCCAACCTCACAGCTAACCATCACTCTACTACTAAATGTTGAGTCCCTTCTGCAGTTCTACCCCTTCACTCTCCAGGGTGACACCTCCAACAACTTTCCCTATGATGAATGGTCAGACAACAAAAGGGTTTTACTTTTTGTTAGCTGACCAATTTAAAATATCAGAAGCTTAAATTTCCATGGGAAAGAAATGCCCACAACATTACTGGAAGTCACAAACTTCTTTAACAAAATAAAACCATAAATTTGTCAACATGAGTGCCAAACTGAATTTCCAAATGACGAGTCCTCACAATTAATTTTGAAGCTGTCACAACTGAAGAGACATGGGTAAACATGAGAGGATTGAGGGACAGAAATGTTTTCTCACAGTCAGTGGCTCAGCAGACTCTGCAAATGTTTGGCTACACTGTACTTGTACCGTTATCTTTGAGTAAAGATTCACTCTCTAAGATTAAATAAAGGCAGCAGAAATTAAGTGTGGGACAGAGTGGAAAGAAACAAAAAATGAAGCTTGCAGGGCATGAAGAACTGGCGATGATTTTGTTGAAGTAGTTTCTGCAGATGAGATCAGATGAAATAAGAGGAAGTGCCCAATAATGGGCTAAGCTTATGCAAAGAGGCCAGCACAAACTGCACAGGGAATTTTAAAGCCCCATTTGGCTTGCTGCTGAGATATCAACCAGGGCATGATGTAGGGTATAAAACAGTGTCTGGTGAAAGCAGGAATATCAGCTATGAGTATGCTGATCACTTAAATGATAGACTGCTGCCTGCTCATACACATGGTATGCAACAAACAGACAACATAACACATTCCTACTCCTACTTCTGGACAAGAGTTCTGTTACAAAATGAGAGCCCACATACATAGGAAGGAATGAATATAATAACCTACAGCACCACTGTGCTGCACTGCAGGTGGTAGGCCTACTGATAAGTAGGTAAAGTGAAGCATTTTAAGTGTTCACTTCTTGTAAGATCAAAGCAAATACAGTGAAACCTCCAGCCTTCATTTCTGAAGTGACCATGGGAGGAAAATGATAAAAATGAGAAAATGACATCCCAAGAAAACAATAAATGTGTCAGAAACAGTAGAAAACAACAACGAAAATGCAAATTACATTTCCCACTTACACCTACAAGAATTATAAGCATTTAAGTCATTTTCATGTGTGTACGAAAATCACTATTTACACATTCTTTCTGTGACATAAAAAATGCCTTATGTGGGGACCATGTCTGTCCAGCCAACCATCCTTCCATCACTTGTTAGCAGCTACTAGACTGTTGACTGAATTTTCATAAAATTCTTTGTAAAAAGTTGTACTGCGGGCAAGCCTTTCATGAAAATCAGCACGGTGAAAGGCATACTTTATTTGAGGGTATAAATAAAATATAGCCCATATTTTCTGTATTATTTGCCAACTCTGATAAATTCAACACAGAAGATGTTCACACAAATTTATTGCATTTCGTGAAATAATGACACAGTGAAAGCCACATCTGAATGTATTGATAGCTGTCCTTTAAACACCAATTTCCAATTTGGGAGAAATTTGGTATAAGGGATTTTAACACACTGCTGTTGAGCAATTGTGAGGTTGGTAAAACAGCCTAAGGGAGGGGCCATTTTTCTTACAGGCACAAATAAAATTGAAGTTACATGTGTACCAACATCCTTCTCAGCTTCTCCCCCTCACCCCCATAGCACTACTTCTGTTCCCCTCACCTGGCCATGGCATGATATACCATAATTACCATTACGGCTGTAATGGTAGTTATCAATATGGGCACATTACCACTATTGTATGTTCCAAAAAAGCCCTTTCCTTTTACTATTTCCTTGTCCTAGATGATTGCTGTGGGAATACTATGGGTCAGAACCTAAGATTCTGAATGACTGACGTGATAAAACAAGAATGTGAGGAATGACACATCATTAAATTACACACTGTATATATAGGTGATTTTTCGGGACCAAATGAAGTGAACGATACTTGTGGGGGGGAAAAAATGCATACAGGAACAATGGATAGAGATCTCACTGTATTTTTGATTAACAAAGAAGAGTTATTTTCTTCTTCAATTGTGTGACTATTATTTAAAATGTTTCCCTATTTAAGACAGAGAAATCTTGCCCACACGACAAATCTTATCTTAAGACAGTGCAAGAGGATCACCAACTCATCCACAAATATACAGACTGGTGTCTCTCCTTGTCAACAAAAGATATGTAAATAAATTAATTTTTACCAATTTTTGGCCTGAAGAAACAGTGTTGTGTAAGGACAGACACAATAACACAATGTTATACATTACCAGTTATGTATGTGGACATAACAAATTTATGATCTTCAGTAGCCTTAAGACATGTACGACAGCCAGAAAATATGAAAAACTTTCAGTGAAACCTGTGCCACCAAGAAGACTGGCTGGTCCTCGATCAGCATCAATGCCACAAACCCCTATGGTTGGAGGTACTTTGGCCATTAAATACATTTTTAATAGTTTTCCATTTTGTAACCAAAGTTTCACACCTTTGCCATAACTGTAGCTGTTCAAATGCATATTGCATTTATTGGCACTTCTACAATTTATTGCTATGCAAAATATAAATTTCAATTCTATGACTACTGATAGAAGTTACACATGTGTTTGATAATTTATTACCACACAAAATTTAGGATCCTTCTTTTGTACCCCAATAGTGGTACATGTGTCACATCCACCTCCAACAGCTGATCAAGCTTCATGAAAATCTGACAACTAGTTGAAAACGCTACCTATGGAAGAGTGAGAGAGACATATCGACACCTAAACCAGTGAACGTGATGATATCATAAACAAGATCTTTCATAATAAAGTAAGAAAAGTGAGCTAAGACATTATCACCAATATTATTGCTTTGATGTCATTTAAACTACCCAATAATATGCAGCTTAAAATCTCCTCACCTATTTCAGAATACACTCTCAACATTCAACACTGCTACTCACAGAAGCTCTTTGTGTCATCCTTGCAATCTGCGATTATCTGCTGTTGTGGGCTGGGCACCTTAATCTGGTTACGTTTTGACCTCCTAGGTAATGTAATGCTGTTCTCCTTGACAATGGATGCTCCATGCCCATTCAGCAATATGCTGGCATAGCTATCTGGGGCAGCAGCCTTTAGCCCAGATGTTGGGACACCAAGGTTCATGTCTACATCATCACCCAGTAAGGGATGGTCTGTAGGAGAGAATGCCCCCTTCATAATTTGGAAAAAAGTGTATAAATTAAAACTATAGAAGTACAAATTCAGAACCAAATACCATATTTAATTTACATACCTCACATATTACACTTTATTCAGAATTTCATGACCAAAAACTTGAATCCACAATTTATGTACAGATGTACAATAACAGCTCATCATGAAAAATGTTGTCTCAAACTTTTGCAAAACAAGCATTTTCTTCAAATAACCTACAAAGTGACAAATCACCCTACCTGAACATCAAAGTCATGGATATGAAGATGTAAGCCATGTTCTACACTGCCTTTACAACAAAACATTGCCCAGCACTTTTACAGTAAATGTGGAGAAATATACTGTGCAACTGAGGGTGACGGAAAAGAACACAGTGCTGCTACAAATCACGCATTAACAGCAGCAAATAAGAAGGTGCAGTATTTCTTGATTTCACAGTAAAAATTATTGGTTTCTTCATATTTCATACTGTGGTCTCCTCGAGTACGTGGGTACCAACATTATCAGTGGAAAATGCTGCCTTCAGAACAACTGTACCTATCTATCACAGCACACAATGTCACAACCCACAGCTCACAATATGGATGTTCACTGTCATATTATTGTCAGAATCTTCTGCATACATTACATAATTCAAACACCATGTTCTGCTGCAATAAAACAATTATATGCAACTCCAACAGAGAATCCAGAACAATGAAAGTAAACACAACATCAGTGCAATTTTATTCCTTTCCTCTCCGTTTCAAACAATGGTGTGCATGTTACTTTGAGGAGTACGGTCAAACAAATGTATATAGTATTGATACTTTCATGCCCCACCACCATGCAACAGATCTCTTACCTGGCTCCAATACATGTGTCTTCAACCTGCAGCCTGCCAGGTTGTATCATGCGGCCCGCAGTCACTTTTGTAAATTATGTATATATTATAAAAATTACACGATAATTTAGGTGGTTAGGAATACCACATATTGTTGTTTTTCCTTTTGCAGCTGACAAACCAGCCCACAGTAATGAGTGTGGCTCTTTGCCATAAAAAGTTTGGATGCCCAGGCTCTAATGCATCTTTACTTATCACCACTACATTAAAAGCTAAACACAGATCAATTTATGGACTATGCAGCACTTCTGTTAGAAGCACGGAGTAAAGAGTGAATAACGTCCTAACAAAATCACTTACACTTTAAACAAAATATTTCTAATGCTCATCCTGCAGTTGTCGGTAAATCTCTTCATAAAGCTAACGTGTGCAGCTGAGTAAAGTAAAGTACCCTACAAATTACAGCCCCAACTTTAGTGTGACTTACCTAGCCTATGAACTTGGCTGTCTATTTCTCCATTTACTTGTGTGTCCAGCAGTTCAGCATCAATGAGAGCCTGGTGCTGTTCAGCAGTAACATTTAATGCAACATCTAGGGGTAATGTAGTTCCATCTCGAGCAATTGCATGATGTCTTACTCTCAAATCTCCCTCCTCTCCTTCCTCAATCACCAATCCTGCACAGTGGCAATGCATCATAAAATTCACTCAGTTCTGTCACCTTCCTGTATATTCACACCTATTACGACATTCCGAGGACCGTCCATCATAATATATTCTTACAATAAAAGCCAACAAGATGCACTATTTCACAAATTTATTTTGGTAAAGAACTCTAAATGCTTCAGACAGATCTACTGTCCATCATCAGGAGTCTCAACACTGTGTACACAGCAATGGTATTTGTCATGCTAGTTATGTTGACTGTCTGCTAGCAAGGTCAGGATGGAACTCCATCCTGACCTCGCTAGCAGAGAGTCAACATAACTAGCATGACAAATACCTATTGCTGTGTACACAGTGCTGAGACTCCTTATGATGGAGAGTATATCTGTCCAAAACATGTAGAGTTCTTTACCAAAATTAATTGTAAAACAGTGCATCTTGTTGGCTTTTATTCTAAGAATATTCATACCTATGTTTTAGATGACTAAATTCTAATATAACCTATAAGCCCAAAAACATCCTTACATTTTCCCCAATACCATACTTTGTAATATGAAATCTACAATCTCAGAATTAATACCAAAAAGTTCATATGTATTTCAATTGGTACCACCATCAGCAACCCTAAATGAGAGTCTTCATGGTGTTTCTCAATCCCTGCAGGTAAATGCCATTACAGTGCCTTGACTTTGGCCACAACTGCTACCTTCTGCATTCTTGAAATCCATCACTCACAAACTGGTAAAATATTTGAAGTTATATAGTCAGATTTAATAAAGCCAAAAAGAACTAAACAACTGGCAAATGTAAACCAAGTGATTTTTATATACTTCCATTGACAGACAACAAATATAAAGACATCCAGGAACCTTGAGATTTGAAGGTGTCCAGTACATTGTCCAACTGCTCTACATAGCCTGCCTGGCCTGGGTCCAAACTGTAGGTAATACTGGATCCATCACTACTGCTAATCAGCAACTGCACACTGCCTCCCTCTGTCTTCATACCATGATACTGCCCATTATCATCTGGTGCTCCACCAACCAACTGCAAATTGCAATTAAATTTAATTTCACATCTAAACCGAAAGAACCCTACATAATATACTAAGATGACTATCACCAGTTAACATCTCATCAATATGTTTATAATCCTCTTACACAACAAACTGTGACAATGTGGTATAGTGGTGTTTTGTCAACATACAAGATTGCAAATCATGTACTCCATGTCAAAGTACACAGACTTTACCAAGGCATGCTTTAATGACATATTTCATGAACATGTGACAAACAGTTTAGTCATTGATACTAGGTCACAGGCAGAAACACAGACTTGGTCTCCACAAAAGGCATTTATTTGTAATGAATGCCTAAAAATTCTAATTGTCTCACAATCTTTACCCACACATAGTGTGCAAGAAAAATAGCTAAATGTACACAACAATTTTTAAAGAACTATTTATTTTAACTATAACCACATTATTCAGTTTTATATGTGTTCTAACATCACCATATGAACACAAGTGAAACAGAACCATGTAAATGAAGTTTACCAACATCTAAAGTAATCAAATTATCTTGGACCATAATTTCAACATGTGAAGAGATTTATTTCTCACAATATTTATCATACCAAGATTTATACTGAGAAAAATGCAACAAAAAATGTCATAAACTACAAACTATATAAGATAAAACTGTCCCTGTAAAGCACCATGCTATAAAGGCATATGGAGGACAGGAGATATACCTCCATGCATTCTTCACTTACAAGTTGAAGGTGAGTGGTTAGTTTCATGTCCCAGTCTCCATTCCATGCAAAAGAGCATCCAGTACCCAGCAGATAACAGAGAGAGTGGGCCCACAATTCAGGCTTGAAATGTCTCAGAGGAGCAGAATGACAGACATGGCAAAGCTAACATGCTACTTCAATTCAACATGCTACACACACCACCCCCACTCAAAAAAAAAAACCCCTATGCCACTTCCTCTAAACAAACATGTTTCAGAAGTACAAGTATGTAATACCTGAGCTGCACCCTGCTGGATCATTAATTCATTGGCAGCATTAACTCTTCTAGGTGAAGTGGTCACTGCCACCGAAACTGTCATATCACCATTGCCATGATAATCAGGTGGTGTGGCTGGGACAGAATCCACCAGTGGGCCCGCTGATGATGTCACCACAAAGTTATCTGTAGGAGTCAGAGGTGGCTGCAGTGGAGAATGTGGAGGTGTGGTCTCCAAAATGCTACCTGAAGCTGAAGATGCAGCAGTAGTAGTAAAATATGTTGATCCAGTCACCACCTGTCTCAAAAGCCCTTCCCCAGCTGTTGTGGGAGTGTCAGAGAGTATCTGGAGAGGTGAACTAGGATTCACATAACTGTGAGCAACAGTTGTGGCATGTCCCTGTGTAGCATCTAGGTATGGGTTACCAGACGATGGTGAAGATGGAAGTGCATTAGCTGGAGAAGTGTTGATAATGGGACTAACAACCTGGCTAGTGGGAAATGGTGAGCTTGGATCAGATGATGTACTTGTTCCTCCAGCAGATGGAGCATCACCTGTGATAACAGCCAAAGCACTTGCACTTGTACCTGTTATAGCATACACTGGTGAGTACCTAGCAGCAGAGCTCATATTAGGGTCCAGTGGACTCACACGATGCTCAAACTCCGATAAGGATGTTGATGGTTGAGGAGAGAATGGTGCACCTGGCTCAAAACTTGAGAAGGCTGATCGCCCATATTCACTTGGTGGTTCTTCTACATACTCAACCTAGACAAAAAGAAACAAACATCTTTGGTAACAAACAGATTCTGTACAAAACATCTATGGCACAGATACAGCATACAATAACCACCAGGTTCCCCACTCCTTCCCATTGCTGTAAACATTCTTAAGTTCTGACAGTTTGTACCAACATCTGGTACCATAATCTCATTACTGGTTCATTTGAAATGACACAGACAGTCTCTGACATAATGTAAACACAATCCCAAATACAGATAATGGATAATGTCCAAGGAACATCACTGTATCACATTTTACATTAGTTGGTCAACATCAAAATCGCTACAAATGCACCAAGTAAATTTTCATACAACTGTCTGAGATTATGACCGAAACAATTAATGAAATTCTGTAATTGCTGGAATCATTACTGACCTTCATCAATCAAACAAAATTCTGGCCCATACTGAACAATTTGGACTACCACTGTGCTTGACACTTGAAGCATGGACATAACTATGCGTCTGGTCATGTTCTATGTGAAGGTAAATTTGTTCCTGTGTATGACATTAAGGTATATTGGCGAGTGGAAGTACAGCTCCATTCATTCTTAACCCTGGTACTAGACAGTGGTGAGTGGTCAGCTACACACCCAGGACACTTTCATGCCAGTGAAAGACACTCTGGTACCCAGTGAGTTTCAGGCTGGGTGAGCCCTACAATCAACCTGAAAGCCTTTGAGACATTCAACTCGGCAAGAGGGCCACATTCCCAGCCTCACAGTTTGAAAGAAAGTGAAAAAAAATTCAAGATTATGGAACTTCAACAATGACATCTCACATTCTACTCTGAAAATGTTACAAAATCAAGCACCAGTCTATTCCTTTAAAATCACTATTCATTTTTTTTCTTTCTTAAAATATCTAAGTATTTTTTCTGAAAATATTTTGGCAATTTTCTCAAAAGAAAACCCAAAAAACACCTAGCACTACAAGTGCACAACTAAGCAATGCCACTAAGACTCAAAGTAATTTATAGTCCTGGTAGCATTTCTTTCTCACCTTCAGTGTACATGAAATTCTTCCACACATCTCACAATGTAAAACACTTACATGACAAAACAGTCCTCCCTAGAAATAAACTGTTTTTGATGGCTCTTGAAAAAAGAAATTTTGAAATTACATATTAGTTTTTGTCATATATGACCACGTGGCTGAAAGAGTCATATATGACCACGTGGCTGAAAGAGGGGTCCAGACTACCTGACTGATTTGGACTGGGATCTGTGCAGTAATACAAACTAAATTTTATCAAGTCATTCTGATACTGACTTAGGATCACTTTAAGGGCCACTTACTCAGGCGAATACAAACAGTATCTGCAGTCCTTACAAATGCTGATAAAAATGACATAAATTCCACACACAGTATATAGTAACATAATGTGTCTGTTCACTTTAATTTGTCTGAAGAATCACTTTACCCCATACTCCTTCAGAATCCTTAACAGATTCTAATGGAACTTCACATATGGCATTTCAATTACACTGGTGCTACCATGTGCAAGTTCCACTTACTTTAATCCACACTGTAGGGTGTAAATTAATTGTTACATACATATTCTTGGTATTTTGAGAAATTTTTGTAATGTTATACTACTGTGAAATTCATTCACCTTAATTTGTCACTTACAGCTCGTAACAGTCAGCCAATATCTTCAAAAAGAACAGCCCTTCTTGACAAGCTAAAGCATAGACAGTCAAAAGAACTGTCTTTTGTGGCACTGAAAAGTTCATCACCAATGTTCACAAGAGCTCACCTTTTGTCCCTGTTCTTAGCCTGATGAATCCAATCCACATCCTCATAACATCTGTCTCCAAGATCCATTTTAACATTACCCAGCCATTTATTCCTAACCTTCCTGGCTGATCTCTTACCTACAGCTTCATGACTAAAATTGAGTACATACTGGTCATGCCTGCCATGGGTGCTATCTGCCCCACCCATTGCATTCTCCTTCATTTGATCACATAATATTCTGTGAAAAGAGTACATATTCTGAAGCTCCTCATTACATGTTTTTCTCCAACCCTCAGCTTATTCTACCCTCTTAGGTCCAATTATTCTTCTCATCAACCTGTTCTCTGACATGCTAAGTCCAAGTTGTTCTCTAATTTTGAAACAGCAATTTCTGCACTCCTACAAAAAAAAATGTAAAACTATACATTTATTTGTTCTAATCCTTATGTACTTCAAGATGGGAAGCACATAAACAAGAATAGTATTACCTCAATAACCTCTCAGTAGGATATGTAACATTGCATCATTAAACAACTCTATGCTCTTAACTACAGGTATAGGAAACGCCGTCTTATCTAACGGATATTGTGGGGTTTTTACCTGGTGGTAATGCAGCACAGGCATGAAGCTGACCACTCACCCCTACCTAATGCCAAGGTCAACAATCAGAACAGCAATATCTCAACTCCTCCATATGTCCTCACGATATGGTGCTTAATTAAGCACTGGCAACAACTTGACATGTACTTCAGCTTTCTAACTGACACACTGACTCCCGTATGTTAGCCTGTCCCAAAGTTATCAGCAGCATCTATTGCCATAAACTTATTACCATCTGACAGCTCAGTGTTTGTCCCATGCAACCTTTAATACTCATTTTTTCACAGTACATAACTCCTGTATTCAGGGGTAACCTGCTTCATATGTTGAATCTGTTCCAAGGTACTAATGATCAACAATTACTCACCATATTAAATAATTTGAAACAAAAAATTAATATTTAATTATTAATTTAATTACATTCAAGTTCAAATTCAGTGCTTAGTATTTTAAGTTAGTCTCCTTGTACAGGGGGCACTGGAAAGGTGCATTCAGTATGGCAACTCAGTAAGGGCTGGACCATCCGAGGATTGAATTCCAGTGGAGGCTAGATTTTCCATGCCATCCAGCCTCCTGTACAATGAGTACTGGGTCTTTCCAGGGGGTTAAATGGCCAAAGTGTGGCACTAATCACCCACCTCCTTGTAGAATCAGGCTGAAAATGGGTTGGAGCTATACTTTCCCCTCTCCACTGTGTTTGCACAGGCATGTCATTAGGTGACATTTAACCTTCTTCTTTAAAGAGGTGGTGGGGGTGGGGGGAGGAAAGTTGTGCTTCATCCCATTTAGGAATCGGGTGCATGTCATTTGCTATATAAACCTGAAACTCTGTAACCAGGGTTAACATAATTCAAAACTCTACCACCAGTACAATGTAAAAATATACACTGTATTCATATTTATGACTGTGTCAAGTAGGTACTTCAGTTTATATGTGAAATAAGTTCTGTACTTATATAATAACATGTTCCTATTCTATTCCAAATTAAAGTTGTCAATATGCAATTCAGCTCATCTTTTGCAAAACAGTAAATGATTTTTCCAGTCATTTTTAATAGGGATGACAGATGATAATTTTTAACTATGCATTTATTTATCATCAGTGAATATATTAACAAATTAATAAATGAGTCAGATAACAGAAACATATTTTGTCTTGCAAAATGTCAATTTATTGATACATTAATAAGAAGTATGTATGTATTCACACACACAAATGACCAAAAAGTCCATTCAGAAAGCTTCCACAATAGGCAATATAGGCAGACACAACTGACCATTAACTGCAGCAAGATGAATCGTAAGGTTACATGAGGAACAGCTGCTAGTCCCAAGACATGACTGAATGTGCCTCCTTCTGAGACATTAAAAACTGCACCATTTCCACCACAGACAAATTCAACTTTTTATCTAACAAAATGCTTCCCAAAGAAATTCAAAATTAAAGGAAATGAAGAAGCCATATTCTTCATCTAGTGAGTGTCAGGAATTTTTCTCAGACCATGTGAGAATGTAGTGTATTATGCATGGACAGAAAAAAAAAGCATGATTAACATAAAGGATAAAATTTAGAAAATATCCCACTACCATACAAACTACAAACAAATCCATAATACTAATGAGCTGAAAGTTCATAGATCAAACATGACAGTGTCAATGCAAATACTGTTAACCCCTTATTGGTAAGTGAAACAGTGCTTGTTGCACACTTCAGATATTCTTTTTCTTTGATGTCAAAACGGAACTGCAGTCAAGAAACAAAATTGATGACAGTCCACCAATTTTTAAGAACTGTAATTTATTGAATTGTATTGTAAAGTATAAAAGCATATTCCTTCACAAAGAGGCCTCTTATATCATTGTGTATGAAGCATATTTATTTATGGTGTGTTTACTCAAAGTGTCTGAAGCCCATACTGTACAGTATAGCGGGAATTAATTAACAATTTTAAAAAAACATGAACTGAAGTTGTAGTGGAACTAATCTAAGGCAGTATCTGAACACCTGCCTGGATGAATGAGGAAAATCACTAACAGCTTCAGTCAGAATAGCTGGTTCCCATGCCAAGACTTGTACCTAGCACTTCAAAATATGATGGAGTGTTACCCTTTCAACAGCAAATTTCAGTACCATTATGTATGCAAGTAAAGTGAGACATGTAATACTGAATGGAGGAGGGCCTTCCAGATTCTTTTAGTTAAGTTGTTAATACCATAAAAAAAAATACCACCATCAATGTGCACTAATACATCTCACAGCTTGTGAACAAGGTATGAAGTATTCATATATACCATGGTGATTCAGAATCATTTAAACATGCTTTCCCAATGCAATACTCAAACTCACTGTGAGGAAGAGCAATCGTGATGCTGCAGCTACTTTCCGAACTGAACTGTCCAACTGTGAGCCAGGAACAGGAGACCAGTCATCAAGCTCTGATTCTGCCTGGCTTGTCGGTATAGTGGATCCCGTGATCCCATCATCATTTTCAACATCCCCAGGTGCACCCTGGGGGTCGGTGCTTTCCATTAAGTGTAGACGGTAACACACAAATTCATCAATGTAGTTGATGCTGTCAAACAGGTCACATGAATGCAAAGCTACAAGAATGCTGACACTGTAGTGAATTTATAAACTACATTATACAGCACATACGACTTCCACAACAACGCTGACGTTGTCATGAAGTGATACACTACATCATGCAGAAAATATGACTTCCATGTCAGTTGTCAGCCATACTTTCATGGCCTACTCATTTCATGGCACATTTTTAAGCCTCAGTATTTGACCTTTACTGGCAACTAACATAGTGTGAGGAACAGTTTAAAATCTAAAACAACGACAAGCTTCATTACTTAAACTCAAGTCAAAAAGCTTCTGCTAGTGCGGAAAACAGCATGGACTGTACCATCTTGACAATGGGAATTCGGGGTGCAGCGAGATGTCGGTGGGGAAGAAAACAAACGTAAGTGAGTGAAAGCAAACCTTCAGTAAACTTTCCCGACAAGTAATATGAAACTATTACATTTTAAACATGCAAATGTGTAGGAAATTCATCATCACGAAACATACAGTAATTACAATAAGAAATTATATCCACGGACCATACCCACCTTTGTCGAAGCCTAAAACTTTCTCGCGAATTACGGAATGAAACGAGATTTTGCGATACACCGTAGCAACAAGCAGACGACGGAGTACCCTAGTAACGATTCGTAAACACATGCTGTATACGTTGTGGTTATGTCACCGAAGCACGAAAAAAGTGTCCCAACGGTTACTGATAAACAAGTACCAAAATTAAGTTTGAAGATACGAAATATATGAATGAATAATGTTATGAACTCAAATTATCCAAGAAAGCGGATGTTTTTGACACCATGTACTTGGAATTTTCAACAGGGTGATTCACATTTGAAAAAAATGCTAAATAATTTACTAAAAACGAAGATACGCGGTGAAGATTCTATGTTGCTGAAAAGCGAAGATCTCCCACCGTGCAACCCAGCTGTTGTAATGGATCTTAGACATGAGATGGTCAGTTAAGATTCCTATAGAATTATACCAATTTCTTCATTCCATCTAGAAGTACTAATATGTTGAACAGTATGTCTATATAACACCATCCAGGTCACTGTAAGAAGTCTCCTATATCAGCACCTTCCACAACTCCCTTTGGTTGGCTGCCAAACTATCCCCCCCCCCTCCAAGCATACTCACCATTATTTTCTTGGGCTGTCTAGCCATTCTGCTCACAGTAATGTAGATAGTAATTCCCGTTGACTTGCATTCTATTGACTGGCATAAAGCAAAGAGACTGAGAGCACAAGAGTGTGAAAAGCAGGGTAATATGCAAGCAGACACACTTCACCAACCCATAAAATTCTTTTGGTGGTCCAAAAACCACAGTATCTATGAAACATTGGCACAGTAAAACTCAACAGTCCAAATAACAATAAGTAACCACTGCTAATTGTTAAGTTCCTGTGTATAAATGATCCAATAGCCACTACTTAAAAATCATTCTTTAAATATCATAGTTGGATATGGTAGTAAACTTATAGTGAATGTGTTTTATGTTGTTAAAATTATTCACTACAATTACTAACACAGAAGACAACAAAACATTCTGTATCATTCTAAACTCTACATTCCCGGGCACAAACTAGATAGCCAATGCTAGACAGTTGAATGCACTTGAAATTACATGCATAACAAGAATAGAACACAAACCTTATAGAGATTTGGTTGTGCATATACAATCAAGCAGGCCTGCTGTCCCATATGCAATACAACCGTCCTTACAATGTTATATATACATGTATATGAATGTATGTACGTACGTATGAATGTATACGTGTGTGTAACTATTTTTATGTATATTCTCAGCCGCTGAGGCTCTGTAGAAGCATAATCACATCTTGTCACCACTGCCATTACTCATCTGAAATTTGGTGATTTGGTTTCAAATTAATTGTATTGCTCTTCCAGGTGAAAACAAGAAAAATGTTAAAACAGAGTTATACAAACATGAATGTTGTTACCCAAGCCAAAAGGTAAATTGAAATAATGTTATAATATAGATGCTTGAAATATATTATATTCCAAATTTGCCTCCTACAATCTTTCAGGTGTCTCTTTTTCAGTGTTATTTTGCAGGAAGAAATGGGTGTGCTAGCAGTTCAAGAAGAACTTTCTGTCATTGACAAAGAAATAAGTTCATTCAAGAGACACCTGGAATTAAGCAGGGAAAAGCTGTCACATCAGACAAAAGGCAGTCATGTGAGTGCATATGGAAAGAGTTTGCATAACAGGAATAAAAGTGTTTCAATAATTGATTTGGACAATGTACAGACTTCATCTTGTTATATCCCACACAGTGAACTGTTTCCAGTTTTGGACATTGAGACTATGGACTATGAAACTAATCACAGTTCAGCAGTCAATTATCTGATCACTGGTATTTCAACCAGAATGGAAGAAAACAAAGCAGTTACAAATATAAATGTGACAACAAATGGTGGAGCTATGGAAGAACTTACACCTAAAATTGCAATAAATTCCACAACGTTAGATAGTATTGAAGAATCTGTCTACAATGAAAGAGATTTGTTACGTTCAGAACGGATGAAATGGAATAGGCTGACTCTTGATCAGAAACCAAGAATGACAAAAAACCATATGTCTGAGACAACGGGTGATGTCAGTGAGAATATACAAACACCAGTAAATAAGGAAGTTATGAGGAAGTGTTGGGACACTTGGCATCACATGGTGACAGAGAGAAAGAGGATTCTTTCTGCAGATTTTAGTAAACGACAAAGAGAAAAAAAAATTAAGGAATTCTTAAAGGTGTTGCAAGAACAAAAACGGTCATTAATTGATAAAGAGGTACCAGGAATTGTAAATAATTCAAAACACTTCAATCATAATTTCCGGCCAAACAATAAAAGGTATGACAAACAAAACATAAAAGTTAATTCAGGATTCCAAACTAAATGTTCTCCAAGACACAGAATTAATGAGTACCTGAAAAGGCTTGAAGTTCAACAGAATATAATCACAGAGCAGAAATCTAAACTCGAAGAACAAAGTAGAGTGATTAAGGAGCTTCAGTTAGCACAGTTAAGAATGCAGACAGAAAAGTCAGCAAAAGAAACTCAAGATGAAATAAGTCAAACATTATCAAGTTGTGACCTGAGCCTGAAACCCAAAGCAAAACAGGTGAAAAACAGGCTGTCTGTTGCAGAACAAACCATGGTATTCCCAGAAAGGAAACTCATTGTAACTAGCTTGAAGAGAGTCCCAGAAATACTTAATAGGATGGAAGGACGAGCAGAAGAAAGACAGAAGAGGTGGAGATTGATTAGGGAGAGAAAGCAAAAGCTGACTGAGGAAAGAAAGGCAAAAGAACGACAGGAAGAAGAAGAAAAGAAGCAAAGAGAAGAACATGAGAAACAATTAAAAATACAGGAACTAAGAGAGAAACGAAGGCTCAAAATACAGAAGGAAATTCAAAAGAAAACAGAGATGGAAAAGATGCGTAATTTGATGATAAGGGCAACATTTCATTATAAAAAGCTGCTTATGAAAAAAGTAATTTGTTCATTGAAACAGCTAGTGGTACTTAAATGGAAGATGGTGGAAAGTGCTGAAAAACATTATAGAACTCGACTTGTGTGTCATTATATTCAGACTTGGAGAGAACATGTCACCTCAATTATTAGAATGAAGATGCACAGAGCTACAGCTTGGCACAACAGAGTCTTAATGAAGAAAGTTTTTAGGTGCTTGTTTCAGGTAATTAATCAAGACTCAATATTACGCCAAAGCTTCTACTGTACACACATATAAAATATTTTGGTTACAATTTCATTAATATGTTGCAGGTTTACAGTGAGTACATAACCAAGATGCAGGTTGCCATTGATTTCTATGATCTTCATATGCAAGAACATATTTTTGTTAGTTGGCACTGTATTGCTCGCATTGAACGTGTAGTGACAGTACACAAACAAAAGCAAGCAAAAGCCCACTACAACAGGTAAAGTAATTAGTATGCAACAGGTAAATAAAGACATGACATTCTAACTGTAGAAGCATCACTTAAAAATTCAAGAAATTGAGTTTAAACCCTTAATCACACTACGTACTGCCCATGAGCTACAACTCTGTTTAGTTATCTTATGACCAGGATTCTTACATGGTGACTGATTCTGTAACAATATCTTCGTAACATAAGGCAGGAATTTAGTCTAAGGCTTAAGGTTGACAACTTATTTCACATCTTAATCTGAAGAGTTTCTGCTTCATTAATAAAGTCAAAGCTGCCATATTTTCCAGAATATAAAATTTGACTAGATTCTAGATAGAAAATTTTAGGAACTACTTCTGCTCTGTATTCAGGTTATGTCACACACACACACACACCCACATTTTCCAGGAAAGAAGTGGTCATTCTCCAGAAAATTGGGTAATAACTTTCCTAAATTCATACAAAATTATTTGTGATGAGAAGAGAAGTAGCACATTAGTTTTACCATTTCTGTTTCTCCCTTTATATTGAAACACATTAAATTTGAGTGATTTTTCACACTTGTGTGAAAAGTGACTGTTAGAATTTGGCAAACAAATGATATGAAACTGATGTCTACATATGAAGATAAAAAATGTTGTATTTTCTTTCTCGTTTGCCTCATTTCAGCAACAGCATGCACCAGAAGTCTTCAAATAACCTAAATTCTCAGTCACATCATCCTGTCAGTGTTGCAAACACAAAAAGATTCATGTCTTCTTTGTATATGATTGTGACTTGCTGTAAACTTGTCTGGTACCAACAACCACAGTTATCTGTATTATATCTGTGACATATTACATAGATTTTACTCATTTACTAATGCAGTCTTGTGGAATATAGGAAATTATTAACACATTACTTGAAGAGATGGCAACACTTGCCATCAGTGCTGCATCTGGAACATGAGAAGGAGCAAAGGAAACAAATTTGGAGAAACAAGGTTCAAGAAATTTTGCCTGATTTCAGTCCTGTTTTAGCCATGCTGGAAAACAGTGACTTGGCAAGTTGATTTCACCACCCATCCTTCATATGTGACGAAGATGAGTTTTGTTCAAATGAAACCCACTGCTTTATTGTACAATAATACAAGTTACCATGGTCACTGAGGAAGGCAGAATCCAACTGCTGGTGTGAATGAAATCTTGCTTGCACTCACATAGTGAGAATTAGTTCATGGACTCTTACATCTTAGCCCAAAATAATCCCCAAATTGGTTTCATTCCTTGTTAATTATGTCATCCGAAAGAAGTACAGCCATCACCTCATGCACATCCAGTCTGCTCTTTGACACTGAGCGTCACATCCTATAAGAATAAAAGATCTTGCATGAGTCAGTTTTCATGGATTTTAACATGTAAAATTAATTAATACTGATCGTTTGTTCCTTCAGTGTACTTGTGTGTGAAGTTTTTTTGAGGCACTTTATACATTACCTGGGCTGCCACATAGTGACTTCTTGAAGCTAATCTACAGAATTAGTACCCTGTGGTTGAATATTGTTAATGTAACATTATGATACAAAGTCTTCATATATTTTACTGCTTGTAATGTGCAGGAAAAGTGTGATACGTGACGAAGAATGCTTTAATTATTACAATGTAAAGTGAGAGCAACCTCACACTGAAGGCTATGATAATAGAGAATATGGGCAAAAACTTTAGTATGCACAACTGGTTAACTTTAAATATATGGTGGAGGTAAGCAGCAATGATATGACAGCTTGTTGCTTGGAAGATGGGGAGCATTATTTCTGAGAAACCTGCTGGCTTTATGTTAAGGGCAGCTGATGACACAGGCAACATTTTCCTCCAAACAGATGGTACCCATTCATTCATTATTATGCATTCTGTCAATCCATACAAGGTCAACCAACCTATAGGATAAAGAGCTTGTCATGATACTAATGTAATATAGACATAAAATAATTATACTCATAAAGCACATCTTGTAATAAATCCTATAAAACACAAGAAGTAAAAGCACAATCCCAATTCCCTCATATGTACGTAGTATATTATGCCAAAAGTCATAACTGAATGCACACAAGAGAAATATAATACCCTTAAATCTTCTCTTGACAATAGAGACGTAACCATTTTAATAGCAAAGCATGCTGTTCAGTTTACTTATTATCAGTCAAACCACAACAATTCATTGATCCTTATATGACCTAGGGGACCAATGCTGAAAGTATAACTAGTATACAAACATATACAATGTATACGACAATACATATGTATATTCGTAAGTGATTTGAATTAAACAGTAATTAAACTGCAATACAATAATTTATATTATTCTTAAAATGTAATAATAAGAACCAAGATCCTTATTTCCATCTACTACTAACAACAGCTAAAGAAAAGATCCCTGCCAGGAATTCTGGTGGATTCGCATACACAAGGTTTCAGAGCACATGACAAGTTGCTTCTACCCAACCTATAAGCATTCTTTCTAAGACTAGGTAACATACAAGTACCAATAAACCTTCATGCTGTTCTAATAATGTGTTCTCATAATGATAGCTTCAAGATTACCTTATAGTGGTCAGGCAAACTTGGAGTTAGAAGTCAGTTGACACTTCAAAATCCAAGTCTTTAAAAGAAACTTTCTCGTTGTCACTGCTGTCATTCGGATTTTCAACTACATTTGTTTCACATCTTCAAGTGACATGCATTTCTGTCTTGAATATGATCACAAACTCACAAAACAATACACAGTTCACTCACTCACCACTCAAAATGCTGGAGTTATTCGTCTGCATGTAGCAGAACAGTCTGTCACTTGTACCAATAGCAGTCCAGTAGTCCGTTTCATAGTCAGTAGTCCCCTGCACCCCGCCAGACGTGCCTACCACCCCGCAGGGATCTTCTTGTCAGCTGGGAATTGTACAAGTTGTCACAACCCAGCTCTAAGAAAAAAAATCTGAGGTTCATGACAGGATGCTGCTCTTTCATCCTTTGTCCCCAGTCTCATCCTCACAAAATGGTAGGAACATTTATGATATATGCAGGAATAATCAACTTTTATAATATGTATTTATTTCTGAATACATATGTAATTTTTACAATTGAAGTCCAATACAATTAACATAAATGTTAACACTTAGTTTCCAATATTCTAGAGTGCAGTCTGTTACCAATTACTCAAAGAAAAACAGCACATAAATATTAATACCATCAAACACAATCAGACAGGACAAATATACTGTCAATTACCTGTTGTATATAGTTGTGTGGTTACACCCTACACATTTTTATTATCTGCGTGTTACCATTAGGGATATGGTTTGAAACTTAAGAAAACTATTCTGCTCTAACTTGTGTCTAATACACATACACAACTAACACACTTACAGCAAGGAGAACATAAATATCAATATACTCTGTAAACTAACATTAAATCTCATTTCATAATGAAAATTACATGTCCATCCCTCTGATGTTTCAAGATGTCAAGTATACAAAACTGGAACAAAATAACATTAACAGACGGGTAGAAACATATCCAAATGACAGACATGCAATTTTAATCATGAACACAGGTTTAATTACCTGTTTTAAAGACTATGTACATCTCAGAAACAAATTATAACACACTATACACATCAGTCATTTTCTTGTGTATCAAATCATGTCAATAAGGAAGACTATCCAGACAGCTGAAACATGTAGGGCATAAACCACAAACTGTAAAGAATAGGGAATATGATAATATAGTCATCGTAACTACAGTAAAACTCCGATTCTAGGTTTTTGTGGGGACAACCAAGTGACATAAAATCCAGGTAAGTGTAAAATCTGGGAGACATAACAGCCATTTGGCTCAGGCTGTACAAACATGGAACAAAACACAAGATGTGGGAATGTAAAATAGGGGCTTTACTAAGGTTGTATTTGACAGTGCTGTTGTTGTTATTGTTATTTATAGCTAATGAAATGCCACAGTGATTAGCTTAATTTTAAGAAGTACATCATTCTAAGCAATTTCGTTGTACAATATACATTGCAAGATAAGTGACTAGCATGTTCAAATATAATGAAAACAATACATCCAACACTTAGGAATCTCCAAACAAGAGACACATGTCTCAACTGCCTCAGACAAGCAACTGTTCACTCCACTTAGCCCTTTCACCTCCATGTTTCAGGCCCACACCAGATTTCATTGTGCTAAGTTGAAATTTATATTCCAAATTCATATGCTCAAAGACCACATAACACAAGTGCATTTAGTGTTAATGTGAAGGAGAACTGCAAAGAAGTACATTCAGATTTGGTCCAATGGACACATACAGATGTCAGTATGCTTGTGGTTGGCCCAGTGGACACAAGACAGATTTGGGTATATCTGGGGTTGGCCCATTGGGCATGCTGCATACACAACTACATAATCCTTCGATTCATCATCCCTGTTGTGTTTTATGTAAATTAGGAGGGGGTGGGTATGTCAAAACACAACTGTCTTCGTATGCTATTTATTAGACTGACCTGAAGATAGCCCACAGTGGCCGAAACACGTCATCAGCCTAATAAATAGGATACAAAGACAGTTGTGTTTTGACATACCCACCCCCTCCTAACTGACACAACTACATTTCAGGTTTCCCCAGTGGATACACTACACCAACATAAGTAGGACTATATTGGGGATTGGCCCAGTGGACAAACCACATATACATTTTCAATTTTCCCCATATCTAAACTACTTCAAGCTACCCTTTTCTGGGTGCAATATATATATAAATAGTAGAACTCACAAAGAACTTAATTATGAAACAAAGACATGTTACAGTACCAATTATGAGAAAGAGGAAATTATAATCTGTATAGCATAGTGATATTATTCAGTGCAGCTATAACCTGTATGACATGTCAAATGGTCACATAAGTAAAGTTAATAACTAAGAATTACACCATGAGCACTACAGAAGAGTGGAAATATACTTGACTGATTCTTAGCCTCGGCACTAGATGGATGTGGTCAGCTACATGACTCAACTACTTTACTGTTGGACAAATAGCAACCATTATCTACTGGTCAGGAAGCTGGGTGGTCCCAGAGCTAGTCAGAATGCTCTGGAGAAGAGTAAAATCTCTTGTCCCTGCCTGGGATCACATTTGATTCCAATGCTGTGAAGCCAGTAAAATAGGCAAAATTCACATTACATTAACGGCTTCATGATGATGAAGATGTCAGAATACTGTGCCATGTTTAGTCTTGAACCCCTGGCACAGGACCCAAGAAACAAGATTATGGACTTGTGCCATGTAAACCCGTTTACCCCTCTTCCTGTCCCCTGTTCTGCCCTACCTGGGGCCTGAAACTGGTCTTGTACAAGACAATCTGGTTGGATCATCTCAGCACTTTACATGTTCAAAATTACTTTTAGGACTGGTTGCAAAATTCTATTTTGGAAAATACTCAGGCGAGGTCAAAAGGTTCCTTGCTGGTTCTGTGTGCTGCTGGCAGTCCATTCATGTATTGTTTAGGGACAGATATATTTTTTTTTGGTACCACGAAGCCAGCCCTAAGTATATGGACTTATTTTGTAAGTAAGATGTTTCATGACTATTATTTTCAACATTGTTGTTTAGTAAATCAGGGTGTTTGTTGGAACTGCGTCATATTTACTTGCACTTACTGAGAGCTTCCATGGAAGGGGTGCAATACTGAAGATATTTACTTCAAGATGACAGTGGATGAAGGTCATATCGAAATTATACTATTCATAATTAAATGGTATATGATTGGAAAACACATGTAAATTGGGTGCATAATACTTTATCACACTGTGTGTGAGAATGAATGTAAAATTGCAGGAATTCATATATTCCTATCAGGCAAAAACTAGTGATGGTATATAAAATGAAAGAGTAGGAGCACTAAATATGATAACACCACCAGCATAAATTGCATACTGTTAAAGTCAACTCACTACATTACAAAAATCAAGTCATGACAATTTTTGTTATCACAGATAAATATTAATTATCGACTGACTGTAAAGACTGTACAATCAGTAGAAATGAAGGGCTGGAGAGAAAATTCTGATTTTTTACACACACACAGGATTAGTGCATATGGTAAAATAACAAACATGTATAAGGGTGCATTTTCATGTTTACTAACACAAAAATGCATGCTTTTACTTATAAGCAGCATCAGGATTATTTGTGTGTCACAAACAAAGAAGCATTTTTTCAGCCACAAGCCACCGCTGTCACCTGTTTTTGTGTTAAAAATTATTTAGCACATGATAAATAGTGGCTAACAGAAAACAGTCTTGAAGAAGCCTTTTGGTGTAGGCTAAACACATATGCTGCAAGGAACAAATAACAAAACATATGCTGTATTTACTTGAATGCAAGATGAGGTTTCGTCCCTTAAAATTGGCACTGAAACGTGAGGTCATCTTAAATTCATGTACGAACCAAAACAAGATCGCTCTGAACCAGACCATGAGAAGCCAAACCAAGGCTTGCATCGCCACGTCGTCTTGTGAGATCTCCAATCTTCTGAGATATTACACAGCACAGAGTGATAATTCCTTATTGAGGTTCCCGGAAAACCTACTGCTCCTATTTTCAAGGGTCAATAAATCCAAAAGAGAGAACACACAGCATGCATGATGTCCATTGTCTAATTTATTAAAGAAATGTGACATTTCAGTTTGAAGACAAAGAATCACCTAACCTGGTGGACCACTTAGATTTACTTATTCTCAAACACTGGGCACCTCAGAAACACAAACTTGTTAAGATATGTACTTGAAAACAGTTCTAGTCAAAGGGTAGTAACAGGAAAATGGCTATTGAAAAATTCAAAATTAACTACAAGGCTCAAAAATAAAGCCTGGACCAATCCACAAATTAAATACCATTCAAAGAACCATGAACTCCAACTGAGCAGACCATAGATTTGACACAAAAATCCAGAACACATGAATTTAAATTCTTAACACCATCTGTGGAGAAAATTTTGAATCTTCGTGGGTTCAAGGCAGTTTAAAAACCAAGAAATATAAATAAATTATTTAATCAGTGTGGATCGTAACGGCATGGCAGTGCACCTTACTTGAAGTGACATGAAGGGTTTTAAGAAGTGTTGTATGTCCAATGCAATGGAGGACTGATGATAATACATTGTGGAATTATTTTAGTGAAAAGAATGGGTATATTAGTGAGTGTGAGGAAGATACAGGCACTGAATGTGAAGATGGAGACAGTGACACTTATTGCTAAAGGTAGTAGAATCTGACATGCGCTGTGTATTAAGCGTATGAAGTTAATAGTAAAATGTCTTCTCTTAGCAGATTTTTTTTTGTGGGGGGGGGGGGGGGGG
>Ga0123354_10000186_pt1 | contig 52457 bp, 52 predicted proteins | sample TergutLab28metaG_2_FD_97872 | JGI IMG/M metagenome (GOLD analysis project Ga0123354, IMG submission 97872) | Labiotermes labralis P4 segment gut microbial communities from Petit-Saut dam, French Guiana - Lab288 P4 | ecosystem: Host-associated > Arthropoda: Insects > Digestive system > Gut ... | reverse complement strand
GTCGTGGAAAACAATATGCAGAAATGGCAGTCTTACATCTATTCCTGTCATTCCGACAATATTGACCCCGCAATCTATTTGCTAATCCGATATTTATCAAAAATTAACCATGTAGGGGGTCAGCTTCGTCCGGAATAGGGGGTCAGGATGCAGCGGAATTTGCACCGGTTGATTCACATTTGTACAATATGGATGTAGAGGTTTTTATTGTACCTGTAAACAGTAACTCGCCGGAAAAAAGCAGTTTCTCGGCGAGTGATTTTATAAACAAATGGCGAGGTTGTGTCAAAGGTATGGAAAATGTTTCTGACGAAGAACTTGACCGCATCAAGTACGAATTTCTGAAACAAAAGTACGCCTAATGAAAGTATTAATCGATACTAACGTAATTTTAGACTTTGTACTTAATCGTATGCCATTTGCCGTTGAAGCGGATAAAAAATCAAACGTATCTTTAAATATAATAATCACGCCATCCTTTATTGTCATCAATAATTATTCCCGGCGCCTGTTTCAATCCCCGCGAAATCATGTTTTATATTTTCCTTCTCTTAAGGGGATATATGTTTTAGTAAATCAAATAAATAAGTTGGACGTTAAATCCTGTTTTAAAATTATTGTTTTGGTAACGTTCCGAAATACTTTTATCTAAAAAATGTTCGTAATTTAAGCCGAAATTGCCTGCCACACGTAAACAGGGAGAAAGATAATAATTGATACCGACATTAAAACCGGGGTTATAGGTCGTATAATCATCCCTTTGAACATTTGGGTATGTATCTGTTTGTTTCCGTATTTGCTGCGAAACGGTTGCCTGCAAATTTGTCCGTGTATTGGGATAATATCCGAAAGAATAGCTTGTCCAAGCAGATAAAACCTTTTGAAAATTCGAAAAAACGGAATTAAAATCGGTATCTCCCGATTTTCCTTGTCGAAAGAAAGCATCAACTCCTGCCGATACACTATGTTGCAGGTTTAATTTCACCGGTTTTTCGTAATTGAAAACCAAATTGGTTTCTAAAAGCGATTGATGCGGATAATAAATATCTCCGGTCTGCAATTCGGGATTATATTTCAGATACCTATAAGTATAATAAGGAAACACCGAAAAAGATATTTCATAACCCGACTTACGCGGAAATAGCGCTCCGTATTGCCACATATCATACAAAGTTGTAAAATAAGCGGCTCCCGCTTCGCTCAGTAAATTTTTTTTCACAAAGAAAGAATCCACTGTTGAAATTTCATCTGTCAAATGCAAGCGTGAATCTAAAAATCGCTTGTTTTTGATGGTTGATATTTGTTGCGATAACTCAAAGAGTTCCTCATTGGATATATTTCGAGTCAGTATATTCCTTTTCGATAAGGCATTGGCAATATACACCGCTTGGCGCGCATCTTCAACATCTTCAATGCGTCCGTAACCGATGCCCAATCGGGGTGAAAAATTAAAAACAAACTCATTCCGCTTAAAATTATCGTTTATCGATTTAGCCTGATTTTGTATTTTATTTTGCGTAAAGTTATAATCCACACTGCCGGCTATTTGATAATTGAAATAAAACAATTTGGAAAAATACAATTTATTTGACCAAAAAACATCCAAATGATTAGTCGATACCATATCGTATGTTGAAGGAGTATTGCTGTCATTATATATAATATTGCCGGTATCCGAAGAAATAGAGACGTTTTGACTGTTTTTTTGAAAATCGTAATTCTCATTCAACGACAGACCGATACCGAAAGTGGATATTTTCTTGCGTGTATTTACATAATGCAAAAAGCCGGATGCAATATTACCGACAAAATCGTAATTTTTTGAAGTGTAAGAGTTACTCGTTATTCCGCCGTATGTAATTAATCCTGTGCTTTCTCCGTTTGAACTTGCATAATTCGAATTAAAATTAAAATTGATGGGCAGTTCATTTCGCACGATATTAGGTGTATAGTACTTGGCAATATCAAAATCCCCGTATGCGTCCCGTGAAGTTTTCCATTCTTCATAGTTGTCTTGCGCACTGTTTTGAGAGTATGTATTCATTGCAATCAGTAAAGCAATCAGATTAAAAATATTTTTTTTCATAACAAGATATATTTTATTAACAATTATATTGATTTACAAATAGGTATATGAGTTTCCTTTCGGGTGTTTCGAGATTTATTATTCAATGTCATTTTGATGTTTTTTGACAAAACGGATTTAAAATACTATTGATAACAAGTGTGATGCAAAAATAATAAAATTTATTATATAATGCAAAAAAACTTTAAATAATTGATTCGGTTATTCGGTCATTATTTTGATAATTTTATTATCTTTGCAATTTAAATGCAAATTATATGGATGAACAAATTTTGGTGCAAGACGACTCTTCGACAATAAAATTACTTCTGGTTGAAGACGATAAGAACATAGCTTATATAATGAAAAGCAGCCTTGAAGAACTTATAGGAGGCTATGAAGTGACTGTAGCCCGTAATGGAAAGGAGGGGCTGTCATTGGCGGAAACAGCCTGTCCCGACATTATTGTTTCCGACGTTACAATGCCGGTGATGAACGGGTTGGAGATGGTGAAAAAAATAAGAAAAACCAATAAAGAAATTCTCATTATGTTTGCCTCGGGCAATACCGGGTCGAAAGCTGTTGCGGAGGGCTATAAAGCCGGCGTGAACAACTACATCAAAAAACCTTTCTTGCCGCTCGAATTGGATTGGCACATCAAAGCCCTGATCAATTTGAAAAACGAATCAAAAAAAAAAAAACTGCACTCGTTGCTTTCCATCGGCAGCTATCGGTTGGATACAAAAAATCTTTTCCTTTTTTACGGCTCCGAAAAACAAACACTCACCGTAAGGGAAGTGGAAATATTGGAAATGCTGATTGAAAATAAAGGAGAAATCGTTAAAAGAGAAACCCTGCTTATGAAACTCTGGGGCTCCAATGATACCTGTACCTCAAGAAGTCTAGATGTATTCATAGCCAAAATCAGGGGATATTTATCGAAAGACCCTTCTGCTCGGATAACCAACGTGAAGAGCGTGGGACTGATTCTGGACTACGACTGATTTACCGGTTCGTTAAGGAATTATTAATATTTCCGTACTATTTTGTTTCGAACTCACGCAAATTAAATATCTTTGTATTTTATTTATCAAAAATTAATTTTTATATATGAAACGAAGAGATTTTCTGCGTGCATCGGGTTTGACATTAGCGGGCGCTATCCTGCTTCCGGAGATAATGCATGCTCAAATCAGCACTCAAAAAGAAGATTTACCGAAAATGCTGACACATTTTAATGTAAGTGAAAACGACTTGCGAAAAGTGATGACGGTAGCGTTGGAAAAAGGCGGCGATTATGCCGATTTGTATTTCCAGCACACGTTCTCCAATTCTCTGGCACTGGAGGATGGCGCTGTCAACCGTGCTTATTCCAACATCGATTACGGAGTAGGCATTCGCGTAGTATCGGGCGATCAACAAGGCTATGCTTTTGTTGAAAACATCAATTTGGAAGAAATGATTAAGGCGGCGCGGGTTGCATCGCGTATTGCCAACGGTTCGGCGAAAGTACCGGCTGTTAAAACCGATGAAAAAGTTTTTAAGAATTACTACCCAATTCTTAATTCATGGGAGGATAAATCCATTCAAGAGAAAATTCCCTATCTTCAAAAACTGAACGACCGGCTATTCGGGTTAGACTCAAGGGTTGTTAAAGTAAATGCAGTGGTTAATGACGAAACGTCTTACATCCTCTACTACAATTCGGAAGGAACGCTTTGCCACGATGTGCGTCCGATGGTGATTATGTACGGGATGTGCGTGATGCAACAAGACGACAGGATAGAAAACGGGATGGCATCAAGAGCCGCCCGGAAAGATGTTTCGTTCCTGACGGATGATTTAGTTGAAGAAATTGCTCAAGAAGCATTTAAGAAAACTTCCATCATGTTCGAATCCGTTAAACCCAAAGGAGGAGAGATGCCGGTTGTAATGAGCGCCGGAGGTTCGGGAATCCTTTTGCACGAAGCGATCGGACACGCCTTCGAAGCCGATTTTAACCGGAAAAATATTTCCATCTTTTCCGACAAATTAGGTATGCCTGTTTGTGATAAAATCATTAATATTCTTGATGACGGAACCGTAGATAACAACCGCGGCGCCATTAATTTCGATGACGAAGGAGTAAACTCGCAAAAAACTTATATCGTCAAAGACGGCGTATTGACTTCTTATCTTCACGACCGCATCAGCGCTAAACATTACAACGTAGCTCCCACCGGAAACGGACGCAGGGAATCTTTCCGCAGTATTCCGATGCCGCGAATGCGCGTAACCTACATGGAAAACGGCAATTGTTCGCAAGACGACATTATTGCAAGCGTGAAAAACGGTATCTTTGTGGATACGTTCACAAACGGACAGGTTCAAATAGGAGCAGGCGATTTCACTTTCTACGTAAAAACCGGATATTTGATTGAAGACGGTAAACTCACTCAGCCGATAAAAGACATCAACATTATCGGTAACGGACCGAAAGCCTTAGCAGATATCACAATGGTAGCAACCAATTTCAAACTCGATCCGGGCGCTTGGACTTGCGGCAAAGACGGACAAAGCTGTCCGGTTTCTTTGGGATTACCAACCGTATTAGTAAAACAATTAACAGTAGGAGGCGTATAATCATGATCACTCAAGAAAATAAAAATTTAGCTCAATGGGCGCTGAAATATGCCTTGAATAAAGGATGTTCCGATGCACGCATTTCAGTTTACACCGATACCGATAATTCATTTGAATATCGCGACACGCAATTAGACCAATTGCAACAATCCGCCCAAAACGGAATGGGTATTCAACTCTATGTGGACGGCAGATATGCTGCTTTTTCTACCAATCGCTTGGAAAAGAGTGAACTGGAAAAATTCATATCCAACGGCATAGAAACGACTCGCTATTTAGCCAAAGACGAATTTCGTAAATTAGCCGACCCCTCCCGTTTATACAAAGGAGACGGCAAAGGCTTGGATATCTACGATGATTCCGTTGAAAAGATTTCGGTTGACGATAAACTGGCTTTAATTAAAAATACTGTTAATGAAGTATATCAAACGGATGAACGGTTGATTTCGGTTACTTCCGGCTATTCCGACGGAACAAGCAGCACCTATTTTATTACCAGCAAAGGTTTTGCAGGAGAAAATTCCACTACGTATTTCAGCCTCTCTGCCGAAACCTCGATGAAAGGTGCAGGCGACGCTCGTCCTCAAGATTACTGGTACGATTCGACTGTTTTCTGGAAAGACCTTCAAAAGAAAAATATAGGAAAAACGGCTTATGAAAGAACTTTGCGTAAGTTGGGACAGGAAAAAATCGATACCGGAATCTATCCGATGCTTTTAGACAATATGTCGTCGGCACGAATATTTTATCCCTTGTTGTCGGCACTGAACGGCGGTTCCATTCAGCAAAAATCATCGTTTTTAATCAACAAATTGGGAGAAAAAATCGCTTCGGATAAATTAACCTTGACCGACGATCCGCATCTCAAAAATGCACGGGGTGCCCGTTGGTTCGACAGCGAAGGTGTTGCCACCAAAAAAAACAATGTGATTGAAAACGGTGTATTGAAAATGTATTATATCGATACGTATTACGGTGGAAAGCTGAATATGGAGCCGACTATTCAATCGCCATCCGTTCTTACCATGCAATACGGCGCTAAGAATTTTGAACAAATCATGGCAAGCCTTGATAAAGGAATATGGGTAACCGGATTCAATGGGGGAAACAGCAATGAAACCACCGGCGACTTTTCGTTCGGCGTCGAAGGATTCCTGATAGAAAAAGGCGTAGCGGTGAAAGCGGTGAATGAAATGAATATCACCGGAAATATACTTACGCTCCTGAGCAATATTCAGGAAATAGGCAACGATCCGCGCACGGTTTCGTCTTACCGGATTCCATCAATGCTATTTGATGCGGTAAGTTTCAGCGGGAAATAGAAGTTGTGATTAAAGAAAAAATAATATTGGGCATCGATCCCGGAACCACGGTCATGGGCTACGGATTGCTGAAAATCATAGACGACAAACCTTATCTATTGGCAATGGGTATTCTGGAGCTAAATAAATTTGACGATCATTATGTTCGTTTACAACGCATTTTCGAAAGGATATCGGGATTGATTGACGAGTTTTTACCTGATGAATTGGCAATTGAAGCGCCTTTTTACGGGAAAAACGTACAAAGCATGCTAAAATTAGGGCGGGCGCAAGGTGTTGCCATGGCGGCGGCGCTTTTGCGCAATCTGCCGATATTTGAATACGCGCCACTGAAAATAAAACTGGCGATCACCGGCAACGGCAGGGCATCCAAAGAACAGGTAGCCGATTTATTACAAAGGTTTTTAAACATTCCTCCGGAAAATATGCTTCCTCATTTAGATGCAACCGACGGCTTAGCGGCGGCTTTTTGCCGGTATCTTCAAAGCCGGCGTCTGCAAACGGAATCGCTCTCAGGCAGTTGGAAGGATTTTGTAAATAAAAACAGAAAAAGAATCAGATCATACGAATGAAGACAAGAATTTTAGTAACCGGAGGCGCCGGATACATCGGCTCTCACACAACGGTAGAACTGCAAAACGCAGGTTATGAAGTTATAATTGTTGATAATCTTTCCAACTCAAATGCAGGAGTAATCGACGGCATTGAGCGAATAACCGGCATCCGTCCGGCATTCGAAAAAATCGACTGCACCGATGAACCGGCAATGCGGAAGGTTTTCGAAACATATCCGGGTATTCAAGGGATCATTCACTTTGCGGCAAGTAAAGCGGTAGGGGAATCGGTTCGGAAACCGTTGATGTATTATCGAAACAATATTGTCTCGCTGCTTAATTTATTGGAGTTAATGCCCGAATTTGGGACTAAAGGACTGGTGTTCTCATCTTCGTGTACCGTTTACGGACAACCGGAGGTTTTACCGGTTAATGAGCAAGCGCCTATCCAACCGGCTTGTTCTCCTTACGGAAACACGAAACAAATCAACGAAGAAATTATACGCGACGCCATTTATGCAGACGCTCCTTACAAAAGTATTATTTTACGTTATTTTAATCCGATAGGAGCACATTCGTCGGCAGAAATAGGAGAACTGCCCATCGGAATACCTCAAAACTTAGTCCCTTTTTTAACACAAACCGCCGCCGGCATCCGAAAAGAACTGTCTGTCTTCGGGAATGATTATAACACACCCGACGGATCCTGTATCCGCGACTACATCCATGTGGTTGATTTATCAAAGGCTCATGTGATTGCCATGAATCGCCTGTTGGAAACCCGCGCCTGCACTTCTATTGAATATTTCAATCTGGGAACGGGCACAGGATTATCGGTATTGGAATTGATTTCGCTATTTGAAAAAGCGACGGGCGTGAAAGTGCCCTACTCCATCGTTGGCAGAAGGGAAGGCGATATCGAACAGATTTGGGCAGATCCGAGCTATGCCAATGAAGTTTTGGGATGGAAAACCGTTGAAACGATAGAAGACACGCTTCGATCAGCCTGGCGCTGGCAAAAAAAATTAATATAATGTACACGGGAAGATTTTTTAATGAACGTGCAAAAGCCATCGGATTCCTTTTAATATTGGCATCCCTGTTGTTTCTGATTATCTATGAGCTTCGTTATTTTTCAAGCTCGGTGCTTGGAGCATTCACTTTGTACATCTTATTGCGAAAACCTTATTACTATTTATCGGGAAAAGGCTGGAACAAAACAATAGCGATACTCTCTTTGGTAGCTTTCACTTTCTTAATCGTTTTCATTATCGGAGGCGGAATTACGGGAGTCGTATATTCTAAAATCACTCAATTTAATCCTCAAGACATCTTAGAAAACATCCGTCTCATTCACAATACCATCATTCAGAAATTTGATTTTAATATTTTTCCGGAAGATATCGTTGTGAAAGGAGTACAATGGCTGGGAAGCGCACTGCCCGGTTTGCTTACCGCAACGGGAAATGTATTAGCGAATGTGGTTTTGATGGTTTTTGTCATTTTTTTCATGTTAGAGGGAAGTGAAAAATTTGAACAAGGGGTTGATAATTTCCTGCCGATATCAAAAGAAAATATCCTGCTTTTAAAAAAAGAAACGAAAAACATGATAGTCAGCAATGCCATCGGAATTCCTGTAATTATGATGCTCCAAGGTTCATTATCCTCGTTGGGCTATTGGTTTACCGATGCCGGAGACCCTATCATCTGGGGAATATTAACCGGATTTGCGGGTTTGGTTCCTGCAGTTGGTACGTCTGTAATCTGGTTGCCATTGTCTCTTAATCTTTTGATAGGCGGCTACATTTGGCAAGGCATTTTTCTACTTCTCTGGGGTAGCTTAGTTATTTCTCTTGTTGACAATGGATTTCGAATGGTATTTCTGAAAAAATACGCCGACACTCATCCTTTGATACCGCTGTTTGGAGTAATCTTAGGTATCAATTTGCTTGGCTTTTGGGGAATCATCTTCGGTCCACTGTTATTATCCGGTTTCTTGTTATTGGTTAAAATATTTCACAGCGAATTTCTGTCTAAATGAAAATGGAGATTATCTCCCCAAGCCCAGCATTAATGTAACGCCTGCCGATTCGTATTTCCCTTTTATGAAAGAGACAAAAACGGCGGCATCACCAATAAAGTTCCCTACCCCATAACCGATTTCTGTATAAAAAGGTAGTATGGGAGTATAAAGTTGACTGAAATAGACGCGTTCTTTCAAAACATCTTTCGTAACGTTCTTAAACAATCGTAAAAGCGTGTAAGGAAACTCATACATCAAATGCGCCTGAACATACGATCGAGAAGCATTATACCATTCGCCCTGCAACAATTGGAAAACACCTCCGATGGGATCGTCCCACGACTGGGGAAAATTACGTTTTTGAAACAAATTAAAGTCGGCAAAATAAAGCGAACGGGTCCTTAGAAATTTACCGGCACTGAAATAGTATTGAAAAGTGCTCATCAAACCCACGTCGATTTTTTGTTGAACATCGGCTTCCACTTGTATATAATCGCTGTTGCTCCTCCCGAAACCTCTGATTCCCCATGAATATTGAGCAGAAAAAGTAGGAAAATCCGAGCCGACGTATTCTTTGCGTTTTTCTTTCATACGGAAAAATTGATGAGGGGTCCAAGTTAAGCCGATTGTAGGAAGAAAAATTCGATATTGGTCTGACACCAAATCATTCACATCGCCTTTGACAACTACAGGGCTTTTCGAATCCGGTTCTTTATTGCTTTCACTCTTCACAGGAATGTACCAATCAAAATTAACGCCGCCGCGAAAAAGTAAGCCGTTTGCAATTTCATATTGCCCTACGATTCGTGAAGCATAATGATGATAATATTTCAAATTAAAATCTTCAAACCGGATGCTATCAGGAATTTCTTTTTCAATCATGTCGATAAACGTTGAACTGTAGGACCTGTTTCTGTTTTGAAAAATAAAATTGATTTCTCCCATTTTAAGCGGATTAAACACCCATTGCAGTGGCGTTGCAAAATACAGTTGCGCTCGTTGAAACAATAATCCGATCTTCGGATTGAACTGAAATTCTTGTCCCGATTGAAAGATTCTTCTATATCTGAACTCCTGCCAATAAACGATACCATCTAACTTCGAATAAGCCAATTTGAACGGATTAAACAAACCCGAATAACTCATCTGAGAATCATTGTATTTAAAACGCTTGGAAGAAACAATTCCTCGAGAAAAAAAATCAAACGAACGTTGCGATCCGTTTAAACCATTCACAGCCGGCTTATGAATGCTATCAATTAACTGTTTCTCGTACGGGGTAAGGGCAATCGTACGATTCTCTTCCCAGAACTTTTCATCTTTTGCACCGGGTAAGGAATTAATCGAAACATTGAAATAATTGCTTAAATCGTAATTAACAACCGGTTTTCGAGCCTCCGGATTATGTCTGACAACCTCTTTGTATCGAAAAGACGAATAATAGTGATTGACCACCTCATTTCCCAAAAGATTCAATTGGAAAGAAATATCAGTCTCCAAAGGCAAGAGGAAATCTTTATCGGGAAGTCCGAACTTCGTTTCAACACGAAACTTGGAAAAGTCCAATTTTCCTTCAAAATTCAATTGATAAATTGTCCATAAACTATCCGCTACATAAAAAGTTCCGGTAATTAATTGTTGACTTCGAATTTTAGGAATCACTCGGATTTTATGAATCAGGTGATTGAGCGTATCGATAGCTTCAATATATTCAAATCGGTAATACTTAAAAACATCTTTCACTCCCGGAATAAGGATTTGATTGTTGAAAATGGCTGGATTGTAGATATTCACATTCAAAAATTGCATCACACGCTCACGGATATCATTCATATTTACCTTAGAGCCGCTGACTGCAACTACCTGTTGTGTAAAATAATTTGGAGCGTTGAAATGAATATCGACCACCGATTCGACAAACGCATTGTTTCCTTTTCTATCTAAATACAAAAAATCGGGAGCATAACGATAAAGCATATTTTTCTTTTCTACGTGCCTATCTCCTTTGATATAAGCGGTTGCATCGTATTCTTCAATATTTTTTCCATAAAAATCTCTTTTCTCAAGAACTTTTATAATAATACTGTCCGCTTTATTATAAGCATTATTTGCCGTTAGTGCATAAGGAAAAATCAAGATTAAGATGAAATGCAAAATAGGCGATCTACGGTAAATAATAAATGTATTTCTATTAATCACTTGGTAAATTTCTGTTTTTTATCGGGATAAAATTACAAAATTCCGGTTAGATAAACATTAAAAAAATCAAAAAAAAACAGGCGATTTACTTCTAAATAATAAAATTTATTATTAATTTTGTGCTGCAAAACAATGTTGTATAACACATGCTCGACGAATCCGAAAATAAAGTAGTTGACTTTTCAAAGAGTCTGATAGATGTATGGAGGCTTTTGAATAAACAGGAGAGGGAATTATTGCGAAAAAATGCGTATATTCAGCATTTTAAAAAGAACCAGAAAATTTATTCCGAAGGTGGAACTCCCCAACATTTGATGTGTTTACTGAAAGGGAAGGTCAAAATATACAAAGAAGGAATTGGAGGTCGCAGTCAAATAATTCGGATTATTCGACCGATGCAATATTTTGCTTATCGCGCTTATTTTGCAGAAGAGAATTATCAAACAGATGCCATGGCATTTGAACCTTCTATTGTCGGCATGGTTCCGATGCCGATAGTCAATGATCTTTTTAGGGATAATTTTAACCTTTGCCAATTTTTCATCAAGCAATTATCCGTCGATTTAGGAATTGCTGACGAAAGAACGGTAACGCTGACACAAAAGCATATAAGGGGTCGATTAGCGGAAGCGCTTGTTTTTCTTATCGATAATTACGGCTTGGAAGAAGATAATGCCATCAATATTTATCTGGCGAGAGAAGATTTGGCTAACCTGTCGAATATGACTACTTCCAATGCCATTCGAACCTTATCGACGTTTGTGAGCGAAAGGGTGATTGTCTTGGACGGTCGCAAAATCAAGATTTTGGACGAAGAGAGATTAAGAAAAATCAGCCTGCTGGGGTAAAATATCAGTCGTCGCATTCCTCTCCGAATGGTTTTTTTTTAATTTTGCAAAAGATTTATCCGATTCATATTTAGAAACGATGCGTACGCATATTAATAATTAATATAATTTCAACTTAAACCGGCAAAAAGTTACTTACCGATGATATGAGCAGCTGTTTTTGATTGTCGGCAAAACCATGAAAAATTAAGTTCTTTTATCAACAATAATTTTCTATAAATAATACAAAATCATTTATAATTTTGAAAACAACTGTTTTTTTTCTTTTTCTTTCTATTACAAGCGCTTTATTTGCCGAAGACGGAAGTCGCTTATGGATGCGTTATGATCCTTTGCCTCCGTCTGTCGCTCAACAGTACTCGAGTTTTATTCGCAGTATAGATGCGAATCCTCAAACTGAAACCGGGCGAATTGCCGTCGATGAATTCATTTCGGATTTTCAACAAATGACCGGAGAAAAGCTGTCGCTGTCTCGCAAAAAACAGCCGGGACAGTTGATTTTCGAACGCGACAATAAACTTGATGCTGCTTATACCATTCAAACAAGATCTTATTCCAAAGGAAAGCTTACCGTTATTTCTTCTCCGAATGATTTAGGCTTCTTGTATGGCGTTTTTCATTTACTGAGGCTGATACAAACCCAAGAAAATATTACTAATTTGAATATTAGTGAAAAGCCTTCTTTTGACCGACGAATTTTGAATCATTGGGACAACTTGGATGGAACCATCGAGCGGGGATATGCCGGGAAATCATTATGGAATTGGTATGAATTACCTGAATATCATTCTCGCCGCTATATCGAATATGCGCGCGCAAACGCTTCCATTGGAATCAACGGAACCGTGTTGAACAACGTCAATGCTGATTCGCTTATTCTATCACATGAGTACTTAGTAAAAGCAGCTGAATTGGCAAAAATTTTCCGTCCATATGGAATAAAAGTATATCTTTCCGTCGATTTTTTTTCTCCGTCTAAATTAGACACCCTATCTTCCAATCCTTTGGATGCTAAAGTTCGTCAATGGTGGAAAGATAAAGCCAAGGAAATCTACGCTCTGATTCCCGATTTCGGAGGATTTTTAGTGAAAGCCAATTCGGAAGGAATAAAGGGTCCCTCTGATTTCGGACTCACATCTGCCGATGGCGCCAATATGCTTGCTGATGCATTGGAACCATATAACGGAATTGTTATGTGGCGCGCCTTTGTTTATAACGAAGATTCAGAAGATCGAGCCTTAGAGGCATACGACAAGTTTCATCCGCTGGATGGGAAATTTCATAAAAACGTAATTCTTCAGGTGAAAAACGGACCTATTGATTTTCAGCCGCGTGAACCTTTCAGTCCCTTGTTCGGAGCCATGCAAAATACGCCGCTAATGGTTGAATTTCAGATAACACAGGAATATTTGGGCTTCTCAAAACAATTGGTGTATTTAGCTCCTCTTTTTGAAGAATGCTTGCAATCGGATACATACGCCAAAGGCAAAGGAAGCACAGTGGCTAAAGTGACCGACGGAACTATTTTCCGGCAATCGATTACCGCTATTGCAGGCGTAGCTAATACCGGGAATGACGCGAATTGGACTGGACATCCTTTCGCACAAGCCAATTGGTATTGCTTCGGTCGCCTCGCCTGGAATCACGATTTGTCATCGGAAAAAATTGCTGATGAATGGATAAGAATGACGTTTTCGAATGACCCGGAATTTATCCGACCCGTGAAACAAATGATGCTCGCTTCTCGTGAAGCTGCCGTCAATTACATGATGCCTCTCGGATTAGCGCATTTATTTGCATGGGAAATTCATTACGGTCCTGAACCTTGGTTAAACATTCCGGGCGCCCGTCGCGATTGGATGCCATCCTATTATCATAAAGCCGACCCTATCGGCTTAGGTTTTAACCGAACGACAAACGGAAGTAATGCAGTGAGTCAGTACTCTTCGCCGCTTCGCGAAATCTATAACAACCTTGAAACATGTCCCGAAAACCTCCTTCTCTGGTTTCATCACGTTCCTTGGGACTATCGTATGCGCGATGGAAAAACTTTGTGGGAATCGTTATGTTATCATTATCAAGAAGGGGTTGATTCAGTTCGCCGATTTCAAAAAGTTTGGGACCAAATGGCACCTTTCGTCGATACCGATCGCTTCAAAGACGTGCAGTATAGACTCAAAATTCAAATAACAGACGCCATAAAATGGAAAGACGGCTGTACGCTTTACTTTCAAACCTTTTCTCATCAACCTATCCCTTATGAACTGGAACGTCCGATGAATGATTTGGAAGATATGAAAAGGGGGACTATTCATTAATTGTCAAATCGGAAGCAACTACGCGAACTTTCAGATTGTCTCCTCCTTTTTTGAGTGTTACGCCCGACGGATAAAGATAGTGCGAAGTCATATAATCCACACTAAGATATTGTCCCGACACATTTTGTTGATACCAAGTGGTCAAAACAGGGATAACCCACAATTTCAAATCTTTGTCGGGTGCTTTTTCGATAGCATTCTGGACAACATTCGCAATGTTGGAAAAATCGTATGTATAAGTTGAACTGTTGAATTGCGTTGTATAGGATGTTTTGCCATCGGCAACCTTTTTCATTTCAAAAAAATTGATTACCGAATCGGGTTCGATTAATAACAATTTTGATTCATAACCGCTTGCAGAATTATCGTTTGCAGAATTTGCTATACCCGGAAACGGTAAGGCATACGTACTTTCATCTTTGGGATAAGCTTTCAGAGAAAGAACAACACTGCTGAACTTCTTTGTACCAATTCCTTTAACAATGTCTTTAATGGGGATTGTTATTTCGGTAAAGACGCCTGCAGGTGATTTCAAATAGGTTTTATCGGGACTATCTTCCGTAAGATAAGAAGAAATTGTATTTTCAAATTTGTTCAATTGAATTACTTCTTTAGTAACGGTAAACACCGCTCTTTGGGCAACGGTAGCTAAACTATCGTTTCCGTTTACATCTTGCAATGTTCTCTGAAGCGTATAATACAACGAAATATCTGTCATATCTACCGCCAACATGCTGCCGGTACCGAAAGTATTCGTCAAGTAAGTACCGGGAAAAAAATCCAGAAATTCATCAACGGTTGTAAGCTCTCCCTTTTGGATTTTATCCAAGTAATCTTGTCCGAGTTTAGCAGGCAGAGGAATTGAAATTGAATAATAGTAACTTCTTGCTTGCAAAAGCGAATCCGATATATTCAGGTTTCGCGCAGTATAACTGTATTTAGCCATCGGATTATTCATGTCGCAATAATTTGCGGGATCGGCATTTGTGTAATAATTCTTGTCCAAAGGTTTGACAACCGGATAAACTGTAACTTCCATCGGTGCTAAAGAATCTCCGAGATAAGAAGTGTAATATACATTTAACCTGACTGAATCAATTTTGTTATTTACAATGCTGTCTAAATAAGTAAAACCGACTGAGGGATAATACTGACAAATGTAGCTGCTTTTAATATTTCCATAGGTAGGATCGTAAAAATCACCCAATAAACCGTTAGTTGTTTTAGCATATATCGAATCTACCTCTATTGTTCGTGCATCAACAATCACCGTTGTGTCAAAAACACTGATTTTATCCTCTTCGGGTAGTATTCCAAGTCCGACGCGGCCTATCGAATCATCGCAAGCCGAAAAAATTATACACACCAATAAAAGGCAAAATACAAATTCGTTTGTTTTCATCTGTACATAATTTGTTTTTAAAGGTCAGATGGAATCCGCAACATGTTCATGCTCATTGGTACAACCTTTGCATGCGGATTTCATCTTTACATTTTATTTATTTAAAATCTGATCATAAAATTTGTTAAATTCATCGATATAATTTTCTTCTTGTTGAAAAGAGAGATACTGCAAACCCTCTTTTTTTTGCGCATAATCTATTAACTCGGCGTGAATACGTGAACTTCCGGCTATCACGCCATCGGAAAAATCTATAGCCAATTTACTTAAATTCAGATAATCGGGCAATTCTTTAAGACGCTTGATATCGTTTTGTGTAACTCCTTCAATTTTTATTTTCTTTGCAAAATTGTCACGTAAGGGCTTTTTAAATTCATCGTTATAAAGTGAATAAACGACTTTTGCATTTTTAAAACAGGGATCTCCTTTATAATGTTTTTTTATATAAAGCGGAGCTAAAGCGGTCATCCAACCGTGACAATGAATTAAATCGGGAACCCATCGCAATTTCTTTACCGTTTCCATCACACCGCGAACATAAAAAATCGATCGTTCGTCATTATCTTCAAACTCAAGGCCTTTTTCATCCATCAGCAAATGTTTTCTTTGAAAAAAGTCTTCATTGTCGATAAAGTAAATTTGCATTCGTGCAGCTTGAATAGAAGCAACTTTGATTATTAAAGGATGATCAGTTTCATCGATGATCAGGTTCATTCCGGAAAGGCGTATAACTTCGTGTAATTGATTCCGTCTCTCATTAATGCACCCGAATTTCGGCATAAATGTCCGTATTTCTTTCCCGCGTTCATGAATACCTTGGGGAAGATTGCGAGCAATTAGCGACATTTCTGTATCAGCAAGATATGGGGAAATTTCCGTAGCGATAAACAATATTTTCTTAACAATCATTCTTTTTAAGAGTAATTCTTTGAAATTGAGTACAAAGATAATAAAAAAAAATCATAAAAAATCAAAATTATTCATTAATAACTTTGAATAAAATTTAAGGATTGCATTAAAATATTGAGGGAGTGAGGAACTGAGGGGTGAAAGGAAAAAAGGTGGGAGAGGGGAGGGGGATACGAAAAAAGCCTCGAATTTAACAAACTTCGCCGATTGCAGATGAAGCGTTATGAAATTCGAGGCTTTAATTTCTAAAACTTTCTTACTTTTTTCCGAACAAACCGCCGATTGTGCCGGCAAGGCTTCCTAGATCTCCAAGCGGACCGGCGCTATTATTACTTGTTGAAGAAGGTTTTGCCGTACCGGAACTCAAAAAAGAATCTAAAGTACTTCCTACCACAGGAGGTAATTTGCCTTTCAAAAAAGTTAATACCGTATCTACTGCGATCTGAGCAATCGGCTCAGACAGATTGGCTTTGTTAGCCACCATTTTTACAATCTCATTTGCCATGATAACTTTAATTTTAAATAATTATTGATTCTATTTTCCTGTGCTTTGTTCAGTATCATTTTTTTCTGTTTGATCTGAAATGCCTTTTGTTATGGCTTTTTCTTTCAAAGCCCTGCTTTCACAGGTTTTACACAATTCGGTAATGTTTTTTAATTCTCTGGCTTTCGCGACAGTCCCGCTAAAAATCTCGTCGGTACGACTTGAATTGATATGCGGACAATCCTGATAAATATGGTATTTCGTACCCGATTTGGTCCAATAAACGTTGTTTCCGCCTGTCAGTTCTTCCACGCGCGAGGTTTGCTGCGAATATTGTTCGACGGAAGGAGGATTAAAATCAGCGCTTGAAATACCGGCGATAATTAAGGCAATTGCCACAATACCTCCCAAAATGCCTTTTTGTTTACCATCCAAATCTTTATTTGTGAAAATCAAAATAATCAATGGCAGGAAAGCAATGATGGAAATGATAACTCCCAGTTGGTTTTGCAAGAAAAATTTCACTGTATCCTTCCTTGATGCAGGATCTAAGCGATTGGCTTGCCTCCATAGTTGAGAACCGACAATAACCAGAATCAAATCGATTACAATTAATGCAATCATCCAAATCCAAGTTTGTGTTTCGATAGGCTTTGCACTTTTTATCAGCACCATTATAGCACCTACTTCGGCTGCAATTGCCAGTACCCACAGAAGTATAGCATAGAGACGCAATTGTGTGGCTCTACCTTTGGCTTCCGCTGTAGGAACGAACGTAGATTTTTGGGGGGTCTCTTCTCCACCGCCAACTTGTGTAATTTTTTTTGCACTCATAACTCTCTTGGTTTTTTTCTGTTAATATCCATCGAATTATATTTCATTATTATACTATTATAACCCGTATGTTTGAAATATTGTACAAAAGTAAGCAAATATTTCAAAAAAATATCTGAATTATATTTAAAATTTTATTAACAGCTCTTTAGAATCATTTTTACTTAAAAATATGTACCTTTGCCGCAATTTTAAATAAATTTTCTCAACATGCTTCCATTTCAGCCGGTAACAATTGATGATAAAGAGATCATTCAATACTATTTCAACAAGGTCTCATACGGAAATTGTGATTTTTCATTTTCCAACATATTCAGTTGGAAACATTTTTACGATACAACGTTTGCAGTGAAAGACGATTTTTTGTTTTTTCGATTTCGACCCGGGGAATATTTTCCCGGCTACCTTTTTCCGGTTGGTTCCGGAGACTTGAAAGTAGCGATACAAAACCTGATGCAAGATGCAAACGAAAGGGAGTCGGAACCTCGTTTATATGCCGTTACGCAAAAAATGTTTGATATTCTTAATGAAATTCTACCCGATCAATTTCTTTATGAAAAAGACAGAGACTGGTTTGAATACATCTATTCTTCCGAAGATTTAATATCACTCACCGGAAAAAAATATCAAGCCAAACGAAACCATATTAATAAATTCAAGCGAAGCTATAAATGGGAATATCTTCCTATTACGCGCAAAATCATCCCTGATTGTTTGGAATTGTACGAACGCTGGTGCGCCGAAAACGGAGGATGCAACAGTAAGCAATCGCTGATTGAAGAATGCATTGCAACTCATTGCGCATTTGAAAATTTCGAAAGGTTGGGACTTATCGGCGGAGCTTTACGGATAAACGGAGAAATTCTTGCCTATTCTTACGGTCAGCCGTTGACAACAAATGTATTTGGGGTTCATGCAGAAAAAAGCCTGTACGAAATCGACGGCGGCTTTACCATGATAAATCGGGAATTTGCTGCGCATAATTGCTCAGCATACACTTACATTAATAGAGAAGAAGATTTGGGACTCGATTCGCTTCGGCAATCCAAATTGACTTATCATCCGGTTATTCTCCTCGAAAAAGGGGAAGCACGCCTAAAATAACAATTGCATGATTCGATACGGAAAAGAAACGGATAAAGAAACACTGAAGCAACTTTGGAAATTTTGTTTTCCGGAAGACTCGGAACGTTTCATCAACTTCTATTTTACCTATGTGTATAAAAATGTTGAAACATTGGTTTTTATTGAAAACGATCTACCAATTGCTTCTTTACAGATGATCAGCTACAAAATAAAGAAAGTCCGGGAGATTCTAAAAGCAGGGTATATCTCCGGTGCAATGACTCATCCCGATTATCGGAAAAAAGGTTATATGGCTAAACTCCTGCAAGCTTCTTTCGATGAAATGATAAAAAAAGGCTACGACTACGTCTTTTTAATTCCTCAGGAAGCTGAATTAATTCAAATGTATGAAAAATACGGTTTTCGTTTATGCGAACCTACTCCCGAATATATACAAAACAAAGTGTTGAAAAGTCCGGAACAATGGTCGAATATACAACAGGCTTTTTATGATGAAAACGGCTTTTGGCTGGTAGAAGAGCCCTTTGTTCCGAACGAACAGAAAGGAATGATAAAAAGACTTAATCCCAATGCAGAAGAGATAACCACCCTTTATATGGGTATGATGTTGGACTAAACAACATTATGAAAACTACTTATACATACGTCCAAATCGTAAAAATCGCTTATCCGATTTTTTTGACGATACTGGTGCAAAACTTGATTCAAGTTATCAACACGGCTTTTTTAGGTCATGTGGGAGAAGTTGAATTGGGAGCATCGGCAATCGGCGGGATATATTATATTGCCATGTTTACGGTAGCTTTCGGATTCAGCACAGGCGCGCAAATTTTAATCGGGCGTCGAAACGGAGAAAAAAATTACGAAAAAATAGGAGAAATATTTTTATCGGGAGCAGTATTTTTATGGCTGATAGCCTTATTTATATTTTGTTTTACCCGATGGTCTTCGGGATCAATCTTAACAAAGCTGCTGCACTCACCTCATGTGTTGGCAGAATCGATTGAATACTTGGATTGGCGAATAGGAGGTTTGTTCTTTGCATGCCTCAATGTCATGTTCCGTGCATTTTTCGTCGGAATAATACGAACAAAAGTATTAACATTCAACGCTATCTGTATGGCACTGACCAACATATTTTTCGATTATTCGTTGATATTCGGGAATTTGGGATTTCCAAAAATGGGAATCAGCGGAGCAGCATTAGCTTCGGTGATTTCAGAACTTGTATCAACGGGATTCTTTATCATTTTCTTTTTTCTTTCCATAGATTTAAAAAAATACGGTTTCAGACGAATCGTTTGGAAAAATTTTCGCGTTATACGAAATATCTTAAATATATCGACCTCGTTGATGATACAAAATTTTCTTTCGTTAAGTACTTGGTTCCTTTTCTTTTTAGCGATAGAAGGCATGGGAGAAAGCAGTTTGGCAATTTCCAATATTATACGAAGTTTTTATATGATTTTCGGAATTCAGATTTTCGCTTTATCTTCAACTTCAAGCACATTAGTGAGCAATACTATAGGAGCGGGAAAATCAGACGAAGTAATTTCCTTAATTTGGAAAATTGCTCGCCTGACACTGACAATCAGCTTTGTTGTCACTCTTGTCTTGTTTTTGTTTCCCGAACCGATTCTGAGAATTTATACATCAAATTCGGAATTGATTAAGGCATCAATTCCCTCACTTCATGTCATATTGGCTGTATTGTTGACTTTATCGATTGGAAATGTATTTTTCCAGTCGGTCTCCGGAACCGGCAATACCCGTTGGGCATTGATGATTGAATGCTCTACTTTAGTTATTTACATATTTTGGATATGGTTAGCAACCATCCATTTAAAAGCTCCCTTAGCTTTTTGCTGGATTGCCGAATGGATTTATGCTTTTCTTTTAGGATTACTCAGCTTCCTGTACTTTCGCTATGCTAAATGGCAGAACAAAAAGATATGATCGTATAAGTTTATAATCCTATATTTTCCGACAACTCCAACATTCTTCTTATCGGTTTCACCGCTTTTTTTATCACTTCGTCGTCGATAAAAATCTCGGGTATTTCGTATTTCAAGCAATTATACAACTTTTCAAGTGTATTTAATTTCATGAAACTACATTCATTGCAAGCGCAGGTACTGTCGTTTGGAGGAGCCGGAATAAAAGTCTTTCCCGGATTCTTTTCTTTCATCTCATGCAAAATTCCCGATTCGGTAGCCACAATAAATGTACTTGCCGGCGATTTAATCGAATAATTCAGCAAAGCAGATGTAGAACCGATGAAATCGGCTATTTTCAAAATTACGCTTTTACATTCGGGATGCGCCAAAACCAACGCAGTTGGATATTCTTTCTTCAATTCAATTATTTTTTCAATAGAAAATCGTTCATGTACATGACATGCACCTTGCCACAAGACCATATTTCGCCCTGTAAGGCTGTTTATATAATTGCCGAGGTTCGCATCGGGACCGAAGATTATCTTTGCATCAAACGGAAAACTATCCACAATTTGGCGGGCATTGGTCGATGTCACCACTACATCCGTCAAAGTCTTTACGGCAGCTGTAGTATTGACGTAAGAAATCACCGTATGATCGGGAAATTTTTCGATGAAATCCTTGAATTTATCAGCCGGACAACTATCGGCTAACGAACAGCCGGCATTGAGATCGGGTACAAACACTCGCTTTTGTGGAGAAAGAATTTTAGCTGTTTCAGCCATGAAATGAACGCCGCATAAAACAATAATATTGGCATTTGTTTTTGCAGCTTGTTGAGCCAAAGCAAGACTGTCACCAACATAATCGGCGATCATTTGAATATCAGACTCTTGATAATAATGTGCCATAATAATGGCATTTTTATTTTCTTTCAACTCCTTAATCGAGTTCACTAAATCGATATTTCCGGGAGTGGGAACATTCAAAAATCCTGCGGGCTTAAAGTTTTCAGTATTCATATTTATATATATTGTTTTAAAGTTTTAAATAAAAATATGGTAGTAATAATGACTTGTTGATAAGTCTGATAAAATTTTTCAAAAAAATTTGCCTTTTAACTTATCAAACCAAGACATTTTTTTATATGTTATTATCAACAGAAAATATCTTACTTAAATTTTTGTTTCCAAAGAACTTTGCTTTTTTATCAACTATTGGTTGATAAAACGGAACGTTAAAAACATTCTTTCTGTTTGTATCATCATCGCGGTTAATATCACACTCGAAGAGTATTAATAAAAATTGACTACTAAATAGCGAATATCAGATAATCTTTCTATGTACTCATCGATGGAAATTGATTTTTCAAAAGAAATCAACAAGGGATTGAAAGTTATTAACGAAAAAGAATCTGAATCTATTTCAAACTCTTATTCCTTAAAACTTCAAATTCATTTTGCATATCTTTTAACATTTTATCTAATTTTTTACATTACAAAGTTACAATTTCTTTGTTAGAAATAAAAAAGGCTTAAAGGGATTTTATACTTATAGATAAAATAAAGAATATTATCTATTTCTAATTTCTTAATACTCTCTGAAAACTAAAACTTTACCTTTGTCAAAAGAAATAGTAATCGAATTACTCAAAGCTTCATTCAAAGTTCCTTCCCACCAGGAAGAGAGCGTTCTATTATTAACAGGATACATTAGATTATGGAAGGTGAATATTGTTGAAGGATTTAAACTGAAAATTGAAATTTGTTGTCCCGGAAAACTTTCCAACGAGCCTGTTTTCAATAAAGGAGTGAAGACACCGGTATCGGTAAGCAATTGTACATTTGCAATTTCGGAATAATCTGCCAGCAAAGAAAGATTTCCCAAAGTATGATCTTCCCGTTTTCCGGTTGCGCCCAAAATTGTAATTTCAGTATGATTGTTTTCTAAACAAAAATGTACCGCCTTAGTCAAATCATTTGTTTCTTGATCGGATCGGTATATAAGAATGGAAGCGAATTGTTTTTTAATTTCTTCCGAAATGCTATCCAAATCACCAATAATGAAGTCGGGAACAAAGCCCGCATTCAATAAACTTTTCGTAGAGCCGTCGCAGCAAATAATTTGACGGGCACAGTATAAAAAATCAAGCGGGATTTTATGCTTGGGAAAATCCCCGTTAGCTAAAATAATTGTTTTAAATCCTTGTATAAGTGGAATCATAGGGACTTAACAGATTTTGACCATTCAATTAATCCGACGAAGGAAAGGATACCATATACAGCAAACAACACTGCGGTTGGATATAATTTTTGAGTAATATACAAACCGGAAGCGAAGAAATTGACAAATATCCAGAGAAACCAACACTCAACGATTTTTTTAGCAGACATCCAAGTGGCAGAAATGCTTAAAACTGCTATCAATGAATCGGATATTGGAACAGGAGAATCAGAATATCGTCGCAAAATGAAATAGACAACTCCAAAGAAAACAATAGATAGAAAAAACAAGGAAAGAGTTGTTTTAAAATTTATACGACTAAAACCAAGATTTTCATCACCGGCTTTGTGTGAAAATTTCCAACAATATAAGCCATAAGCCGACATAAGTACGTAGTAGAAATTCAATCCTGCTTCAGCATAAAGACTTGCTTGAAAGAAGATATGCACATAAATAGCAGAACTGACAATACCGACAATCCAAAAGAACCACTTTCTTTTGATCTCCAAAATCAAATAAATGAAAGCCAAAATGGCTCCTATTATTTCAATATAATTATTATTTAACCAATCAATCATATTCTTTCGCAAAATTATATTAATTTTGCGATATTATTTACAATTCATGGTATTAAATTATATTTGGATCGGTTTTTTTGTAATTGCTTTTGTTATCGCTATATGTAAAATTATATTTACGGGAGATTACACGATATTTACGGAAATGATGAATGCCGTGTTTTCAGCATCGAAAACAGGATTTGAAATATCGCTCGGATTGACCGGAATTTTATCATTTTGGATGGGGTTTATGAAAATAGGTGAAAAGGGTGGGGCAGTAGGTGCCTTGGCTCGTTTGGGATCTCCGATATTTTCGCGCTTATTTCCCGGTGTACCTAAAGGTCATCCCGCAATGGGATCAATATTTATGAATATTGCCGCAAATATGCTGAATTTAGATAATGCAGCGACTCCGATGGGATTAAAAGCGATGAAAGAATTGCAAGAATTGAACACAAAAAAAGACATTGCATCAGATCCAATGCTTATGTTTTTGGTTCTAAATGCATCCGGATTAACGATAATTCCAATAACCATAATGGTTTACAGAGCACAAGCAGGCGCTGCTAATCCTGCGGACATATTCATTCCCATACTGATATCAACAACTATGTCAACATTAACCGGTTTGATATTTGTGTGTATAAAACAAAAAATAAATTTATTGGATAAAGTATTATTGGGATTTATCATCGGCGCAATTTTATCAATAACTGCTATCGTCTTATGGATGAAATCGCTTCCTCAAGAAAAAATTTCGATTTATTCGGCATTAGTCGCCAATAGTTTTTTATTTTGTATTCTATTGATTTTTATTCTATCGGGAATGAAAAAAAAGATCAATGTCTATGAAGTTTTTATTGAAGGAGCGAAAGAAGGATTTAAAACGGCAGTAATGATAATACCTTATTTAATTGCTATATTGGTTGGAATCGCTTTGTTTCGTACATCGGGCGCAATGACATTTTTAACCGACGGAATTGCCTATCTTGTATCACTTTTCGGTTTACCGACCGACTGGGTAGATGCGTTTCCGACAGCGCTAATGAAACCATTGAGCGGAAGCGGATCAAGGGGAATGATGATAGATGCGATGCAAACCTTTGGTCCTGATTCTTTTGTGGGGCATTTAGCTTGCGTTTTTCAAGGAACAACAGACACAACTTTTTATGTAGTAGCTGTTTACTATGGGGCAGTAAACATTAAAAATACGCGTTATACAATACCCGCAGCTTTATTAGCCGATTTAGTCGGAATCTTAACAGCTGTTTTTGTAGGCTACTTAATATTTAAGTAAATACAGATAAAAATATGGCGATAGTTTATGAAACGGAGAATGTTAAATTTCCTAAAATTGAACGACGAGAAATAACTCGATGGATTAGAGAAGTGATCGTTGAACAATTTAATAAAAAGCCGGGAGATATCTCCTATATCTTTTGTTCAGAAGAAGAAATTTTACGAATGAATAAACAGTATCTAAATCACGATTATTATACCGACATTATAACATTTGATTATTCAGATGAAGATATAATTTCAGGAGATTTATTTATATCATTGGAAACTGTAAGAACAAACTCCGAGAAATATAATACAAATTATGAAGAAGAATTACGTCGTGTTATGATACACGGTATATTACATCTTTGCGGATATGAGGATAAATCTCCGGACGAAAAAAAAATAATGCGAGAAAAGGAAAATGAAGCTTTGGCACTGATAGAAAAAATGCTTTAACACAGACATCATTCGACTAAAATGATAAAGACAACTAAACGATAATATATGACATTTGATTACGATGTAATAGTAGTTGGTGGAGGTCATGCAGGATGTGAAGCCGCAGCTGCGTCAGCAAATTTAGGTTCAAAAACACTAATAATAACAATGGACATGAATAAATTTGCGCAAATGAGTTGTAATCCGGCGGTAGGAGGAATTGCCAAGGGACAAATTGTTAGAGAAATTGATGCGATGGGAGGGCAAATGGGTATAGTAACAGATAAATCAGCCATTCAATTTCGTATATTAAATCGTTCCAAAGGTCCTGCCATGTGGAGTCCACGTGCACAAAACGATCGTAATCGCTTTATCAACGAATGGAGAAATACGATAGATAATATTCCTAACTTGTTTATATGGCAAGATGTCGTAACTGAAATGATAGTTAAGGGTGATAAAATCAAAGGAGTAAAAACAGCTTTAAATGTAAGTTTTCATGCAAGTGCTGTAATTTTAACAACGGGAACATTTTTAAATGGACTAATACATATAGGAAGAACACAACTGCAAGGCGGACGTCTTTCGGAACCTGCTTCCTTAGGCTTAACCGAACAATTAGTTAACTTAGGATTTGAAAAAGGGAGAATGAAAACCGGGACACCGGTGCGCATAGATGGAAGAAGTATAGATTTTTCTTTAACAGAAGAACAAAAAGGCGAAAACGATTTTAGAAAATTTTCTTATTTAGATTTTTCAACGCCTCAACTTAAACAAAGAAGTTGTTGGACGCTTTATACAAATGAAGAGGTTCATTCTGTATTACGAGAAGGTTTACCTGATTCACCACTATACAATGGACAAATACAAAGTATTGGTCCTCGTTATTGTCCCAGTATTGAAACAAAAATTGTTACATTTGCCGATAAAACAAAACATCAATTGTTTCTCGAACCTGAAGGAGAAGAAACGAATGAATATTATTTAAATGGATTTTCATCTTCTCTTCCACTTGAAATTCAATTGAACGCACTAAAAAAAATCCCCGCATTAAAAGATGTTCAAATTTATCGTCCGGGATACGCAATCGAATATGATTTTTTTCCTCCCACACAGCTGAATCATAACTTAGAAACAAAAAAGATAAAGAACTTATTTTTTGCAGGACAAATTAATGGGACAACAGGATATGAAGAAGCAGGTGCACAAGGTTTAATTGCCGGAATAAATGCACATATCAATACTCATGGAGGACATGAATTTGTATTACGACGAGACGAAGCATACATCGGCGTATTAATTGATGATTTAGTAACAAAAGGAGTGGATGAGCCTTATAGAATGTTTACATCCCGCGCTGAATATAGGATTCTTCTTCGTCAGGATGATGCCGACAGTCGTTTAACAGAAAAAGCTTATTCTTTAGGATTAGCGAATAAAGCAAGATATGAATTACTTCAGCAAAAGAAAAATGAAATTACGCGTATTGTTTCTTTTTTACGTGGTTATTCTGTTACACCTAATTCTGTTAATTCAGGATTAGAGTATTATAAAACAACTCCGATAAGTCACAATGTACGTTTATTTGATTTAATACTTCGTCCTCAATTAACGATTAAAAAACTAACAAATTTGATTCCTATTCTTAAAGAACAATTAGAAATAATTCCGAATCGTAAAGAAGAAATAATTGAAGCAACAGAGATATTAATCAAATATGAAGGATACATTGCAAGAGAAAAGATAATAGCAGAGAAAATAAATCGTTTAGAGAATATAAAGATAAGAGGGAAATTTGATTATAATAAAATTCAATCGCTATCAACTGAAGCTAAACAAAAGCTAAATTTAATAGATCCGGAAACAATAGCACAAGCAGCACGAATACCCGGAATATCTCCGAATGATATAAATGTACTGTTAGTACTTTTGGGAAGATAGAAATTGTTCCACGTGGAACACAAAAATTAACACAATGGAAGATAGAAGATGTTCAACTAAAAGAAAATCCTTTTTTATTACGAAAAGAAGAAATATAATTTTTCAGCTCTAAACCGCATTTCACCAAATAGTTATCAGCATATTAGTCATTACAAATATTGTTCCACGTGGAACGAAACTAAACATAAAAAGATACAATGGATATTGAGAAATTGACAAAAGCAGTACGTAATGTTCCTGATTTTCCCATACCGGGAATTCAATTCAAAGATGTTACAACTTTATTTAAGGACCCGGTTATTCTACGGGAAATAGTAGATGGTTTGTATGAAATTTATAAAGATAAAGGGATCACAAAAGTTGTAGGGATAGAATCGCGCGGATTTATTTTAGGTCCGCTTTTAGCGGTTCGTTTGAATGCTGGATTTATTCCCATTCGTAAACCGGGAAAGTTGCCGGCTGCAGTTTTTGAAGAAGCGTATGAAAAGGAATACGGAACCGATGCAATTCAAATTCATCAAGATGCAATAAATTCCGCAGATGTGGTTTTATTGCATGACGATTTATTGGCAACGGGAGGAACCATGCAAGCATCTGTGCGTTTAATTAAAAAATTTAATCCTCAAAAGATATATGTAAATTTTTTAATAGAGTTAACAAACTTGAAGGGTAGGGGAGGGTTTGCTTCCGACATACAAGTAGATTCAATAATAACGTATGATATCTGAAATTAACTTGTCGTCTGTTTTATCGTCCATCCCGGAAAATCCGGGATGCTATATGTATTTCGACGAAACAGAAACTATCATTTATGTTGGTAAAGCCAAAAATCTAAAGAAACGAGTTTCTTCTTATTTCAATAAAACAATCACAGATCCAAAAACCCGGATAATGGTGCGTAAAATTAATACCATCCGTTATTTGGTAGTTGAATCGGAAGAGGAGGCATTTCTTTTGGAAAATAGTTTAATAAAGAAACATAAACCTCGCTATAATATTTTATTAAGGGATGATAAAACCTATCCGTGGATTGTTGTTCGAAATGAGCCTTTTCCACGTGTTTATCTTACAAGAAAAAAACTGAACGATAAATCGCATTATTACGGGCCATATCCTGCAGTCGGCAATATTAAATTTCTATTGCGATTATTAACTTCTATCTATCCGATTCGAAATTGTTACTATAACCTTTCGAAGGAGAATATTGAAAAGAAAAAGTTCCGCGTTTGTTTGCAATATCATATTAAGAAATGTTTGGGTCCTTGCGTAAACTATCAACAGGAGGAAGATTATAATGAAAACATCCGCGCAATAGAAGAAATTTTAAAAGGAAATGTTCGTTCGATCAGTAAACAAATCTATAAAGAGATGATTCATTCGGCGGAAAATTTGCATTTCGAAACTGCTGAAATTTTGAAAGAGAAATATAAAATATTGGAAAATTATTATGCCAAATCAATCGTGGTAAGTCCTGCTTTCCATAATATTGATGTATTTTCATACGATGAACAAGATTCTTCCGTTTATATCAATTATCTGCATATTTCTTCCGGCGCGGTTGTACAAGGCTATACAATTGAATACAAAGTACAATTAGACGAACCAAAGGAACAAATATTAGGAATGGGTATTATTGAATTAAGAACCCGCTTCGGAAACAAAGCAAACGAAATCATTGTTCCGTTTATTCCGGATATCGAATTGACGGATGTCAAATTCGTCGTTCCCCAACGAGGTGAAAAGAAGAAACTGTTGATACTTTCCGAGAAAAATGTTCAACAATACAAAATAGATCAATTGAAGCAAGCAGAAAAATTGAATCCTACTCAACGGCAAACACGAATATTGAAAACTCTTCAAAATGATTTACACTTAAAAGAATTGCCTGTCCATATCGAATGTTTCGATAATTCGAATATTCAAGGAACGAATCCGGTTTCGTCCTGTGTAGTATTTAAGATGGCAAAACCTTCTAAAAAAGAATATCGACATTTTAACATAAAAACCGTAACTGGTCCTGATGATTTTCTCTCTATGCAAGAAACGGTTTCGCGAAGATATTCGCGTCTGTTGGAGGAATCGCAGGAGTTGCCGCAATTAATTGTGATCGATGGAGGAAAAGGACAATTGAATGCTGCAACCGAAGCTCTGAAAGCATTGACTTTGTATGGAAAAATTTCCATCATCGGAATTGCAAAACGTTTGGAAGAAATTTATTTCCCCGACGACGCCATTCCTTTGTATTTAGATAAAAATTCGGAAAGTCTGAAATTGATTCAACATTTGCGTGATGAGGCGCATCGTTTCGGAATCACATTTCATAGAAATAAACGAAGTAAACAACAGGTAGTTTCCGAATTAGATTCAATCAAAGGCATTGGACCTATGATGAAAGAAAAACTATTGCAAAAATACAAAAGCGTGAAACGAATCAAAGATGTTTCCGAGTCTGAAATAGCTGAATTGATTGGAGAGAAAAAAGCGGCTTTGATTAAAGCTGCTTTACAATAAGGAGCTATGCACTCAATAACGTTGACGAGAAGTATTTTCACGAATAATGAAAAGGAAAATATGTGTATATATTTGATTATAAGTAAAATAATAGCTAAATATTCAGCATTTATCCGGATTTCCTGCCTTATCACATTGAAATACAATGAAAGTTTTATGATTGGTTAATAGATAAACTGCGCCGGTAACAAAATTTTTTGTATATTTGATGTCGAAATAAACCTTTATTGGGAAGAAAACAATAATTAAATCAGTGAATCTGTGCGAGTAGTTATTCAACGAGTTTCCAAAGCTTCGGTTTCAATCGAAGGTCAACCAATAGCCTCGATAGGTGCGGGGCTTTTAGTTTTGGTGGGAATTGATAATAAAGATGTAGAAGCAGATATTGAATATTTGGTGAAAAAGATAACTAATCTTCGTATATTTGACGACGAGAAAGGAGTAATGAATCTCTCGGTATTGAACGTCAGTGGCGAAATTTTATGCGTAAGCCAATTTACATTACTTGCATCGACCGGGAAAGGAAATCGCCCGTCTTACATTCGGGCGGCAGAACCCTTTTTCGCCGCTCAGAAGTACAATGAGTTTTGCGGGGAAATGGAAAAGGTGTTGAAAAAAAAGATTCCGACCGGACAATTCGGCGCAAATATGCAAGTGGAGTTAATCAACGACGGACCGGTTACCATTATTATTGATTCGAAAAACAGGGGATGAGGAGATCAATGATTAGCGGATTAATGGGCTTAAAGTTTGGTATGAAAAGATAACGCAAATGATAAAGAAACAATGACTATTGAAGATGCGCAAAAGAAAGTTGATGAATGGATTCATATTTATGGTGTCCGTTATTTTTCAGAATTGACCAATACGGTGATTTTGATGGAGGAAGTAGGGGAATTGGCTCGAATCATCGCTCGAGTATATGGCGATCAATCGTTCAAAGAAACGGAGCCGGAAGTAAATTTATCCGATGAAATGGCTGATATTTTTTGGGTCCTTTGCTGTTTAGCAAATCAAACAGGCGTTAATTTGACAGAAGCTTTTCAAAATAATATTGAGAAAAAAACGTTAAGAGATGCAGTGCGCCATAAACAAAACATAAAATTACAATGACAATGAGAAAATACGAAGAAGCTCTTAAAAAATTTGAACCGGATTTGGAAGAAGAAAAGGTTCATAAAGAAATCAAAAGAATATTCGATGAATGCGGAGAAAATGATACTCCCGAAGTTTTAAAATTAATCTATTCATGTATTGATTTGACTTCCTTAAATACCGACGACAATCGGGAAAGTATTTGGCGTTTTACGGAAACGGTCAATGATTTTGAGGGTTCAAAATCGGATATTCCCAACGTTGCGGCAATTTGTGTTTATCCAAACTTTGTATCTACCGTAAAAGAAGCGCTGACAGCCGATGTGAAAATAGCGTCAGTTGCCGGAGGCTTCCCTTCCTCGCAAACATTCATTGAAATTAAAATTGCTGAAGCTTCTCTGGCAGTTGGCGACGGAGCAGATGAGATTGATATTGTTTTCAATGCCGGAGCATTTTTTGAAGAAAATTGGGACGAATTATGCATGGAAATAGAAGAAATTAAAGAAGCTTGCCGGGATGCTCAATTGAAAGTCATTCTGGAAACGGGACTGTTGAAAACAGTTTCGAACATTCGAAAAGCGGCAATTTTAGCTATCTATTCAGGCGCTGATTTTATCAAAACTTCAACGGGAAAAGTGTATCCGGGCGCTGATCCGGTAGCAACATTTGTCATTTGTAAAACAATCAAGGAATATTACAAGATGAATAAAAAAAGAATAGGTATCAAAGTTTCGGGCGGAATTCGAACAGTAGAAGATGCTGTCAAACATTATACGATTGTGAAAGAGGTACTTGGAAACGAATGGCTGAATCCGCAATATTTTAGAATAGGAGCAAGTAGTTTAACAACAAAAATTTTAGAAAGGTTATGATCACATTATTGAAAAAATATTGGTTAACAATACTGTATGTGTTGATTGTTTTGATTCTTTGCTTTATGAATCCGGCGGCTTTTCCTGCGTCACCCGTAAAAAATTTCGATAAATTGGTGCATGTCCTTATGTTTTTGGGATTATCGGGAGTTGTTTTCTTCGATAATACGAATTATCTGCGGAGCCCGATAAGTAAAATGCGGATTTTTTTAAGCTCTTTACTTTTTCCGATAGCATTGGGAGGGCTTATTGAAATAATGCAAGCCGATTTAACAAAAACCCGAACGGGAGATTGGTATGATTTTTTCTCCGATCAAATCGGCGCTTTTATCGGTTACGTGATTGCTTTGCTAATCAACAATTATTTTTTGTTGAGGGAAAAAATATAAATCCCTATTTCTCTCGTTCAATAATATAATCAATTAATCGGATGAGGCTTATTTTTGCTTCGGAATCGGGAAATGCATTTAATAAAACAAGAGTATTGTCCTTTATTTCCAGCATTTTGGAATAGGCGTATTCGATTCCTTTGTTATTTTTGGCAAAATCGGTTAATTGACGAATGGATTCTTGTGAATAATTGCGAGCTCGAATCAAAGCAAATATTTGATCCGATTCGGATTTAGAAGCATTATTTAGAGCATGAATCAGGGGTAAGGTAATTTTTCCTTCCCTGATGTCGTTTCCTGTAGGTTTGCCGAGATTACCCTGGTCGAAGTAATCAAAAATATCGTCTTTAATCTGGAAGCACATTCCTAAATTTTCTCCGATTAATCGGAGTTTTTCCCGGTTTTCAGAACTTGTATCAACAGAAATAGCACCCATTTCGGAGCAAGAAGAAAGGAGAAAAGCGGTTTTTTTCCAAATAACATTGAAATAACGCTTTTCATTGAAAAGTAGTTCTTGAGATGCAATCAGTTGAGCCAGTTCGCCTTCGGCTAAATTTTGCGCTAATCGGGAAATGATATCTAAAACAGCAAAATTCTGAGAAAGAATAGCTTTAGTAATCGCCATAGACAAAATATAATCGCCCAAAAGCACAGCAACCCGATTATCGTATTTGGCATTCACCGATAGTTGTCCACGACGCTCCATCGTGTTATCCACCACATCATCATGAATAAGCGTTGCCGTATGCAATAATTCGAGCATTACCGCATAATCGATGGATTTCTCATTGGGTTCACCACATAATTTTGCCGAGAGCAGAAGAATGAGCGGTCGGATCCGTTTTCCGTTTTTACCCGAAATAAAATCAATCATGGATTGAAAGTCATTATTATGACCGCGCAAAGCCTCCGCAAAAAGCCGGTTAAAGACTTCCATTTCCTTTTTTACAGGTTGAGCAATGGAATGCAAATTGTTCATTTTATTTTAAAACTCAATACGACGCAAAGATAGAAATAAAATTTAAGAGAAAGGGGTAAAAATATGATGATATCGTGAAAAATATATACCTTTACTCTAAATTTGATAAAAAATGAAGCTGTTTTTATTAGATGCTTATGCATTGATTTACCGATCGTATTATGCGATGATCAAAATTCCGCGTGTTACGTCCAAAGGATTTAATAGTTCCGCTGTATTCGGATTCGTGAATACCTTGGAAGATGTATTGAAAAAAGAAAATCCGACTCATATCGGAATTGCTTTCGATCCGCCGGGACCAACCTTTCGTCATGAAGCCTATGAAGCGTATAAAGCACAGCGGGAAGAAACGCCCGAAGTAATCAGAGAATCGGTTCCGATAATTAAAGAAATTATTCGCGCATATAATATTCCGATATTGGAAATTCCTTATTATGAGGCGGATGATGTAATAGGAACCCTTTCGGTGAAAGCGCCGCAGGATTACGAAGTGTATATGATGACTCCCGATAAGGATTACGGACAATTGGTTAACGAACATGTGTTTGTTTATAAGCCTGCCTATCAAGGCAATGAATTTACAGTTTTGGGAATTGAAGAAGTCAAAGAACGATACGGATTAAGCAATCCGATTCAAATTATTGATTTATTGGCTTTGATGGGCGATAAATCGGATAATATACCGGGATGTCCCGGGGTAGGGGAGGTGACTGCTCGAAAATTGATATCCGGATTCGGAAACGTCGAGAACTTGATTGAGAATACGGAACTGTTAACCGGCAGTTTGAAAAACAAGATAATTGAAAACAAAGAAACGATCCTGTTTTCCAAATTTTTAGCGACCATCAAGACCGATGTTCCGGTTGATTTTGATGCGGAGGCATTGCTCAGGCAAAAAATTAACGAACCGGATTTGCGTAAAATATTTGATGAATTAGAGTTTCGTCAATTGTCGGCTCGGGTTTTCGGAGAAGTAAAAATTGCAGCGCCGATTGTCGATTTAAATCGGCAACCGGTTCAGACTTCGCTTTTTGATGGCCCTGAATCCTTCGATTCCTCGATCAGCCCGTCGGTCAATTCCTCAGTCTCTCAATCCTTTGTTACTTCTTCACAAGAAACCATTCACACGCTTCCTCACCGGTATTCGATTTTGGAAACAGCTGACGAGATTGCCGATTTCATAGCGAAGGTTAAGCAACTGAAACAAGTGGCTTTCGATACGGAAACCACGAGTTTAGATCCCTTAACCGCCGAATTGGTCTGCATGTCATTTGCAACCGAGGAAGGCGAAGCTTATTTCGTTTCAATTCCGCCCAAACGAGAAGAAGCAATGAAAAAGGCAGGACTTTTTAAAGAAATATTGGAAAGCTTGGACATCTTGAAAATCGGGCAAAACATAAAATTCGATATGAATGTTGTTAAAAAATACGGAATCCGTGTCAACGGACCGATTGTTGATACTTTAGTTGCTCATTATCTTCTCAATCCCGAATATTATCACAACTTGGATTATTTGGCGGAAACTTATTTGAACTACAAAACCATACATATCGAAGAATTAATCGGACCCAAAGGGAAAAATCAACTGAACATGCGGCAAGCACCTTTGAATACTTTGGTTGATTATGCATGCGAAGACGCTGATATTACGTTGCGATTGAAATCTGTATTCGAAGAGAAGATCAAAAGAAATAATTTTACCGAATTATACTACAACATTGAACTTCCATTGGTGAACGTATTGGCGGATATGGAAGAAACCGGCGTTCGCTTGGATACCGGCGCGCTAAAACATTCGTCGATTGGATTAACTCGCTGTTTGCAAGAGATTGAACAATCGGTTCACAAAATGGCGGGCATCGAATTTAACATCAGTTCACCCAAAATGGTGGGCGAGGTTTTGTTCGATCGATTGAAAATTGCAGGAACATCCAAGAAGACAAAATCCGGTCAATATACTACAAGTGAAGATGTTCTGGAAAATCTGAAATCGAAGCATCCGATTGTTGAAAAGATATTGGAATACAGGAAAATAAAGAAACTGTTGACTACCTACATTGATGCGCTTCCCACCTTAATCAGTCCTTTGGATGGAAAAGTTCATACGACCTACAATCAGACCATTACGGCTACCGGGCGGTTGAGTTCTACCAATCCGAATCTTCAGAATATTCCCATTCGCGACGAAGAAGGGAAAGAAATCCGAAAAGCGTTTATCCCCGATGAAGGATGTTTATTTCTGTCGGCAGACTATTCTCAGATTGAATTGCGAATTATGGCACATTTGAGTGAAGATGAAAATATGATTGATGCTTTTTGCAAAGGGAAAGATATTCATGCCGCCACTGCCGCTCAAATATTTAATATACCGATCGATCAAGTCGCTCGCGATATGCGCCGAAAAGCGAAAACTGCCAATTTCGGAATTATCTACGGAATATCAATGTTCGGACTGAGCGAACAGCTGCGCATTCCCCGCGGCGAAGCAAAAGAATTGATTGATGGCTATTTTGCTACTTATCCCGGCGTGAAGGAATATATGGAAAGGGCAATCGAAAAAGCGCGGCAAAACGGCTATGTGGAAACCATCTTTCACAGGAAGCGATTTCTTCCGGACATTACTTCGCGAAATTCGGTTGTTCGTGGATATGCCGAGCGAAATGCCATCAATGCTCCCATCCAAGGTTCGGCTGCCGACATTATTAAAGTAGCGATGAATCGGATTTACAAACGTTTTCAAGAAGAAAAACTTCGTTCGAGAATGATAATGCAAGTTCATGACGAACTCAATTTCAATGTATTTTCTGATGAATTGGCGAAAGTGAAGGAAATTGTTGTTTATGAAATGGAAAACGCTACCCGGTTGAAAGTTCCGTTGATTGCCGATTGCGGAGTGGGGAATAATTGGTTGGAAGCGCATTAAATCGATAAATTTATTCCATTAACGAGTCATACAGGATACCCGTTTTGGTCATTGATGATTTATTTTTTAAAAATATTTTCCCTTTTAATAAAAAAAATCAAAAATCTGTTATCATTATTCTAAATTTTTCATACATTTGCGCTAAAATATCAATACGCAATGATATAAACATTTAAATTTGTTAAACAATTAATTACATCAAAATGAAAAGATTAGTTTTAGTCCTGACATGTGCATTATTATGTGGTGCTATGTTCTATTCGTGCAAACCGAGTGATGAAAAGCTGCAGCAACAAGTTAATACCGCTTTGTCTGTTGCGAATTCTCCGGCAAGCGCAACTGTAAAAGATGGTGTTGCAACTTTGACAGGAACAGTAACTTCCGATGACGCAAAGGCGGCTGCTGAAAGTGCTATTTCAGCTATCAAAGGTATTAAGTCCGTTATGAACAATATTGAAGTAAAAATTCCTGTTGTCATTAATCCGGATCAAACTCTAACGACTGCAATCTCAACCGCTTTAGCTGCGGCTGGCTTTAACAGTGTGAAACTTGCCGTTGACAACGGTGTAGTTACTTTAACAGGAGATGCAAAGAAGGCTGATTTGGTGAAAATTATGCAGATTGCCAACGATGCAAAACCCAAGCAAGTTATTAATAATTTAAACGTGAAGAAGTAAATGAATAGTTTAAGTGACAAATATTCCGCACTGATACAATATGCACAGACATCAGGCGTACAAAACTTGGCGGTCACCGAACAAAATAATGTCTTGTATATAACAGGATGGGCTGCAAGTTCGGTAAAGAACCGTATGTTTGAATTATACGATCAGATCGATCCCGATATGCGTTCAGGTGATTTAGTTATGACCATTGATGTTATCGGCAGCGAAGAAGAAATTTATGAAGTAAAAGCCGGCGATAATTTGACTAAGATCGCTGCTAAATATTCGGGGATGACATGGCAGAAAATATTTGAAGCCAATAAAGATAAAATCAAAGATGCGAATTTGATTTATCCCGGACAAAAGCTTGTCATTCCGGTATAAACCCCGGCGCTTACAGAAAAGGGAAAAAGGAGGCTATTTATTAATGGTCTCTTTTTTAGTTTTGCATCAAAATCACGAATAAAAAATTCTATTGAAAAAGTCATTATTAATCTATGAACGACTTCGCCGCCATTGATTTTGAAACTGCCAACAATTGCCCTTCAAGCGTTTGCAGTGTGGGGATAGTAATTGTTCACGACCTGCAAATTACCGGGCGGTTTTATCGCCTCATCCATCCCGAACCCGAATGGTATTCGTGGTTCAATACGCGGATTCACGGATTGACGGCAGTCGATACCGCCAACGAAAAAGTATTTCCTTACGTGTGGGAAGAAATTGCCTCCGAAATCAAAGGCCTGCCATTGGTGGCGCACAACAGTCCTTTCGACGAAACGTGTTTACGAGCGGTGCATCGGGTTTATCGAATGGATTATCCCGATTATACGTTTTATTGTACTTGCAAGGCATCACGGAAAATATTCGGCAAAAGCTTGCCTAATCACCAACTTCAAACGGTTGCGGCGCATTGCGGATTCGACTTGGTGAATCATCATCATGCGCTTGCCGACGCCGAGGCTTGCGCCCGAATCGCTTTGAAAATTTTACATCCGATTCAAAGCGCTGCCTTAAAATGAAATTCTCTTCTCAAATCAAGCTGTATAGAAAACTCCGCTATAGAAAAGGATACGGGGTTCATTCTCCTTTCACTTATAATTTGATTACCAAAGTTATCGAAGAGAAAACGCCTTACTACGTGTTTGAGGATATCGAGAATATCAGAAAAGAATTGTTAAGCCGTGAGAATGCGCCCGAAAACTTAACCGGACGGGAAACTCAATCCAAGAACTACGGGGCGTTGCTGTTCCGACTGGTGAACTTTTTCAAATCTCGAACCATTTTACAAATCGGAACTTCCACCGGCTTGATGAGCTTGTATTTGGCTTTGCCCTTGCGAAAGACTTCCCGATGTTATGCCTTGGAAGAAAGAATCGGGATGCCGGAAGCCGTGCGAATTTTTGCGGAAACCCATTCTCTGAAGAACCTGTATCCGATGGAAGGCGCTTACCGGGAAAGTTTAGCTCGCTTGAAAACGGAAGTAACTTCGTTTGATTTCATATTCATCAACACCGGGGGCAATTCCGCAAAAACACGCGAAGCGCTTTCTTTGATCGAAACGTATATTTGTCCCGAAACGGTGATGGTCGTCGATAAAATACGGCGGGATAAAGCGATGCAAAAATTATGGAAAGAAATGAAAGAACGTTTGGATGTTCGTCTGACGATTGATTTACTGTCGCTCGGACTTGTTTTTTTTAATCCGCGATTACATAAACAACACTATAAAAATTATTTTGACGATGGGAAAAAGCAAAATTTATACGAGAAAAGGCGACGACGGTTTTACTTCCTTAGTCGGAGGAAAAAGAGTATCCAAAGCCGCTCCCCGCATTGATGCCTACGGGACGATCGATGAATTAAATTCATTCATTGCCTGTTTATTGGAAACAGTCGATGACCGGGACGATCGAGAATTTCTGCTTCAGATTCAATCGCGATTATTCACATTGGGCGGTTATTTGGCATCAGAACCCGGAATGAGTGATTGCTTGATTTCCGAAGAAGACATTTCCGGGATGGAAGCGGCCATCGACCGGATAGATGCGTTGCTTCCTCCTTTGAATCGCTTTATTCTGCCCGGAGGATGTCCCGGAAGCGCGTATGCCAATGTCTGCCGAACCGTCGGCAGAAGAGCCGAGCGCTGTATGGTTAAAATAAACCGATCGGGCTGCGTTGACGCTAAAGCCTTAAAATACATCAACCGACTATCGGATTATTTCTTCCTGTTTGCGAGAAAACAGAATTTAATTTATCACGTTCAAGAAATTATTTGGGAAAATCCTTGTAAATAAAATAAATCTTTATACTTTTGCGGAAAATTTGATACTGGAATTTTGAGAAACTATTGCTTAATTCGGATAAAATATGTATTGGACTTTAGAACTGGCATCAAAATTGGAAGATGCGCCATGGCCTGCAAGTAAAGATGAATTAATTGATTTCGCTTTACGTTCGGGCGCTCCCCAAGAGGTGATTGAAAACCTGCAGGACATGGAAGATGAAGGAGAGATATATGAATGCATTGAGGATATTTGGCCGGATTATCCCACAAAAGAGGATTTCTTTTTTAACGAAGATGAATATTGACGGCGTCATTCATTTGAACTCAACCAGCGTTCATTATGAACTATTATGGAATTTTTGTCGAAATATAAATCTTCTTTTTTAGGGATTGCAATTTCGTAAGATTTTCCCGATCGGACGGTTAATTTGTTATCCCGCAGCCAGGGATTATATTCTTTTAATAACATGTAATTCAAACCGTAGCCTTGAGAAAAAGCTGCCAGGTCATCAATCGTTTCCGTTACTACAATTCGTTGAACGGGAACCGCCGGATATAAATCTTCCTTATTCAGAACATATCCGTATAAATAAGGATTTTCGAATATTTGCTTGAGAGCCGCAATACGGAATACGTAGCGGGAAGTTTCTGAAACGAGCAGTAAATCGAGAGACGAAGTAACGCGTTGGGTGCTTAATGCTGAGCTTATTTTAGCCATGCCGGCATTGTAGGATGCGGCAACATCTATCCAGCTTCCGAATTTTAAATAGGCGTCTTTGAGATAAGAGCAAGCGGCTTCGGTTGCTTTTTCGATATGGTAGCGCTCATCCACTTCCGAGTTGATTACCAATCCGTAGTCTCTCCCTGTCGATTCCATGAATTGCCAAAAACCGGCGGCATTAACGGGCGATAAAGCGCGAATATCCAAATTACTCTCAATAATACATAAATATTTGAAATCGTCGGGAATGCCGTTCTTTTGCAGAATCGGTTCAATGACCGGGAAATAACGGTTGGCGCGTTTCAAATACAAGAGGGTAGTCCCGTGAAGATAAGTGAACAAATTGATTTCACGATCGAACCGTTCACGTAAATCCAAGCGGTCCAACGTGATCGTTTCTCCGCAGAAATCAATCTTATCAGGGAGAGGCATGGAATTGGTTTGCGACAGAGTATATAATTTCCGATCAAGAATGGTAATCTTATTTTCAATCGCAGCTTCTTTATTGGATAAGAGGAAAAAGCCTGTCATCAACAGAAAAGCTATTCCCAGAAACATTAATACATAATTCGTTCTCTTCATTTTCTAATTAATTTTTTCCTCGTAACACATTAACTGCTCTCGACATGGTTCTGTTTTTCCCTGAAGAGTCTTTGTATTCCACAATCACATAATACACGCCGGTTGGAACGAATTTGCCGTTTACCCGTCCGTCCCAACCTTTTGACGGGTCGCTCCATTGAAAAAGCAGATTCCCCCAGCGATTATAAACCGATGCTTTAAATGCGGTTACCGAAGTAAAGGAAACTTTCAGTTCATCGTTAACGCCGATAGAACTTCCGGGACTGAAAGCATTGGGAATTTTCATTATCGTATTATCAATTACGACATCGAAAAATGTAGTTGTATCAACGCAAACCGATTGTCCGTCGCTCACTTCCAACCCAACGTGATAAATTCCCGCTTGTTCGAAATTGTACTGTAAAATCTTGTCGGTATAACGGACTATCGTATTCATATTACCGGTTAAACTGTCTTGTTGCAAGATTTTCCAAATATAAAATGCGGCAACGGGTACGTTGGCATAAGCCGTAAAAGTATATTGAATGGGAGAGGAACCGCCCAAAGTCTCGCCGGCATGGTGTACTTCGTTGTCGGCATGCTCTTTGGTAGTTTCCGCCGTGCCGTAAGTTTTCACCGCTATCGCCCGGTATTGGTCTGAACGGATAGCTTGCAGAATACCGAAATAATCGGCAAACTGGTCACCCGTCAGCGTAAAATACGTATCGGCAAGAGGGGCATCGATCACTATTTCCGAAATCAATCCATGCAAGTCCATGTTTACTTCCGTAGGTAAAAAAGGACCGGCATCATCGGTCTGAGCTTGCGTATCATATTGCAACTGATAGCTTCGCGTCAAACCGGCGGGAGCGCCGGAAGGCAAAGTATAATTAAGCGGATCGGCTTCCACATCGGCTAAAATTTTCAGATTCGTACATTTATCTTCTTCTTCCGAAGCCTGCAGATTAAAGAAACGAGGAACATAACGGCTGTAATCAATGATCCAGACATAATGCGGAAGTTCTTCGGTGGGCAGACCGACAAAATATCCGTAACCGTCTGCGACATCGGTGATATACGATGTATTTCCCGTTTGAACGGAAGAAACCGGAGTTGCATTGTTTGCGCTATCTTTATAACGATACCATTGATGCGTTCCGGGATTAGAAGACGTAAAACTGATTTGAACTCCGGCGAGTCCGTTCAATAAATACACTCCCAATCTGTTTTGCGTATCATTTGCCGCCTGCATAGGGATACCGCTTCCGCCCATGACTGAATATTGCGCAGTAAGCGCTGAAAACGTTCCCGCTAAAATTGAAATAAGAAGGATTCGTATCATGTGTACAAATGTATTATTTTTTTTTCTACCTTTGTATCGAATTATTAGAATATTTTCAAAAACTATGTATAAACGGTATTTTTTATTAATTGCGGCTTTGTTTATCTTTATATTAAACGTTAAAACGGAAGTAGCAATCGATCAGGAAAACACTATTTTCAACGAAGAAGACCACTTTTTTCTGCACACCATCGAACGAGGACAGACGGTCTATTCCATCTCTCTCATGTACGGCGTTTCAACCGAAGAAATTTATCGCTTGAATCCCGATAGCAGGAATGTGATTCATATTGGCGATGTCTTAAAAATTCCTCAAGAATCGGGTTCCTATATTTATCATACGATTCAACCGAAAGAAACTTTGTATGGCTTATCGCAAAAATATCACATGAAAGGCGAGGATATCATAGGAGCCAATCCGGGCTTGTCGATTGAAACGTTTGTAATAGGGAAAATCATTCGGATACCGACAAACTTGGTAACTACTCCGATACAGGGAGGAAATGAAGCGGCAAACATTTCGAGTACCAATTCGTTATTATACCAGATATCCCCTCTGAAAGAAGTCAATATAATAAAAATTGCTCTACTGTTGCCTTTCGGATTGAAAGACAATGCGGTTCAAAAGACGCTCCAAAACAGAATGGTGGAATACTACGAGGGATTCTTGTTGGCTTTGGCTGAAATGAAAAAAGAGGGAATCTCCGTCAATTTACAAGTCTATGATATAGGTTTGGATACGAAAGAAATTTCGAATATCCTGAAGAAAAGTGAAATGAAAGACATCCATTTACTGATCGGCGGCCTTACCGATGATCAGGTCAAAATGTTATCACGTTATGCCAAAGAAAAAAACCTTCCTTACGTAATTCCTATTTCCAAAACTACGGAACCATTCACTAATCCGAATGTTTTTCAGGTAAATACACCGCAATCCAATTTATATTCCAATGCAATTCAAGCTTTCTGCAATAGATACGGTAAAGAAAATATCATCATGGTATCGACCGAACCGGGGCCGGCAAATCAAAAAGATTTTGTCAATTTACTTAAACAAGACTTGCAAGACAGGCGAATTCCGTATAGAAGCGTATCTTTGGGCGACAATTTTTTTAATGAGATGAAGCTCATGCTGAGTAATTATCAGATGAATGTTGTTGTTCCTTCCGACGATTCAGCCGAAACCTTGTCCAAAATGGTAACACCGCTGAAAACGCTCGTCGAAAATCAATCGGATTTGTCACTCGCTCTTTTTGGTTATCCCGAATGGCAAGTTTACAGTTCGAAGTATTCCGAAGATTTTTTCCGTATAAATACCACCTTTTTTACCCTCTTTTACTCCGATCCCACTTCACAAGAGGTAAAAACGTTTTACAGTACGTTTTACAAATGGTATAACCGCGTTTTGGAGAATACATTCCCCAAATACGGCATGCTGGGTTATGATACCGGAATGTATTTTATTCGGTTAATCAATAGATACGGCTCTCGGTTCGACTCCAATATAAATGATTTAAGATATACCGGAGTGCAAACCGATTTTCATTTCGAACGGGTGAATAACTGGGGAGGATTCATCAATACCAACATGTACTTAATAAACTATAATTCGAATTATTCCATAACAAAGAATCTCTTTAAATGAAGTATGTAAAAATTATTCTAACGTTTATTTTCCTTTGCTACGGAGAGCGGATTTGTTCTCAAACCGATGTATTTACTCCCGAATGGTCCTACGGCGTCAACGGAGGCATTACCTTTTCCAAAGTGGGTTTCAATTCCGTTGTCAGTGTGCCGCAACAACTTTTCAGTCAATATTCGGGCGGAATAACGATACGTTATATTTCGGAAAACCATTTCGGCATTCTGGGCGAATTGAATTATTCTCTGAGAGGGTGGAAAGAACGGACAGATACGGTACATCTGAATCGCTACACACGTTCGATTGCTTACTTGGAATTGCCTTTAATGACACATATCTATTTCAATTTGGGAAAACACCTTCGTTTCATGATTAATTTAGGTCCGCAAATCGGGTATTATATCGGTGCAAAAGAAATTGAAAGAGAGGTAAACGATAATGGAGAAGATACTTCCTATTACGACATTCCCGTTCAACATGCCCTTGATTACGGACTGAAAGGCACGATGGGACTTGAATTTCTCACAAAAGCCGGTTCGTTCATACTCGACGGCAGGTATTACTTCGGACTTTCCGATATTTTTAACAGCACGAGAGCCGATTTATTTCAAGCCTCGCATAACCAAATCATCGGAGTAAACCTCACTTACCTGATCAGAAGAAAATAGTGGTTAGTGGTTAATGGTTAATGCTTAACCGCTATTTTCGACAGTCGGTTTTTCAGCTTTTCTAATTCGCTTCGCCGGATTTGCAATGTCATTTCGCAATTCATTTCAAGCTTTTGGAAAAGAATTTGCGGATTGAGTTCTTTCACTATTTTCATGACATCGTTGAGGAAAGGGTAAGCAAATTCGATTGAAAGAGTTTCATCCACTGTTTTTTCGATTATTTCGGCATTGGCAATTGCATCGAAAGCGGCAGCGCGGTAGGCGGCAATTAAACCGCTCGTACCTAATTTTATTCCGCCGAAATACCGGACGACAACAATCAAGACATCCGTCAACTCGTTGGAATTAATCACGCCCAATATTGGCTTTCCGGCTGTGGAAGACGGCTCTCCATCGTCGTTTACACGAAATTGCGTGCGCTCCGCTCCCAACATATACGCCCAGCAGACGTGACGGGCATCGTAATATTGTTTGCGGAAAGCATCTGTTTTTTCTTTCACTTCTTCGGGAGTCCGCACGGGAAGTGCATAAGCCATGAATTTACTCCTTTGTTCCGAAATATATCCTTTTGCAACACCCGCAATCGTTTTATAAACATCCCTCTTAACCACTAACCACTAATCATTAACCACTAATTTAGTACGCTCTCGCAAAAACAACTCGTTGACCGGACGGCTTACCGGTTACCATGCACTTGCCGGGAGTTTTATCGCCCTCCATCGGAATGCATCGGATGGTTGCTTTCGTTTCCTCTTTGATTAATTCCTCCGTTTCCGCAGTACCGTCCCAATGCGCCAAAATGAAACCGCCGGCTTCGATTTTTTCCTTGAACTCATCGTAGGTATCAGCCGTAAAAGTTTGAGAGGCACGGAAATCGAGCGCTTTGCGGTAAATATTCGCTTGAATATCGTCTAATAAATTCTTCACATAAAAAGCAATATTCTCAGCGCTGACGGTTTCTTTCGTCAAAATATCGCGACGGGCGGCTTCAACGGTATTGTTTTCCAAATCGCGGGCGCCGATTGCTAAGCGAACCGGAACGCCTTTCAATTCGTATTCGGCGAATTTCCATCCGGGCTTTTTGTTTTGGGAATTATCGTATTTCACGGTGATTCCGAGCGCTTTCAAATCCGATGCAATACCGGCGACCTTAGCATCGATGAGCGCCAATTGTTCGTCGGTTCTGTAAATCGGAACAATAACCACCTGATAAGGCGCTAATTTCGGAGGAAGCACCAAGCCGTTGTCGTCCGAATGAGCCATGATTAGTGCGCCCATCAAACGCGTGGAAACGCCCCAGGAGGTAGCCCATACGTATTCCCGTTTTCCGTCTTTCGTTAAAAACTGAACATCGAAGGCTTTGGCAAAATTTTGTCCCAGGAAATGGGTAGTGCCTGCCTGCAACGCTTTACCGTCTTGCATCAATGCTTCGATGCAATACGTATCGACTGCGCCGGCAAAGCGTTCGCTGATCGATTTCACGCCTTTCAATACAGGAACAGCCATGTATTTTTCGGCAAATCCGGCATAAATATCCAATATCTTCAGGGTTTCCTCAACCGCTTCTTCTCGGGTGGCATGAGCCGTATGACCTTCCTGCCATAGAAATTCCGCCGTGCGTAAAAACAAACGGGTGCGCATTTCCCAACGAACCACATTTGCCCATTGATTGATTAAAATCGGCAAATCGCGGTAAGACTGAATCCAGCCTTTGTAAGTGTTCCAGATGATGGTTTCGGAAGTAGGGCGAATAATCAGTTCTTCTTCCAATCGCGCTTCCGGGTCAACAATCACGCCTTTGCCTTCGGGGTCGTTTTTCAACCGGTAATGGGTAACAACCGCACATTCTTTCGCAAAACCCTCCACGTGGTCGGCTTCCCTGCTCATAAACGATTTAGGGATAAATAACGGGAAATAGGCATTCACATGTCCGGTTTCCTTAAACATATCGTCCAACTGCCGTTGCATTTTTTCCCATATAGCGTAGCCGTAAGGTTTGATGACCATGCATCCGCGAACCGCCGAATTTTCGGCTAAATCGGCTTTAAGCACCAAATCGTTGTACCATTGCGCATAATTTTCGCTCCTTGATGTTAACTCTTTTAATTCCGCTGCCATCGATTGTAATATTTATCTGTTTTGTTTGTAAATGCTTTTCCGAATCGGAGCACAAAGATAGTGAAAATAATCGGGGGCATGAAATTCGGGTTTTCCCGGATTTTAAGTATATTTGCAGTAATATTATACAAAGAATCAAATAATACATAAATTACTCATGAGGTATTTCAACATAGCGGGTCCCTGTAACAGGACGGAACATTATATGATAGAAGCTGCTTCTCGCTTAAAGGGCGTTGAGCAACTGATTGATATGAAACACTATTTTGTTATTCACGCAGCGCGTCAAAGCGGCAAGACGACTTATCTGAAAGATTTGTCGCAACGACTTAACGAAGGTGGGAAATACCATGCTGTCTATTGTTCGTTGGAGAGCTTGCAGAAATTTGAAGATGTAAAAGAAGGGATTCCGGAAATTGTCAAGTTGCTGAAAAAAGTAATCTCTTTTTCAAATATTCCAAACAAACATGAATTTGCAGAAAATGCTGATTACAGTTATATCAGCGGTGTAGTAAACATGTCGCTCAGTTTATTCTGTATGAACATCGACAAACCGTTAATCCTGCTTTTTGATGAAACCGATTGTTTAAGTGAAGATACCTTAATCACTTTTTTGCGACAATTGCGAGAAGGATACAATAGCAGAAGCGATATTCCTTTCGTTCATTCAATAGCATTGGCCGGTATGCGCAATATCAGGGATTATAAAGCAAAAGTACGTCTCGAAAGCGAAACATTGGGTAGCGCAAGTCCTTTTAATATTGTTACCGAAACCTATACATTAAAAAATTTCACTAAAGAAGAAATAGCTTCGCTGTATCGGCAACATACCGAAGAGACCGGTCAAATAATCGAAGAAGAAACCATTGATCTGATTTATGAACAAACGCAGGGGCAACCTTGGTTGGTCAATGCCATTGTTCGTGAAGTGATTGTTAAAATGTTGCACTCTGATTATTCCCGTCCGGTTACTGTGGAATTGGCAGGTAAAGCCATACAAACCATTATCCTTCGTCGTGATACCCATATCGATAGCCTCTTGGAACGCTTAAAAGAAGAGCGTGTACGCAATGTTATTGAACCAATACTTTTAGGAGGATATGTGGATGTTACTTCCGATGATTTTTCCTATGCCTGCGATCTGGGTTTAATTCGCATGACTCCCCAAAAAATCGAACCTTCGAATCCGATCTATGCCGAAGTGATGATTCGCAAATTAAACGCCAATCTGCAGGAGGATTTAACACGCAACAACAGCACATACCTTATTCCTCGTTACTTGAAAGACGATAAAATAGATATGGATTACCTTTTCAGAGATTTTCAGCAGTTTTGGAGAGAAAACAGCGATATTTGGATTGAAAAATTTTACTATAAAGAAGCTGCGCCTCATTTAATTTTGATGGCATTTCTTCAACGCATCATCAACGGCGGCGGCGAAATCATTCGCGAAATGGCTGCAGGGACAAGACGAACCGACCTTTGCTTAGTATATCAGGGTAAAAAATATCCTGTTGAACTCAAAATTCGGAGGAACGAAAAAACCTTAAATGAAGGGATTGAACAGACATTAAGTTACATGAATTTTTTCGGGTGTAAGGAAGGTTGGCTTGCCCTGTTTGACCAACGTCCGGATTTGGAGTGGGATGAAAAAATATATATGAAGAAAGAAAAGATAAATGAAAAGACAGTAACAGTGATTGGTTTATAATATACTAATGTTTCGCACTTCATAACCCTCTGAAAAAAAGAGGGACAATAATCCGGAACGGATTCGATATAGGTAGCCTGATGTGAAACATCAGGTGACTCGAGTAATAATAAATAGATAGAAGCTGATGAAAAATTTTGCAGACTTAATAAGAAATCGACGAAGCATTCGTCAATTTACAGAAGAAAAATTGAAAGCCGAAGAAGTGGAGCTAATCGTCAAAGCCGCTTTGATTGCGCCGACCTCAAGAAATTGCCGCGCCTGGAAATTTATTTTGGTCGAAGACAAAGAAATGTTGCAACAATTGGCAGGGAGTAAAAAAAATTACGCCGAATTTTTGAAACATTGCGCTTTAGCGATTGTTGTTTTGAACAATCCGATGCAAAGTAGAGCTCCTGTGGAAGACGTTTCCATCGCAGCCGCTTATATTCAGCTGCAAGTTGAAGACTTGGGTTTGGGAAGCTGTTGGGCTCACATCGCCGGGCGGGAAACCGCCGACGGGCAGGATTCCGAACAATATATCCGCGATTTACTGAGTATTCCGATCAACTACGGAGTGACTTGCATTATCGGCATCGGACACAAACAGCGGGTGATGAAGCCTCACGAAGACGAGCATTTACTTTGGGAAAACGTATATATTGAACGTTTTACAGAAAACGAACAGTCTTAAACGCATAGCTGCGCTCTTTCTCCCCGTCTGTAACAAGATGCAGAAAGCCGTCGTCTGAAACCCGATCAATGCGGGCAATAAATATTCCTTCATCATCTTCAAAGCGGTGAAAGCCCGTTTTGCGATACAACGCATCTTGATACATCCCGGTAAGACTTTTGGTATCGCCGGCTTTCAACTGCTCGTATCGGCGCAGAATATTTCTTGCCAATTCTTTTAATAACGCTTCCGTATCGTGGTCTCGACCGGTGATCTGTTTCAAAGAAATCGGATTGGGGGCATTGCTCAAAAAACGTTCCTGATTGATATTCACCCCGATTCCGACAACCGACGAGTGATACCGGTTTCCCGTAAATTCATTTTCAATTAATATTCCCGCGATTTTCCGATCGAGATGATAAACATCGTTGGGCCATTTCAAGCTAATCCCGGAGACATAAACATCCAGGGTTTCTTTCACACCCAGAGCAACAGCTTCCGAAAGGAGAAAACAGCTTTGGGCAGGTAAAAACGAAGGATACAAAAGCATACTGCAAGTGATATTCTTTCCGGCTTCCGACTCCCAGGCATTTCCCCGCTGACCCTTTCCTTCCGTTTGATTGCGGGCAGCGATCACCGTTCCTTCTTCAAGAACCCGGTTCCGAGCCGATTCTTTTAAATAACGATTGGTTGAAGCAACCGTTTCAATGGGAATAATAGTCACGTTGCAGCTGTTTGGGTAATTTTTTCATAACCTCGTCAATCGAATGTCGAATCCAAAATTTGACGCTTTCATCGCTCATTTGTCGATTCAGATAGATCGTATTCCAATATTTTTTATTGAAATGATAAGCAGGTTCGACGCAAGAAAATTCTTCCCGCAGTTCAATCGCTTTTTCAGGGTCGCATTTCAGGCAGATACTTAATTCCGGCTCGTCAATCGGAATTAAAGCGAACATTTTGTTCAATACTTTAAAAACCAGAGAAACATCATCAAAAGGAAAACTTTCGCTCGTTCCTTTCAGCGACAGGCAATAGCTGCGCAGTTCTTCTATATGCATAATTAACCGTATAATGTTATTGATTACTTTCGTCGCAAAAATACAAATCTTTACCGAAAAATCAAAAAGAGCGCCGGACATTCATCTGTTTCTTTGATCCTTCGGTGCGCCCTCATTTTGAAGCCGATATTATCAGTTTTATGATACCGTTGTCGCGCTTTCGGGAGATGTATTCCACCATGACCGAATGTTTCTTGTTCGATACGCGTGCCTGGAGCAAAAAAAGAGCGGATAAATGTTAAAGGATGACAGAATTTTGTGAGTATCGTCGGGCAGAAAAGTTGGAAAAAAAAGTTGAGTCCGGATTAGGTCATTATGTTTATTAATAACAATATAGTGATTTGATATTTTAAAAAAAGTTGAGTGAGGCTTAAATCCTGTTGCATATTACTTTCCGACAATATATCTTTGCTATCGAATTTCTAAAAATTATATCAAGATTAAAAAGTAAATGTAAAAGAATGAAACTTATTTATTTGGTTTTAGCTGTTATCTTTTTATTTTCCTGCCAATCCGGGAAAAAAGATATTTCTCGGCAGCGATTCGAAAGTGCCGGACAAGATTCTTTACCGGTAAAAACAGAAGCCGAGTATGAGGACAGGGATATTACTTTTCAAATCCATTTGGAGGGTTTTCGATGTGATTCTTTATCGATGGGAGGTGAAAATATTGAAAAGACAAGAGTGCATAAAATCGATGGAGAAACAACAGACGGATATAATTGGAAATTTATGATTCCGGATAGTATATATCATATCGTTCCCAAAATTTTCTTTTCTCCGAAATTCAAAAATGAAAGTTCGGATATCACTCACATGTTGACTTTTTTCAGTTATTTTAACGGAGATACGCTGAATTATTATCAATTTCTACCTTTAAGCCCAAAAATCGTTGAGGTTTATGCTAAATACTCAGATACTAAAGTGCATGAAAATACTCCGATGATTCGAGTCGAAGCAAACGAATTAATTTATGAAACGTTATATGTTGACCGGTGTGAAATACCATTGGATAAAAATTCGGATTTAGAAGTGCAAGGACTTTATCCCGGATTTCCCTATACATCCGTTGACGATTATAATATGCACGAGAATAATGTTGCTCAATGTCTTGAAATCATAGCAAAATATCCCGATTCACATTATTTAATAGGCTGTATTGTTGAGCATAGAACCGAATTTACAAAAGAGAATCTGCAAAAAATATTCACTGCCTTTTCAATAAAAAACCGGCGCAGTGATTTTGGGAAAATAATTGATGCCTATTTAGATCATTATTTTGTATTTTCAAATATGAAACTTCCCGATTACGAAAATGACACCCCGGAATTTATGATTCGAGATTCGACCAAAATGAATCTGATCGTTTTTTCCGCTTCGTGGTGTGGTCCTTGTCACGAAATGATACCTGCGCTTAAAGAAATTTACAGTGATTTGAAAAACCGATTGGAGATAACATATATTTCAATGGATGAAGAAAAAACTGCGGATAATTGGCGAAAATTGATGAAAGAAAAAGAGATACCTTGGCGAAGTCTGATGGCGAAGAACGACATCAAAGCTGTAAAAGAAAAGTACAATCCAACCGGAAGCATTCCGTTTGCTTTTATGGTTTATCCGAATAAAACAGTAGAAATAATCGATATCAGGCAAAGTGATCAAAAGGAAAAACTATATGCGGCTTGCAAAGGTTTATAAAAGCCGTTTATTATGATTCTGAAATTGCAATAGCAACAAAATGATAAATGAATTTTTTATGAAACATTTTCTTCTTTTTATTTTTTTATTTTTGATATCCGTCTCTGACGTTTTTGGGCATATCGGAGAAACTTTTAATGTTAAGAGTCCTTTTAAAATTACCGGAAAAGTTGACGATACAACTATTAAAACATTTGTTTTTAAGTATATCAGATGTGAAAATGATGAGAGCATGGTGATCGACACAATTCCCGTAATAAATGGAACTTTCATCATCGAAGGAGTTATTCCTCCACGCACGGACGCTTTCTTTTTCATTAACGATAATGAAGTGCATTTTTATTTGGATCCGGGAGAAATGCAATTATATTTAAAAAAAGATTCTTTGAAAAATTCTGTATTAAGCGGCTCTCAAACCGATTCGGATAGAGCAATGTTGCAGCCTCAAACAGATCCCTTGCAAAATCGTTTTTATGAAATCGGGAATCAACTTTCTTCGGAAGAAAATGAACAAAATAACGATTTTCTGATAAGACAAAAAGATTCAATACAAAATATCTTGGACAATCTTCGGATCGATTTTATAAGCTCGCATCCGACATCTTATTATTCTCTTGACATGATTGCAAGACTAATAGATGGTAGAAAGCAAAACACGGATGTCCTGACGAATCTTTTCGACGGACTTTCAGAAAATGTCAGGACAAGTTGCTTTGGAAAGATAGTATATGGTGTCATCCTTCAAAGGAAAAAGTCAACAATGTCAAATATATCTTCTCTTGGTCTTGAATCGGTAGATAAAGACGGCAAATTGATAAAATTGTCGGATTTTGAGGGAAAATATATACTGATTGACTATTGGGCTTCCTGGTGTTCTCATTGCATCGAAGGATTTCCTCATCTGAAAGAATTATATGCCAAATACAAAGACAAAGGCTTGATCATTATCGGAATTTCTATCGATAGAAAAGAAGATGAACAGCAATGGCTGAATTCCATAGAGAAAAACGGCATAACGGAATGGGTTAATATATTATGTTGTAAATATAAAGGAGAGGATTCAATTTGCGATTTACATGAATCCATTCCATCTCCGATCCCTCACTATATTTTGATTGATAAATCGGGAAATGTTATCAAACAATGGAGAGGTTTCGGTGATACGGTAATCAAAGAACAGGATGAGATGTTTGAGCGTATTTTTGAAAACAAAAACTAAAGTTTAATTCTTTTCTGCTGACTTATGCGAACATTACCTGCTATCTCATTCATGGAATAACCCCGTAGCAAACGGAGCGCAGCTCGGGGGTTAAGGAGCCGACCTGCCCTCACTACTATAAAAATATGCTGCAAAACAAAGGTAAAACAAAAATTAAAGAATCCGGAACGGATTTGATATGTGCGCCCTGCATGAGCAGCGCGCACTTGCGTGCAAGCTAATAAAAAATTGCAAAAATACAACTATTTTTGGAAAAACAAAGCAAAGACGCAAGTGTATTTTTCCGGAGGGTGTAAGT